>Ga0181346_1000193_pt1 | contig 24862 bp, 35 predicted proteins | sample Su13VDMM15DN_FD_130100 | JGI IMG/M metagenome (GOLD analysis project Ga0181346, IMG submission 130100) | Freshwater viral communities from Lake Michigan, USA - Su13.VD.MM15.D.N | ecosystem: Environmental > Aquatic > Freshwater > Lake | place: USA: Michigan | collected 2013-07-15 | reverse complement strand
GTCGGGCGGGGTTTGAGGCGTTATAAATCGTTATCAAATTGTTATCAAAACACCCCCCTAGGACTTGTATACCTTACAGATATCTGGAATAGTACATCTTACAGAAGGGCTTTACCCGAAGCCCACCTAGCGAAAGAGGCAAAAAATGAAAAATGTAAAGTTTTGTGAGTGCAACCAATATTGCTTAAACAGCAAGTGCATTTCAAGCGACAGCGGATTAAAAGTTGCTAAGTGCTGGTGTGCAGACTGCAAAGAAATGCGCAAAGAAGTAAAAGCAAATGCTTACAAGATTACTGTTGTAAAGGTAGGTGCTTAATTATGAACAGCACAACCAAATTTGTTGCAGTTATCCCACAACGCTTTTATGACGATCACACCAACCGTGCAGAAAATCCGCGTGAGTGGATAGATGCAATTACATCTAGCACAAAAACTAAATACACCATTGAATTAAATCGTATGCAATGGAACGATCTGTTTTCCGATGCAAGTTTTTATGCTGAGGTTTGTGATTATGCCGAATACAAAGGTTTACAGAAATCTGCTCAGGCAACTTACAATGCTATGTGGAAGGCGATGGAATAATGTTAATTAAAATCAACTTAAATTGCTATCACGAATTTAGTTCAATGATAGATACTTGCGCACATATTCCAGAAGAAGATGATGCGAACTACGGTTTGTTTACTGCGCTAGACAATGCTGAAGGCAACCGTGTATCTATAATTGCCGATCTTAATGAACAACAAGTTAAGAAGTTTATTTACTTTATTGAAAAGCAACAGGAATACATATACGACATTGTTATTCCTCAACTTAATGACGACCGTAATTACAACGAAGCCACCAAATGCCGTTACACAATTAAGGCGCTTGGCAAGTTAAAGGCTCAATGCGAAGAAATGCTGGTGGCATAAATGGCTACCAATTACCGCAAAAAGGTTATGGCTATTGTTGCCGAACACAATTTAAAAGTTGAGTGCGCTTGCCGTAATTGCATCAGCATTGACTTTCCCCAATACAAGCAAGACAAGATAAACGGTTATCACTATCTTTATTATCCAGACTTGCGCGATGCTGAAATGCCAATGGCGCATACCTGGGAAATGGTTTACGGCGATCTTTATGAAGGCATGGTGGACTGCCCGCCAAACTGCCATTGCAGAAATGAGGAAAAGTAAATGGCTACAACGGTTGTATTGTGCGAAGCAGAAAACTGCGAAGCAGAGAACAGTAAATACGAAGATAGCAACGGCACTTACTGGTTCACTTGTATTAAATGCGGATACGATAATGAGGTGGTTTACAAATGGTACTAATAATTATTCTTGGCACACCAATACTTACAGCGCTTATGCTGTTAGGCTTATTCAAACTAGAGGGGGCAATAAATGACGAAACTTATTTGTAAGGAAAACCATTGGAAAGTTAAAGACGGACAACTTATTCTTGATACGCCCCAGGGCCAAGATGCCGTTAAAGATGTGGTGCGTGTACTAGAGAAACAAATACGCGCCAAAATTTATGAAGATATATGCGCTATAGATTTAACGGACAACCGTAAACAGATCATAAAGAACGGAATAGATAACTCGTTGCTTACTGTTCAAGACCTTTGTGCGCAGATAGCGTTAGGGGCTAACCGTGAATAAACATTTTGACGGTGTTGATTATCAGTTTGAATTAGACTTTGTTCGGTTATCTGGTCAAATGGAAAAGATTTATAACTTGATGCAAGACGGCAAGTTCCGAACTTTGCGCCAAATAGCCGATGTAACTAAAGCACCAGAAACTTCAGTATCGGCTCAACTGCGTAACTTTAGAAAAGAACGGTTTGGCTCACACACCGTAAACCGCAAAAGAGTTATGAACACTTGGTACTACCAGTTGAAAGTAGGAAACAATGCCTAGATATGATTACAAATGTAAGGCTTGCGGCGCGCATGAAATTATTGCGCATGGATTTTATGCTGATGAAAAGCATGACTGCCCAATGGAAAACTGCAACGGCACAATGGAAAAAGTATTTAGTCCAACGCCAGTACATTTCAAAGGGTCTGGTTTTTATAAGACGGACTCAAAATGAGCCAATGCGATACTTGTGACCAGTATGTAGAAATACACGATTTTTGTAATGTAAGCGGTTTGTGCAAAGAGTGTTGTTCCGACTGTAATGAAAAAGAAAGTTGCGAGTAATGACTGAAAATTGTTTGTGTTTTAGAAATTACCAATGCTTGTCTTGCGAAGGCGGAACAAAGCCCAAGGTAAGACGGGGAACTCAACGCAAAATTGCACAATGCGGTACGCGCGCAGGATATGGCCGCCACCTTAAATTAGGTGAACCTACTTGCATTGCTTGTAAAGCGGCACAAACTGAAGCAATTAAAAGGTATCAAAAAGAAAAGGCGGCAAAATGATTATTGGACTTAGTGGGTATGCGCAAGTTGGTAAAGATACGGTTGCTTCAATACTTGTAGAGGATTACGGTTACACGCGTATTGGTTTTGCCGACATTATTAAGAAGGCTTGTTATTTGTTAGACCCAATTATTAGTTTAGACGGTATGCGTTTAGCCCACGCTGTAGAAAAATATGGGTGGGAAGGTGCTAAGCAAGCACCAGAGGTTCGCAGATTATTACAAGCAATGGGTTCTGAAGTTGGGCGCGATTTAATAGATGCACAAATTTGGGTTGAACTTACATTACATGCAGTACGCCCAGAAGATAAAATAGTTGTATCAGATGTAAGATTTAGAAACGAAGCAGAAGAAATTAAATGGAAACATGGCGAAGTCTGGCGCATTAGTCGCGTTGAAAGAGATACGCCTGTAAACATACATAGATCAGAAACCGATATGGACTCATGGGATTTTGACCAATACATAGCCAACAACGGCTCGCTAGAAGATTTACAAATAGAAATAAAAACAATTATGAGTAAGTTGTAATGAACGACAGTAAGGTAACGCGATGCACAAATTGCGGGGCGTGGATTTTCTTTACGCATATCGCTTGTCCGTCATGTAGTAAAATAAATGCACAAACTGCGAAAGGGGTCAGCCATGCTGAAACTAATCTACGGGGGGAAATTATGGTAAGCGTTATGAGAGTGAGGAAACAGGTAACGCGTTAAGTTTTTACAACGATGTTTTTCAGTAGCGGTAATTGCCGTAAGCATTGTTGTTGTAACACCTGCGATGGCACAGAGTCCTAAAATGTCTGTGATTAAAACCCCGTATCAAGCAAAGGTTTACGCCAAGGCACAAATGGCTGGTTGGGGCTGGAACGAGTCGCAATGGGTTTGCCTGCATAAACTCTGGACTAAAGAAAGCAACTGGCGTTCAGAAGCCCGCAATAAACAGCCTGTAACCCAGATTAGAGACGGGAAGCGCGTTCGCCTGCACGCAGGCGGCATACCGCAAATACTGGGCTTAAATCCCCGCCTAGGGGTTCCTGAGCAGGTCAATAGGGGGTTCAGGTACATAGAAAGCCGCTATTCCACCCCATGCCGAGCCTGGGCGTTTTGGGCGCGCCATAAATATTATTAAAAATGTGAGCCAAAACACACCTATAAACTTGTATTCACCTTACATATCTGGAATAGTACATCTTACAAGAAGGGCTTAACCCAAAGCCCGATTAACGAGAGGCAAGAAAAATGAAGTTAGTAGCAAAAGATACAAAAGTAACAATTAAGTGGTTTGTGTGGGCTGGCGATCAAAAGATGCCTTACGAAAGTTCAATGCGCGGCACTTGGGGTTTTGATGCAAAGTGTTCTTGCGGTTGGGAAACACGCACAGGCGGTGCAGTTCGTTCATCAGTTCAGTCAGATGTAAATACTCACAAATTTTCTGAGCATGGCTACCGTTACGAAATTGCAGGTAACTAATTATGGATAACAAATACGGCTCACCACTTGTTAGAGACGGCGCATTAGGCAAAACTGCAAACACAACAAAAGTTATTGCTTACGATTACGAAGGCGATGTGCAAGGCACGCTTTGCGTTAAATGCCATAAATTGTTTACAAAGCAAGATGCAACTTGGCTTGACGGTAGTAAGGCGTTGCCGATGTACAAACACGAATTGCAAAGCCGCGACCCTAATAAAGATTTATTCTTTGACTGCGGTGAGTGCGGTAAGGCTATCTGGGGAAAGGCGGATATCTAATGCCTACATTTATTATTGAACAATGGATAGGTGGATATTCTAATTGCGGCACTAAAATTAAAACAGCCGCTATTAAAAATCAGTTAAACCTGCTTAACAGAACTTCTCAAAATTATTACCAATTAGTTCGTACTAACGGACTATGGTTTATTGCGAAGGTGATCTAATGAAGTGGGAATATTCTGACGGCGGCCGAGCCAACGCTGGCCATAAGGGTTCGGCTAGAGACTGCGTAACGCGTGCAATAGCAATTATTACAGAACTTCCATACCAGGAAGTTTACGATCTTGTAAATAAATACGGCAGTACCGAACGCCGTTCAAAAACTCGCGTTGGCAAATCAAATGCAAAAGATGGCGTTCACATACCAACTACCCGCCGCATCTTAAAAGACCTAGGGTTTGAGTGGGTTCCAACAATGCAAATTGGTAGCGGCTGTAAAGTCCACCTTAAAGCAGACGAATTGCCTAGCGGTAAAATCATTGTTAATTTGTCGCGGCATCTTGCCGCAGTTATTGACGGTGTTGTTTACGATACAGGCGACCCAAGCCGTAACGAAACTCGTTGCGTTTATGGATATTGGTACAAGAAAGAGATAGCCTAGACTTAATTAGATTTGCTGTGGGCCGTTTCCTTACAGCAAAGGCGCAAGGCCGTGGGAAGTCTTGCGTACACAAAACCCACCGTTTATTGCCTCTACGGTGGGTTTTGTTTTGCCTTACGGATATTCTTTATTTATGACCACGATAGCCGCCATTGAAGGCGATGGTTGGGCTGTTATAGGCGCTGATAGTCAGTCGTCAGATGAAAGCGGCTTTGCAATAGACATACCCGCTGGCAAGATATTTAAAAACGGCGAAGTAATAGTTGCTGGCGCTGGCGCTGTTCGCGGCATTAACTTACTAGAACATAACTGGGTAAGCCCTGCGGTTAAGATAGACAACATAGACAAGTATGTAACAAGCATACTTATTCCATCTATTCGCAAATGCTTTGATGCCGCTGATTATGAATACAAAAAAGAAGAAGGTTCTGTAATCCAGGACAACATTTTTATAATCTGTATTCGCGGCGCTATTTACCGAATTGACGAAGATTATGGGTGGGAAAGAACCACTAACAACCTGTATGTAGCAGGCTCAGGCGAACGGTTTGCCCTTGGTGCGCTAGAAGCATTGAAGGCTAACCAGTCGGAAACGATCACTAGAGCCAAAAACTATATTCGCGTGGCGCTCAAAGTCGCTTCTAAATACGATGCTTTTACGGGTGGCGATATTAAATTTATGGTTTCTAATGGATAAGCGCATAGCCGAAACAGTATTAGAACGGGCTGGCAGTTATTGCGAAGCGTGCGGCAACCCGTGTGGAGACTTTGCCTTACATCATCGCAAACTAAAATCGCAAGGCGGCAAAGATGAAGTCTGCAATTTGATAGCCGTGCATCATAAATGCCACAACTTAGGCACTAATTCAATACATCTAAGCCCTGCTAGGGCGGTAAAACTAGGGCAAATAGTTCCCAGTTGGGAAGAACCTTCGGAGTTTCCCTTACACCTGCCAGACGGAAGTAAGGTATTGTTGGACAACGAAGGCAATTACATAGAAATAGAGGGCAATAATGGCAAAGATAGTAGTAACTGGTAATGCTGGTGGCGATGCAGAACTTAAATTTATTAAGGGCGCTAAAGGCGAATTTGCAATAGCAAACTTTTCACTTGCTGAAACACCACGCGAATACAAAAATGGCGAGTGGATTAAAGGTGAAACTGTATGGTGGAAAGTAAGCGTAACTGGCGAATTGGCTGAGAAGTTAGCCGATATGCCACTTAAAGGAACCAGTTTGTATGTAGAAGGCGACCTAAAACAATTTGAATACACGGGGCGCGATGGCAATGTTAAGCAAGGATTTGAAATCCGCGCAAAGTCTGTTTGGACAGGTATTCCGTTTTCACAAACAAATAGCGTTAATAAGGTTCAAGCACCAACACAAACACAGGGAGACAACACATGGCCGTTCTAATGACTAGCCAAGAAGTATGCGAATACTTGGGCATAACCATTAACAATTTGTACCAAATTCGGTTCCGTGGCCATGTAAAGGTAACAAATAAAGAAGGAAAGCGTTCCTTTTATGCCCGTGAAGATGTAGAAGCGTACAAAGTAAAGCGAGATGCGCGCGCCAAATGAAGTGTGCGCTTTGCCGTAAACCCGTAGAAGGTTCTTTATGTGCTAACTGTTGGGAGTATGCAGTTGAAAAATTGCAAGCATTTCCTGACCGTTATAACGATCTTGCTAAAGAGTTAATACCTTCTAAGGGTTCGGGCGAGCGCGTAGGCGGTTCTAAAACACCACCAATACCTGTAAGACTGGAAACTTTGCACCTTCGTTCAGGCGGAATAAGCAAACCGTTAATGGCGCATGAAGCAAACATACGCATTGAACAGCGCCATACACGGATTACTTTTCGCGGGGAAGAAATTAACCGCATCACTTACACCTGTAAATATCTTACGGCTCAGTCTGAGTGGATATTTGATAACTATACGGACTTGGCTCAGTTGGCTGAGGACATTAGTAATATCCATAAGCAGATAAACACCGTTCTTGGCTTTAGATCAGAACTTATGACCATCGGTATTTGCCCATCAGTTGATGAAAATGACCAGGCTTGCGGGGCTAAATTGCAAATTAACCCTGTAACGCTGACCAGTTTTGGTGATATTAAATGTAAGGCGTGTGGCACAGTATGGGAAAGTAACCGCTGGCGATTATTAGGAAAGGTACTAAGTGCTGACTCTGCAAGAAGCGACAAAACTATTTAAAGTATCTGTGCCAACAATGTACAGATGGATAGCCCAAGATCAAATTGCTTATAAGATCATTGGCGGCGTTAAACACTACGACATAGACTCATTGCAAAATGCTTATGAAAAACGGCATGGATAATTACGCGTGTGATAATATACGCAGTATCTTGGAACAAGACTATAGATAGGGGAACAGGTGCTTTAAAATGCAAGTTATTGTAAACGACCTTACGGTTGTGGACATAGACGAAGCATTGGCACACTTGCGCCTAAAGTTACAAGATCGCTACGGCAATAGGCTTACACAAAAACAACGGGATTTCTATTTAGAGAGTGTAAACGACCTATTAGATGCGCGTATACAACTAATGGGAAGCAACCAATATGAAGATTTTGAGTAAGTCTTACTAACACCATGCCAAATCACAATGCGGCCGTACCAAGCCCAGAATTGGTAGATAAAGAAGTTAAAGTCCTGGAATTGCGTAGGGCTGGATTTACTTGGCAACGCATAGCAGAACAGACTGGTTACGCTGACCATACAGGGGCTTATGCCGCTTATAAGCGCGCTATTAAACGCACACAGCAACAGCCCGCAGACGAATTGCGCGAGCAGGAAATTGACCGCATAGACCGCTTACAGTTGGCTATATGGGAAGATGCTATGTATGGCGACACTAAAGCCATACTTACTATTGTGCGCTTGATGGAAAGGCGCGCTAAACTTCTTGGATTAGATATGCCAATTAAAATTGAGCAGGAAGTAACTACATGGACAGGCGGCGATACCATTGACCGAGCAGTCCGTGACCTTGCCGCGTTACTCACAGCAAACAATGCAGATAGCACAGGCGAGAGTGCAATGGCAGTCATTATCAGCGAGAACGAACCAGTTGCCACCGACAACGAATTGGAAAACCTGGTTGATTTTATCGGGTCGCGGTTGGGGGAAAACGAGAACGGGGGCGGAGTGGATAGTTTGGCAAGCGATAACACAACCGAAAACCCGTTGGGCGGTAGTAGCGGCGACTAGCGCCGATATCATAGACACCTGTTTTGAAGGTGAGTCGGGCATTATCAGCGTACTTACACGCTATGGAATTTATACAGAAGATGACTGGAACCGAAGCCGTAGTCTTTACACGCTACCTAATGGTTCAAGAATAAAAGGATTTACGGCAGAAAAGCCTGACCGATTACGCGGCCCGCAACATCACGGGGCTTGGTGTGATGAATTAGCGGCTTGGACTGCACCCGAAACATACGACCAGTTACAGTTTGGTTTGCGCTTAGGCACAATGCCACAAGTATTGGTTACTACTACACCGCGACCTACAAAGATCATTAAAGAGTTAATAAAAGACTCAGAAACGATCATTACACGCGGTAGTACATACGAAAACAAAGACAACTTGGCGGCAAGCACGCTTGTTACATTACAAAATAAATATGAAAACACCCGCTTAGGCCGTCAAGAACTATTCGGTGAAGTGCTTGATGATAACCCTGGTGCGCTATGGACACGCACGGGAATTGAAAGCGCACGCATTAAAGTAAATGAAATACCACCGCTTACACGCGTTGTTGTAGGCGTAGACCCCGCTGTTAGTAATACTGAAGATAGCGATAGCACGGGCATTGTTACTTGCGGTATGAGCGCAGACGGTCAATATTATGTGTTAGACGACAGTACGCTTAAAGCAAGCCCGTTTGAGTGGGCAACTGTTGCTGTGCAAGCGTATGAACGCCATAAGGCTGATAGAATTGTTGCTGAAACTAATAACGGCGGCGACTTAGTTATTCACTTATTACAACAGGTAAAGCCTGGTATTGCTACTAAAAAAGTAACGGCTACACGCGGCAAGCAATTACGCGCTGAGCCTATTGCGGCTTTATATGAGCAAGGCCGTGTGCATCATGTTGGGTATCACGCAAAACTAGAAGATGAAATGTGTGAGTACGAACCAGGCGTTAGCGCCGATAGCCCTGACCGCATGGACGCATTAGTTTGGGCTTTAACAGAGTTAAGCGAAGGTTCTAACGCAATTAACTTCCTTACAGCAATGGCAAACTTTTGCCCTAAGTGTAAGACACCCGTTTCAAGGTCTTTATCTTTCTGCCCCGCTTGCAACACATCTATTGGAGAAAAAAATGACTTCACTTTCGCTAAGCCAAACACCTGATGCGCTAGGTATTACACTACGGCAGAACCAAGAGTGGGCTATTAACTTTTCTTATTGCAATGACGATGTTAATGGTAATCCTGATCTCAATAGCCCAATTAACTTAACGGGCTACACACCGCTATTACAGTTTCGTACTTCTGCGCTCGCTAAGACAACCGTATTGTCTTTAACAGTAGGCGATGGACTTACATTTAACCCAACTACTTGCCCACAAGTACAGGTCAATACTGGCATTACAACACCGCCTGGAAAGTTTGAGTGGGATTTAAAATGCACACCTGCAAACGGTGAAGCGATCTATTTAGGCCGCGGCATTGTGCAAGTAGATGCTGAGGTATCGCGCTAATGCCAGTTGATAACACACCTAATATTGTTGTAACACCCATTGAGCCAAACATTGTTATTAGTGCGGCTGGTTCTCGCGGTGTTCAAGGTACGCAAGGAACAACAGGTTCACAGGGCGTACAAGGTCGTCAAGGCACAACAGGATTACAAGGCGTAATTGGCGCGCAGGGATTACAAGGCGTTCAAGGCACACAAGGCGTTCAAGGAACTCAGGGTGTACAGGGCAACCAAGGCACATTAGGTTTACAGGGAACAACTGGTAGCCAAGGTATTCAGGGCGTTCAGGGAACAACAGGTATTCAAGGCTTAACTGGTATCCAAGGCACACAAGGATTTACTGGCGCGCAAGGTACACAAGGAACTCAGGGCTTAACAGGCTTGCAGGGCGCTACTGGCACACAAGGCATTGTTGGCTCACAAGGAACTACTGGTTCACAAGGAACTACTGGAACTCAGGGTATTCAAGGCAGTCAGGGAACTATTGGTGCGCAAGGAACTATTGGCGCACAAGGTATTCAAGGCACAACTGGTATTCAAGGCAGTTTTGGTACACAAGGCGCAACTGGTACTGGTTCACAGGGAACTACGGGTACGCAAGGCGCTACAGGTACTCAGGGCGCGCAAGGTGTTACAGGTGCAAGCGGTACTTCATCATCTATCTTTGAATATAACGCACGAACCAATTCACAAACCCCACCGCCTAATTCTGGGGATATTAAATGGGATAATGTAGTTCAAATTCTTGCAACAAACATTTATGTATCTCACCTTACAGCCGCAAATGTAGATATAGATGTGTTGTTAGCCAATATTAAAAATGGCGACATTTTCTTTATTCAAGATAAAAATAATTCTGCTAATTATCAAGAGTGGCAAGTAAACGGTACACCTACAACTGTTGCTAATAATTATTGGACTTATCCCGCAACGCTTTTATCATCAGGCGGCGCAGGCACAACAGGTTTTACAAACGGTCATAACATTTCTTTAATTACACAAAGCGTTGGCGTACAAGGAACTACAGGCGCGCAAGGTGCAACTGGCGCACAGGGAACCGTTGGTTTGCAGGGTTTAACTGGTCTGCAAGGTGCAACAGGTAGCCAAGGAATTACTGGAAGCCAAGGCACACAAGGCGTAATTGGATTACAGGGCGCAACTGGAACTCAGGGCGCTACTGGAACGCAAGGTTTAACTGGCGCACAAGGCACAACAGGAAGCCAAGGTACTTTTGGTACTCAGGGTGCAACAGGTGCGCAAGGTACAACTGGTCTGCAAGGTTTAGTTGGGTCGCAAGGCGCTACTGGTACACAAGGAACGCAAGGCGTACAAGGTTCACAAGGAATACAAGGGCTAACTGGCACACAGGGGCTTGACGGTATTCAGGGAACGCAAGGTATCCAAGGTTTGCTTGGATTACAGGGCGTACAAGGAACGCAGTCAGTACAAGGGTTGCAAGGAACACAAGGTCTATTTGGTCTGCAAGGTGTGCAGGGTATTGCTGGCGAAAACGGTAATGCTTACATTGTTGATTACTTAGACGGCGGCAATGTAACACCAAACACAGATATCATTTACAACTCTGGAACAGCATCTACAACATCTTGGACATATACAATAGATGCTGGCGGGGCTACAGTTTCATTTTAACTAATAGCAAAAGGATAACGACATGACTTCACGCTTACAGAACCGCCGCGACATAGCAAGCGCTTGGACAAGTGCAAACCCAACACTTGCCGCTGGCGAAATTGGTCTTGAAACTGATACCGCTAAATGGAAAATGGGCGATGGCGTAACCGCGTGGAATTCACTTGCTTATGCTTACACCGCAGGCGCACAAGGTACAACTGGCGCGCAAGGTACTAACGGTGCAACAGGTGCGCAGGGTACAACTGGTGCGCAGGGAACAATAGGCGCACAAGGAACCGTAGGACAACAGGGCATTACAGGCGCGCAGGGTTTAACAGGAACACAAGGAATTCAAGGTATTACTGGCAACGCAGGCGGCGGTATTGCTGGATTTAATGCGCAAACAGGAACAACTTATACGCTAGTTATTGGCGATCTTAACGACTTAGTTACAGCAAACAACGCATCTGCAATTACTATTACAGTTCCGCCTTCAGTATTTGCGGCTAACGATGTTATAAATGTGCAACAGATCGGCGTAGGTCAGGTTACTTTTGCGCAAGGTGCTGGCGTAACTATTACATCTACAGGCGCATCAGCCTCAGCGCCCAAGTTGAGAACACGCTACTCAGCCTGCTCAATTATCTGTTCAGCAAGCGATACCTTTACAATTATTGGTGATCTTGCCTAATGCCACTACCAGGAATTTATGCTTCTAGTGTATCGGCATGGCAACCAGCGGGTGCTTATGACTCGTTGGCTACCGTAACCGTTGGTGCTACAGCCGTTGCATCTGTAACTTTTGCTGGTATTCCTACAGGGTATAAACATCTTCAAATTAGATGGATAGGATTAACTAACGATACTGCTGGTTCTGGTTTAGGAAATGTGCGTTGCAGTTTATTTTTTAATGGAGATACAACGGCAACAAATTATTATAATCACGATCTTAAAGGTAATGGAACATCAGCATCGGCAGGTGCAGAAAATAGCGCTAAATTTGCAGGTAATGCTGTAAGAAATTCTATGATAGGGCCTGGCGCAAATATTGTAGATATACTTGATTATGCGTTTACAACTAAAAATAAAACAATTCGTACTTTAACTGGATTTCAAAATAATGATGCAAATGTTAGTAATGAAGGAATTAGACTTGTATCAGGGTCTTGGACTAATACAAGCGCAATAACTTCTATTCAATTAGTTCCAGAGTCAGGCAATTTTAAACTTTATACTAGCGTTGCACTTTACGGAGTTAAATAATGGCGACTAATACCTATGTAGCCCTTGATACGCGCACTATTACTTCAGCAACATCGTCAATTACTTTTACTGGCATAAGTCAGGCTTATACTGATTTGGTTTTAATTTCTTCATCAGTTGTTACAACTGGCGCTATTGAAATTCAAGTTGGTAACGGAACTATAGATACTGGCACTAATTACAGTAGAACTTATATGTACGGAACTGGTACTTCCCCTGGACTTTCAGACAGAAATTCCAATATATCTCAAACTTATGCTTCGGCTGGTGCATCAACATCTTCATTTGGTGTTGCAGTAATAAACTTTATGAATTATTCAAACACCACAACATTTAAAACAATACTATTGCGTTCTGATGATGCCGCAGTAAACACAAATGCTTCTGTTAGTCTGTGGAGAAATACTGCCGCAATTAACACAATTAAAATAAATGGATTTTCCGCCAACATTGCGGCTGGTTCTACTTTTTCCTTATACGGCATAGCCGCAGAAGGCGTGAGCCCTACTGTTAAGGCAACGGGTGGCGCGATTTACTCAGACTCTACTTATTATTACCATGTGTTTGCAGGTAACGGAACATTTACGCCTACGCAGTCAATTAGCGCAGATGTGCTTGTTGTTGCAGGTGGTGGCGGTGGCGGTGCAGATATGTCTGGCGGTGGTGGCGCAGGTGGTTTACTTGGATTTACTTCACAAGCATTGACTGCAACTGGTTATAGCGTAACTGTTGGTGCAGGTGGAACTGGTGGTTCTACTGGTGGCGCATTAGGTACTAATGGCGCTAATTCACAATTTGGTGCTTTAACTGCATCTGTTGGTGGTGGCCGAAGCGGTAACTACATAACAGTAAACGGTGCTTCAGGCGGTTCTGGTGGCGGTGCAGGTCGTAATGCTGGCGGTTCTAGCGGCGGCGCAGGAACATCAGGGCAAGGTTTTGCTGGCGGTGGCGGTAGTCGCATTACATCAGATGGTGAAACTGGTGGTGGCGGCGGTGCTGGTGCTGTTGGACAAACAGGCACAATTTCTGGTTCTGGTGATGGCGGAGTTGGTTTAGCAACTTATTCTTCTTGGGGTATAGCAACTGGAACTGGTCAAAATGTTGATGGAACTTATTATTACGCAGGCGGTGGTGGCGGCGGTTGGCAAGATAATTCAACCGTAACTGGTTCAGGTGGTTTAGGCGGGGGCGGTAATGGCGCTTCGGCTGGTGTTGCATCTACCGCAGGTCTTGCTTTTACAGGCGGTGGTGGTGGCGGCGGCGCAGGTGGCGGTTCATTAGGTCGCGCTGGCGGTTCAGGCATTGTTATTGTTCGTTACGCAAAGGCATAAAGGAGAAATAAATGCCCGCTAATTATGTATTGCTAGAACGAATTGAACTTAACGCTTCAGTCGCATCTGTAACTTTTTCTAATATTCCGCAAACTGGTTATACCGATCTTAAAATTGTAGGTTCGGCTAGAGCAACTAGCGCTACAACTTACGGTCAAGTTACAATGATTTTTAATGGAAGCACTACTGGTTATTCATCAAAAAATCTTGAAGGCGGAGATGGAGTAGCAAATTCTTATAGTACATCTAGCACTACAAGTCTTACCGCTGGATATGTAAGCGCTGGAAACGCTACAGCAAATACTTTTGGAACATTTGAAGTTTATATTCCTAATTATACATCTAGTAACAATAAATCTGTTTCTGTGACTTCTGCTGGAGAAACAAACGCGGCAAATGGTATTTATATGAATTTATTTGCTAACTTATGGTCTAACACCGCACCAATTAGTAGCATCACTTTAACTTCTGGTAATCTTGCGCAATATTCAACCTTTAGCATCTATGGTGTAGCCGCTTTAGGAACTACACCTGTTATTGCACCTAAGGCTAGCGGTGGAAATATTTATACAGACGGTACTTATTGGTATCACACTTTCCTTGCTAACGGCACATTTACACCACAAACATCGCTTACCTGCGATTATTTGGTAGTTGCAGGTGGTGGCGGGGCATCTAGATTATGTGGTGCTGGTGCTGGTGGACTTCGTTCAACCGTTACAGCAACAGGTGGTGGTGGTTCGTTGGAGTCTGCAATTTCTGTTGCAACCGCACAAACTGTAACTATTGGCGCTGGTGGCGCTGGTTGTTTACAAACTGGTGGCGATACTTCATTACGCGGTCAAAACGGTAACAATTCAGTTTTTGGAAGTATTACATCTATTGGCGGCGGCGGTGGTGCTAATGGCAACTCTGCTGGATTTACTGGCGGTAGCGGTGGTGGCGCTTGGAACCCTGGCGCGGGCGGCGCAGGAACTACAGGACAAGGTTACGCTGGCGGTTCTGCTACTACTTTTGGTGGCGGTGTGCCTTATGGTCAAGGCGGCGGCGGTGGTGCTGGTCAAGTAGGTCAAGCATCTCAGTCAGGAAACATTGCTGGTACTGGCGGTAATGGCGTACAAATAACTGCATTTGCTACACCCACCAATACTGGCGCTAATAGCGGTTATTACGGCGGCGGCGGCGGCGGCAGTAGTGACTCATCAGTAACTACTAAAGCAGGTGGATTAGGTGGCGGCGGTAACGGTGGTGGATTAAACGCTGGAACTGTAAATACTGGTGGTGGTGGTGGCGCACAAGGTGGAACAAACGGTTTAGGTGGCGCGGGCGGTTCAGGCATTGTTATTATTAGATATCCAGTAGCGTAAAGGAAAATAAATGGCACATTGGGCGGAAATAGATCACAACGGTATTGTTCTACGCGTACTTGTAGGCGATAACAATGACCCTAACGGCGATGAAGGCTACCAATGGTTAGTAGATAACCTTGGCGGCACATGGGTAAAGACCTCATATAACGCGGCAACTAATGGTTTCCGTAAGAATTATGCGGGAATTGGTTACTCATACGATGCAAACCGCGATGCTTTTATTGCGCCAAAACCAGAGTGCCACCCTGATCTAGTAACCTTTAACGAAGAAACTTGCATCTGGTCTTGTTCAGATGCTACTCATGTAATCCTAATTGGAGAAGAAAATGTCTGATACGCCTAAGAAGTTAATTGTTGATCTTGCAAAAGGCACACAAACTTATGTTGATTTAACTGCCGAAGAAATCCAGCAACGCGAATTAGATGCTATTCAACACGCAACTGAACAAGCAGAACGCGAAGCGGCTCAGGCGGCTAAAGATGCACTAAAGGCATCTGCCAAGGCTAAGTTAGTTGCTGGCGAGCCATTGACCGCAGAAGAAGCAGAAACGCTAATTATTTAATTACTTGTTAAGTTCTTTTTGACGGTTTGCAATGTATTCCTGAATTGCAATTACTTCTTCAGGGTACTTTTCTACAAAGTGTGGGTAAAGTTCTGCTTGAAGTGGTGAAAGTTCAGAACCAATATGAAGCGCAACCATAATGTCGCGTAGCACTTCTTTATCACGGTTAGCGTGCCACTCATTACGCTTTGTTGCTTGTTCGCAGTTATGCGCAAAAGGAATAACAATGTTGTTGCCGTAAGTCTTAGTTGAAACGGTTCTTGGGTCTGAAAGATACCAATTACCTTTAATAGACTGCCGCCAAACAAGGTTCTGAGTTCCGCACTTCTTGCAAGTTGTTGTTTTCATGGATTTAGCGTAACAGATACCTTACAGTCCATGCAACCATTTAGGGTGTTTCAGGTCACATTTTTGGGGTCAATTTACGCTCAGCGTACCCAGATCATGCCTACATCTGCCGTTGGGCGTAGCCCAGATGCCTTCCAATTTTCCCGTTCCCAGGCTTTTTTAGCCCCTTCGTGCCACGACTCTAAATCAAAGGTTGAGAGTTTGTAGTAGGTATCAGGTTCTTGGCAATGGTGTTCTATGTACTGCGGCCCGACTTCGGTATAGCCGCCGTGCTGTAGGTATTCAAGTTGCAACTGATGCTCAGCCATAGTTTCTAAAGTCCACTCAAAGGCAATAGTTCCCATTTTGGAACTAAGACCTTTAAACACAGACCACTCAGCGCCTTCTACATCTATCTTAATAAGATCAGGCGTACCGTATTTAAGCGCCAAGGTATCTAAAGTAATTGTTGTAGCGGCAACCACACGGTAGGGCTTGCCTGCATACGGCATATCTTCGTTGGTTAGCCACTCAGGATTTAGCGTAGACAGTCCATCTTCTTCGGCTTCAAAGAACTCTACGCGCTCGTAATCAGAACCGCTTACAGCAAATTTAAGCGGTGTTACATTTGGGTTGTAAATAAAGTTACGCACCAATGCGCTAAACACGCGCGGTGCTGGTTCTAGGGCTACTACTTGATACCCACGCGCGAGCGCGGCAATAGTAAAGTCGCCACGGTTAGCACCAATATCAAAGCACAACATTTAACTTCTCCAAATTATGAGCAACAACATTTGTGTACATTGGGTGCATATCTAGCGCAGATAAAACCTTTAAACTTTCAACCGCTTCATCTTTGCGACCTATCCACCAAGCCGCAACAGTCTTTTGAAAGTGCAAACAATATCCGCCGTAATAACCTAAATCGGCAGGCAATGGTTCACTTCCTGTTACCCAACCAAGCCCAAGCGTGGCAAATGTATAGGCTTCTTGCCAGTTGCCAGCCTTTTCGTAGAACTGCGACAATTTAAAATACGCTTCAGGGCGCGTTTCATCGTATGCAAGCGCTTGCAATAGGCAGTTACTTACCGAATATTCTCTGCCGTTTTGATCTTCAAAGCATTGTGCCATGCGCAATAGGGAAGTGTAAGCCTTGGCATTTACGCCTTCGCTGTACTCAGCACAGCGCAAATAGAACGATACAGCGCTTGCAGTCTGGTTTAGGCGCAAGTATTCCTCAGCCACATCAAAGTTAAGGCTAGGGTTAAACGGGTCGCGGGATAATTCAACTACCAAGTTTTCAATGTTCATAAGCCAAACCTTCCGTAATTAAGTCCTCAACTACCAGTTTAGGTACGCGTAAAACAAACGCGGCGTTATCCTGGAAGCCAAAACTAATAAGCAAATCTTCCCCATGCTTAGCCGCACCCACGGCAAACTCTACGCGGGCATCTAGGAAACTAAACGCCTTGGACATACCCGCAAAGTTAAATTGGCTATCCCACATAACTAGGCGATGGCGGTAAACGGCATCTTTCTGTTCAAGGTAGTTCTTAAACAGGTTTACTTCGTGAGTTATGCAGATATACATACTGCCCCACTTAATAATCTGTGAACCGCCGCGCTGATCGGCTGGTGCAGGCGGAGTCTGGCGTACGAACAGTTGTTCAGTTCCATCGCCAAACGGACTGGAATAAACAAGTTCGGTAGGCATAGTCCACTTTACAAAGGTGTACGGCCTATCCAAAACTGGCCCCCAATTCTTTTCGCAATACGAGTCATTAGCGCCTGGCGCATCTATTCGTTTGCGGTGTATCTCCCTAACAGTCCAGTCAGATTTATTAAGGTCAATTTGGCTGTATTCCATGCGACCCTGACCATTGGTTGTGGTGTCGCGGCGTACGCCAATTAAAAAGTATTCGCCGTTCCATTGAACCAAGCGAGCATCTTCTAACCCAACGAATTCCCAAATGGGTTCGTGTAAGGTTTGCATTTCAACAAGGGCATAGTCGGTCATAACCAGATCGTCATTTAGGCGACATAGATAATTGGTTGTAACAAGCCGTTGGTCTTTTTCTGGGTGCAAATAACTTAATGGGCCAAACCTGCTAGGAAACCGCTGTTTGTTTTCTGCGTGGTAAAGTGTGTAATTAACATGGCGAAGATTAACTAATATGTCTCCATCATTGTCTATAAAGACCGATGGGTTCATTAAACCTGTACCTGAAGTAAGACCGTTAGGTATAACTATTGGTGCTAACTTGCCACCATTTGCAACTGCCTTCTCTACTAAATTCATAAGTAAACAATACCAATAGGAGTCAATATGGGCTTGCTAGACCGCATCGCAAAACGCGTGGCTGATGAAATTAACAAAGCGCCTGCACTACCTTCAGGCGCAACCACTATGTCTGTACAACAGATGCAAGCCGCCGCTGGTATTGCGCAAACACAATACGGTTCAAATGTAAGCACAGCATTGCCGCGTAACCCATTATTAGCAAGCGTTCCTTTTGCGCCTGGACTTCCACTTATTCCTTCAGCGCTTAACCCGCTTAATCCAGAAACAGGCCGACCAGCCCCACGCCGTTACGAATACCAAGTAGCGCAAAACATAAATGTTACAGAAACACGCTTAGTACCTTTTAAAACATTACGCGCCGCGGCAGATCAGATAGACATTTTGCGCCGTTGTATTGAAGTGCGTAAAGCAAAACTTACAGGTTTAGAGTGGGATATTGTTCTAAGCCAAACGGCAACAGAACGCATTATGGCTGAGTCTGGCGGTAATCACTTACGCGCTATGGCAGAAGCACGCGAAAAGTTTTCACCTGAAATTGCGCGTATGCGTAAGTTTTGGGAAACACCAGACCCACAAAACGGTTTGTCGTTTGTAGACTGGTTAAGCATGGCTATTGAAGAAATAGATGTGCTTGATGCTTGGGCTATTTGGCCACAGTCCACAGTAGGCGGCGAAATTAAAGGCTTGCAGATACTTGACGGCTCAACAATTAAACCATTGTTAGATGATCGCGGTATGCGCCCTATGCCTGAAACTGGCCCTGCGTTTCAACAGATTTTGTACGGTTTTCCGCGTAGCGAGTTTGATGCAACCATAGATGATGAAGCCGCAGACGGTGAATTTACTTCTGACGAACTTGCTTACCTTGTACGCACACGCCGCGCTAACAGCGTATACGGCCTATCACCTGTAGAACGCGCGCTACCGCTTGCAGATATTTACTTGCGCCGTCAGCAATGGATACGCGCAGAGTTTACAGACGGCACTATGCCTAAGTCTTATTTGGAATTGCCTGAGTCAGCAATGATGACCCCAGAACAAATCCGTGCGTACGAAAATATTTACAATGATGATCTTTCTGGCCAAACTGCACAGCGTAACCGCTTGCGCATCTTGGTTCCAGGCGGCAAGTTAAACTTTGAAGAAGGTTATTCAGACAAGTTTAGCGATGCAATGGATAACTATTTAATTGCATCTATTACTGGACACTTCGGCGTACTGCCTAGCGAAATTGGATTTAACGGTTCAGGCAGTCTTGGCGCTTCTGGCCTACAACAAGGCGAAGCAGAGTCAGGCGATATGATCGGTATTATTCCTGCCGCTAACTGGATTTCACAGATGATTAGCGCATTGTCTTACCGCTGGTTGGGTATGCCACGCGAACTAGAATTTCGTTTAGCACCTAGCGAGCGCAGTAATACACAAGAAGCCGCAATGCGCGATGAAATCCGCAAGCGTTCAGGCGGTATGACTGTAAACGAGTCGCGCGCGGAACAAGGTTTGCCGCTTATAGATACGCCTGAAGCCGATATGCCTTTGCTTATCAGCGGTGCAAGCGTGTATGTATTTACCCCAGAAGGGTTAGTTATGGCTGGTACGCCGCTTAACGAATACGGCATTATAGAAGAAACGCTTGAAGAAGAAACATTAGAAGCGGAAGCGCCAGAAGCGGAAGCGCCTAAAACTGATTTAGAACCAACAGCACAAGAAGAAGTAAAGAAGTTTATTCGTTGGGTGCGTAAGGGAAATCCTACGCGACCATTTGAATTTAAAACATTAGAACCAACATACGCTGATGTACTTAACAAGTTTGTTGAGACAAAAGATTTAGACAGCGCGCGTTGGTATGCTGAGTGCTATTTAGGCATTTAATATGTGGCCAGCATACGGTTTAACTATGCGCCTATCTGCTAAGAACGCAGGTAAGGTGCGTAGGGCGTTTAAAGATGTTCTGCATGGTGATGAAATCGCCCGCGCATGGGCAGAAACCCACCCCGCAGGTGGCTCAGTTTCGCCGCAAACGGCTAGAGACTGGGCGCGTGTTCAAATATCGGTTAGCAAAAAACCTATGCAAAATGCGCTCGCCCGCATCTATGCAGAAGGTTATGTAACTGGTGAATATGCTGCTGAGTATATGCTCGCGCGCCTGAAAGGTTTACAAAAAGCCCCGAAGGTAAGCGCAGGGGTTGTGGACTGGGCAACATGGACACCTGGCAACCGTGCCGCGGCCGCGCTAGTTAAACCAAAAGGCGGATTAGCAAGCCTGTTAGCAACTCGTAAGATTACAGTTGCAGACGAAGTTATAAATACAAAATTAGACCGAATTGGCACAGCGCTAGGGCGTGGGTTAGAACTAGGTTGGACAACAAAGCAAATTGCACAAGCGCTAGACACAATTATTGACGACCCACAACACGCTTTAGTTATTGCACAGACAGAAATGAGCCGTGCAGTATCTATAGCAACCCGTGATCGTTATGAAACAGCGGGTGTAGAACAAGTTGAGTGGCTAGTTGCTGAAGGTTGCGATGTATGCCAAGACAACGCAGATGCTTCGCCTATTGGAATTGGTGATACTTTTCCTTCAGGAGATGCAGAACCACCAGCACACCCAAATTGTATGTGTTCTTTAGCGGCTTACTACGACACAAGTAGTAATCAAAATGAAGAAAACATTACTGACTAGAGTACAATAACCAAACACCAATAGGAGAACTAAATGGCTTTTATTCATGTAAATACCCAAACACTTACAACAGCATCGGTACTTTTTCAAGTATCAAAAGATGCCAAACCGCTAACCCCTATTACTATTTATAACGGGCATAGCGCTTCTATATTTATTGGCGATGCAACTATTGCCACTTCGGGTGCAACTATTGGGCGTACAATTCCAGCCGCTAGTTCCCAAACATTTTATGTAAACGCCAACGATATCGTTTATGGCATTTCAGCGGCGGCATCTGCGGCTGGTGCAGTCGTTGCTACCTATACGGCATAAGGAGAAATAAATGAATATGGACTACGCAAACGGTTACGCATCTATCGTTAAGTACGACAAAAACGATGATGGTACTTTGATGGTTTTCGGCAAGGCTACAGACGATACGCTTGATTTGGATAGCCAAATTTGCGACCCTTCATGGCTTGATACTGCAATGCCAGCATGGTTTAAATCAGGCGGCAATATCCGCGAAATGCACGGCCCTTCTGCCGCAGGCGTAGCCAAGGAATATGAGTCAAAGGCTGATGGACATTACATCGGCGTTCATGTTGTAGACCCTATTGCTGTTAAAAAAGTAGAAGCCCGCGTTTATCAAGGCTTCAGTATTGGCATTAAATCACCACGCGTTGTGCGTGATACCAAGGCATCTAACGGCCGCATTATTGACGGTTCTATTGTAGAAATTAGTTTAGTAGATCGCCCTGCAAACCCAAGCGCAAAACTTATTCTTGCCAAGTCCGTTGAAGGCGAGTCCACATTAGTAAGAGTGGAAGAAGCACACGAATACAAAGCACCGCTACCTACACAGATAGCAAAAATGACCATGAAAGGTTCAAAGATGGAAACAATTAAGCAGATTACGGAATTGGCGAAGTCTCTGACCCCTAACGCCGTTAAGTTTGACCAAACATTGTTTGATAATGCACGCCGCGCCCTTGCTGAACTTATTGCAATGGAAGCCGCTGAAATGACTGAAGGCCATGACGAACGCAACTCACTTGCCGCCCTTGTTGGCGCAGTACACGCGCTTATGGCTTGGTACGAAGGCGAAGAAGCAGAAGGTGAAGTTCCTTCTGAAGTAATTGAATTAGCGGCTGATAAAGAAGTTGCTAAGGCTGAGGACTGCCCAGACTGCACCGAAGATAAAATGTGCGACAAGTGTGCAGAACTAGCGGCAGATATGGAAAAGTCCGCAGAAAGCCATAAGTGCCTAGAGTGTGGTTGCGGTTTGCCCGCAGAAAACCACGGCCGCGATGATGTAACAACAGCGGAAATGGTTCTAGAAGATGGCGCACCTAAGTCTGCCGATGCAGACGAAGTACCAGCAACAGAAGAAGCACCAGCCGCAGAAGCGGAACTTGTTGCTGAAGAACTACCAGAAGTTTCTGAAGATAAAACTTCAGAGGATACCGCCCTTGAAGAAGCGGTAGAAAAAGCCGTTAAGAGTGCTATGGAAAAGTTGCAAGCCGAGATAGATGCTATGCGCGCAGAAAAAGAGTCTGCGGTAGAGAAATCTGTAAAACTTGAAACCGAACTAGCAACGGCACTAACAAAAACGGTTGCAGGTGGCCCTAAGCGCACAGCAACTAAAATGTCTACCGAAGCCCAAAATGATCTGCTTGTAAAAGCGGCAACATACAAGGCTAAGGCTGATGCTTCAACAGACCCACTTCTTGCTAAGGGCTACCGCGAAATTGCAAATGATTTTATTGCAAAAGCAAGCCCTAAGTCAGATAACTAATAACACACTTAACGAAAAGGAATAAAACTTATGGCACAAATGCCTAAAGCAACAGACCTGTTTGGTGATGTTAAGCCACGCGAAGCCGCAGAACTTCAAGAACAATATCTTGGAGAACTCAACAAGTCTTTCGCAAATGCTTCACACACACCTGGCATGGCCCCACAAGCAGACCCTATGGCACAGTTGGAAGCACTTGTTGCAAACAAGTCTCTCTCACCAGATGCAGTAGGTGCGCTTAACACAGCACTTGCAACACAGCGCGCTATTTCGGCTGATATTGCAAAAGAAATTTCAACAACATCACCACTTAGCACTTCTTTCGCGGCATTTGACCTTGAAGCACCTGCTAAGTTGCTTACACCACGCCCAACACCACTTCGTAACAAGATCGTGCGCAAAAAGGGTGTCGGTATGTCGCACCGTATCAAGCGTATTACTGGTTACACAGGTACAGGTACAGGCGGACAAGGAAACATCTGGCCTGGTATTACACAGACCACACAGAATAACTTTGCGCCAGGTGCATCTACCCCACTTATGTACGAGCGTGGGCCACAGATTTCCTACACCGCAGATGATTTAATTCTTCCTTACAACTCATACTCACTATCTGACCAGGTTTCGTTTGATGCGAACTTCTCAGGTTTGGGATACCAAGACCTACGCCAACTTTCTTCAACTTCAACTTTGTACGCAACAATGTTGATGGAAGAACGCATGATGCTTATGGCACGCGGTACAGCAAGCGGATACTCAGGCGCACTAGCGGCCCCTGCAACAGTAACCCTTACTTCACCAGTTGCGGCAGGCTCACAGGTTGCACTAGCGGCTAACACATATTATGTATATGTAACTGCCGATGCTGGTGCATTTGGTCAGTCAGTTGTTTCTACTGTTCAGTCAGCGGTAGTTGCTTCAGGCGATGTTCTACAAGTTGATGTTTCAGCGGTATCGGGCGCACTTGGCTACCGTGTTTATGTTGGAACAGCAACAGGTGTTGCTAACGCTACTTATCAGGGTCGCACAACTTCTACAACATTTGTTGTTCAGGGTGCAACTTCAACACAGGTAACAGGCAACACAGCGCCATACACAACAACAGGCGCACTTGCTTCAACAGCATCATCAGATACATCTGCTTATGCAACAGGTTATGACGGAATTCTTCCAACAGTTCTTAACCCAAGCATTTCAGGTTCTATCAACCGTATTAACTCAACTTTCTCAACCTCTAATCCAGGTGCGGAATATCAGGCTGTATTCGGACAACTTTACGAAGCAGTAAAGGCCGACCCAGATGAAATCTTGCTTAACGGTGCAGATCGTAAGCAACTTTCAGACACCATTAAAAATGGTTCAACAGCAAACTATCGTTTGACCCTTGCACAGACTGAAACTGGCGATTATGTCGGCGGCGCAGTTATTGGTGCATTGAACAACGAAATTACAGGCAAGATGGTAAACCTCACAGTTCACCCTTGGTTGCCACAGGGCGTTTCCCCAGTTCTTTCATACACACTTCCAATTCCTGATACTGAGGTATCAGATGTTTGGGCAAATGTGATGGTTCAGGACTACATGGGTATTCAATGGCCTGTAAACCAGTTCTCATACGACTTCTCTACATACTTCCGCGGTACTTTCATGTGCTACGCGCCAGCATGGAACGGTGTTGTTGCAGGAATTGTTTCTGCTTAATTAAGCAAACAGACCTGAGCAAGTCTGCAAAAACTGCTCACTAAAATTTAGAGAGGGTAAACATGGCAAAGTTAATTGGGCCGCAAGGTATGCGCGAATTATCCGTAAAAACTAAAAACGGCGAACGAGTTTTACGCGCTGGTAAAGACGGTATGTTCCATGTAAACGACCCAAAACTTGCTAGAAAATTAAAAAACGAAGGCTTAGGTGAGGCATCAGCAAGCGGTGTAACAACCGCTGAAGGCTACCCATGCAAGGCGTGCGGGTTTGGTTCTTTCTTTAAAAAATGCTCAAAGTGCGGAGAAATAAATGGCTAATGCTTATACAGGAACGACTAACGCGTTCTCTACCCCCTATTTGACTTTAGCGGAATATAAAAGCGCACCTACATCTATAGACATAG
>Ga0181346_1000190_pt1 | contig 25108 bp, 17 predicted proteins | sample Su13VDMM15DN_FD_130100 | JGI IMG/M metagenome (GOLD analysis project Ga0181346, IMG submission 130100) | Freshwater viral communities from Lake Michigan, USA - Su13.VD.MM15.D.N | ecosystem: Environmental > Aquatic > Freshwater > Lake | place: USA: Michigan | collected 2013-07-15 | reverse complement strand
TGAACCCGGTACAGGCAAGACGCTCAGTGCGCTGTGGGCAGCAGACTACCTAATGCAACTCGGTGAAGTGCGGCGCGTGCTCATACTGTGCCCGCTCTCCATCATGCAGTCTGCGTGGATGGGAGACATCAGCAACAGCATCATTCACCGTTCGGCTATCGTTGCCCACCATCCGCAAGCAACGCGCCGCATTGAGATGATTCAGAAGAACTACGAGATTGTTATTACCAACTACGAAGGACTTAACCTGATTGCCCGCGAGGTAGTTGCTAACGGAAAGTTTGATTTGGTCATCGTCGATGAGGCCAACTCCTACAAGACCGTGAGCACTAAGCGGTGGAAAGCCCTATCAACAGTTATCAAGCCGCAGACCTTTTTGTGGATGATGACCGGAACCCCTGCATCGCAGTCACCAGTGGACGCATACGGGCTGGCTAAGCTGGTGAACCCGGAGGGTGTGCCGAAGTTCTTTACCGCATGGCGCGACAAGGTGATGAACAAAATTACTACGTTCAAGTGGGCACCGAAGTCGGATGCAAAAGATCAGGTACACACAGCGCTGCAACCAGCGATACGGTTTACGAAAGCGCAGTGTTTGGATTTACCGCCAGTCGTCACCATCACGAGGGAAATTGCGTTGACACCGCAGCAAGCCAAGTACTACAACTTGCTCAGAGACCAAATGATGATTCATGCAGCAGGCGAGACAATCAGCGCGGTCAATGCCGCAGCCAGCGTATCCAAGCTGCTTCAGATCAGTTGTGGCAACGCCTACACAGACGACCACGAAGTTGTTGCGTTTGATGCAGGCCCAAGGCTCAGTGTGCTGGAGGAAATACTTGAAGAGACAGACCGCAAGGTTTTAATCTTTGCACTGTTCCGCTCCAGCATCGACCTGATACACACGCACTTGCTCAAGAAGGGAATCAGCGCTGAGTGTATTCATGGCGGCGTAACACCCCCGAAGCGTTCGGACATCATCAGGCGCTTTCAAACCGAAGCAGACCCTAGAGTGTTGGTGATGCAGCCGCAAGCCTCGGCACACGGAATTACCCTGACTGCTGCGGACACGGTTGTGTTCTACGGCCCCCTCATGTCAGTCGAGCAATACGTGCAGTGCATAGCCCGTGCAGACCGCAAGGGGCAGGACTCAGACAAGGTGACAGTCATCCATATCGAGGGTAGCCCCATCGAGAAGAAGATGTTTAAAGCCTTGCAAACGAATGTGAGTAGTCACTCACTTTTGACTGAGATGTTCAATATGGAAATAAAAAATTAAAGGAGTTGCAAAACCAGAATTCGCATGTAAACTGTCCAACCTTAGACAAACAATATAGGAGAAGTTAATGACCACAGAAGTTATCCCCCTCGACAAGTTAGCGAAGGTCTACCGAAAGATTCGCAGCGAAATCGAAACGCTGACCAAGGAATACGACACGCAAGTGGAGTTGCTCAAGGCCACGCAAACCGACATCAAGCACGCAATGAAAGACCAGATGCAGGCGCTTGGTGTCACCTCAGTCAACACGCCGCAAGGCACCGTTGTCCTGTCGATCAAAACACGCTACTCAACAACGGACTGGGACTCGTTCAAGACCTTTGTGATACAGCATGAAGCGCTCGACCTTTTCGAGAAACGTATTGCTCAAACAAACATGAAGCAGTTCCTCGAAGAAAACCCCGGCGTTCTGCCGCCCGGACTCAACTCCAATGCAGAATTTGATATCAGTGTAAGAAAACCATCCAACTAAGGAAAACCAAAATGAGTAACGTAGCTCTTTTCAATCCCGCCAAAGCCCCTGCTTTCGCACGCAACGCTGGGATGTCCGATATTGCCAAAGCACTTGCAGGCGGCGGCGCTGCTGCCAGCGGTCATCGTGTTTCTATCAAAGGCGGTGTGTTCCGTCTGGTTGCTGGCGGCAAAGAAATCGCTGCCATCGACGAGCGCTTTCTTGATGTTGTCATCGTCAAAGCCGCACCGAAGATTGCCCGTGTGTTCTACGCAGCTAAGTACGACAAGGACGCAAGTGCCGCTGCGCCTGACTGCCAATCCAACGATGGCGACAAGCCTGACCCAAGCAGCAAGAACAAGCAGTCCGAGACGTGCGCTAGTTGCCCGAACAACGTGGCAGGTTCTGGTCAGGGTAATACCCGTGCTTGCCGTTACCAGCAGCGCTTGGCTGTGACTTTAGCCAACGACATGGAAGGCAATGTGATGCAGTTGACTTTGCCAGCACAGTCCATCTTCGGTAAGGAAGAAGGCGACAACCGTCCGCTGCAAGCGTATGCTCGTTGGTTGGTTGCACAAGGCGTTGACCCCAGCACCGTGGTGACCCGCATGAAGTTCGACACGGCCAGCGAGTCGCCCAAGCTGTTCTTCAAAGCAATGCGCTGGTTGACCGACGACGAGTATGCTGAAGCTACCAAGCAGGGCAGCACCGAAGAAGCCAAGAAGGCCATCACGTCTGATGCAGGCAGTATGGACATGGGTAAGCCAGCAGACGCGCTCAAGGGCGCAGCACCGAAAGCCAAGGCAAAGCCAATGGGTGACCTCATGAACGAGGAAGACGAGCCTGCGTACGAACACATCGCGGCAAAAGCCAAAGCCAAGGCCAAGCCAGCCCCAGTGGTCGAGGAAGAAGAAGCCGAAGAGCCAGTCGTCAAGAAGGCAGCGGCGGCAAAGCCAACGGCTGTACCCGGCAAGAAGGCGCTGGCCGATGTCGTTGCTGACTGGGATGACGAGTAATTAGTTTCGGGGGCTTCGGCCCTTAAAAACAAAGGACACCTATGAAACACCCATATCACACCTTACTGCCTGTGAACATGCAAGCAGCTCTGATGGCCGCTGCTGAAACGAAGACCCTTGGGACAATTGACGCTGTTGTCGGGCAGTTGAACTTTACCGCACCGTATTTGTTCCATAGCGGTAATTCTGAAAAGCTGCGTACGTTTCACCATGAGCCAAGACAGAACGTGCCGAATGCAGGTTTTGTTGTGGACTTCAAAGGCTTACGGAATTAAGTTTTCGCTGGGCCGCAGGCAGCGGTTGCATTGCATGGGTCGGCGGTGATTTCTCGTCGTTAACAAATGCTAAACAAATCCATGACTGCGTTTCCTGCCCTGCGTGTCCCAGCGCCCCACCTAAGACCAATATGGCTTACTCACAAAAAACAATCGACATGGTTATGCGAGCACCAAAGACTCCGGGCAATCAGCTCGGACGTTGGGCGGTGCATCACAACTTTTCTGTTGTTCGCATTTCCAAAGCGCTCGGCATCACTCGCCAGACCGCATACAACTGGTTCGCTGGTGGAGACATCTTTGCCGCGTACGAGCACCGTGTAGAAACCCTGCTCAAGTATCTTCAAAATTCACGTTCTGCCGATGAGGCATGGAGAAAAATATGTCAGCACTACGGCCTTCAGCCCTGAGTAACCGCGAACTGGTCTTGGCTTGCGACAACGCATGGACTTCAGCGGGGCTACCCCTTGACCTCCAGTATGAGCTGTACTCACGTTTTTGCAACTCCATCCCCCTAGACAAACTCGTGGTACGCGACGAGAAGCAACTCGACCTGTTCATGTAACCCCAAGGACTCTATGAACCCGCTTGAATTCCTTGCGGTTATTTTGCCGTCCCCGTCATCTGGGATTTACTGTGCGGCAGAACTAAGCACAAAAAAGAAGGAGCATCTATATGTTGAAAACATGGAGGACATTTACCCTGCCGTAGACGCATGGGTTGAAGCTGAGCAAGACGCGTACTTTGCCTTGGCCACATTTAAAACTACGGGCAAACGCACCGCCGACAACGCCTCTTGCATGAAGGCGTTGTTCATTGACATGGACGGCTACGCATCCAAGAAGCAGGCAGCGCTGGCGCTCGGTGCGTTCCTTGCCGATACTGGGTTGGACGTGCTGGGTGCGCCGTGGATTGTGGCTTCTGGTGGAGGTCTGCACGCCTACTGGCCGTTTACCGAGGACACGGACGTGGCTGTATGGAAGCCAACCGCCGAGAACTTCAAGCGCCTGTGCAAGCAGCAAAAGCTGAACATCGACATGACGGTGACAGCAGACGCAGCGCGGGTACTGCGGATTCCCGGCACGTACAACTTCAAGAAGAACAAGGACGGCTCGTGGAAGTACGGTGAACCCAAGCAAGTTAGGCTCCTGACAGAAGGGGACACATTCAACTTCGACAGCATCAGTCACTGCATTGCAGCCAAGCTCACTACGATGGCTCCAGTATCGGCAACGTCCGCGTTGAGTCTGCCGGGTAAGCGCCCAGATGCAGCGCCCGCAGTGCCTGCTCCAATGGCTGTGTCTAAGCTATTTGATAACACTACGACCAAGTTTGGTACGATCTTCTTGAAAACCAAAAATGGTGGTGGGTGCGCCCAGCTCAAGCATTTTGTTGAGAACGCTGAAGATGATGGGATGGAACCGCTGTGGCGTGGCTGGCTGAGTATTGCTCAGAAGTGTACGGATGGAGAGCGGGCAGCGGTGTGGCTCAGTAACCTGCACCCCTACGATGGGGAGCGTATGCGCGAGAAGCAAGCGCAGATCAAAGGGCCGTACCCGTGCATTAAGTTTGAAAGCGAGAACCCCGGCTTGTGCGGCGACTGCCCGCACTTTGGCAAAATCACGAACCCGTTGGCACTGGGGCGGGAGATTGCAGTGGAGACAGCCGAGAAAGAAATTGAGATTGTTATACCTTCGGAGAGTCCCAGCATTGCTCCTGAAGTAAAAAAGCTGCTGCGCCCGACTCCTCCGCGTGGGTTCGGGTACGGCAGTAAAGGCGGCGTGTTTTCAGAAAAATCTATGGAGGATGCAGAGGGCAAGACCACTAAAAAACAAGTGATGTTGCTGCCCTACGATCTGTTTGTCGTGGACATTTTGAATAGCGGTGGTGACCACACGGTTCACATGCTGGCACTGCGGCCAGAAGGCCCGATAACAGTCACGATTCCGCAGAGGGCGGTAGTGAGCAAAGACGAGACAGTCAAAGCGCTGGCTCAACAAAATATCATCGCCTCGTTTGGCGCTGGTAACGACAAAAACCTTTTTGAATATGTTAGGGCATGTGTGGAACAAGCAAGTACAGGTAAGGCCGCCGTTAAAGTGCCATCAAACTACGGCTGGCAAGAAGACGACACGTTCGTCTTTGCTGGCAAAATCTATAGCAAATCAGCAGCACCAGTCTCCGTGCCGATGGCGGGGCTGGAAAACCTAGTGGCAAACACAAAGCCCACAGGAACCATTGAGGCGTGGCGTGCGTTCGTCAACCTACTCATCCACAAAAAGATGTACGCCCACTTAGCGGTCTTGCTTGCCGGGGCTGGGGCACCGCTGATGCGCTTCACAGGTATCTACGGTATGACGTACCACTGCGGCTCTACCGAGTCCGGCACGGGCAAGACACTGGCGCTTGAGGCAGCAGCATCGGTATGGGGTCACCCTACGCACTACCGCACAGGCAAGGGAACATCTCCTGTAGCCATGCAGCAGCGCCTTGGTCTGCTCAACAGCAACCCGCTGATTACGGACGAGATCACCAGCAAGAACCGCAACAACTTTGAATGGTTCCCTGAGTTCTTGCTCGACATGACCGAGGGCCGTGGCAAGGAGCGTATGGAGTCCGGCTCCAACAAAGAGCGCTTGAACCTGTCTACGTGGATGACCGTTGCCATCATGTCTTCCAACACGCACGCTGTTGACATGTTGACCGGGGGCCGCACCCACTCGTCCGAGGGCGAGATGCGCCGCTTGCTGGAGTTCATCATGGACCAGCCGCTGACGTGGGAGCCGCATGAAATTGAGATCGTCAAGTCGTTACAGCACAACTACGCGGTAGCTGGGCACATGCTGGTCGAGTACATGACTAATAACGTGGACTTGCTCAAGACGATGGTGCCTGAGATTGTGACGAACATGTACAAAGAGTTCAACGCTACCAATGACGAGCGCTTCTGGATGGCGGGGCTGGCTGAACTGGTGGGCGCTGGGGTGCTCATGTCGAACGCCCATGCCGGGGTTATTGACATCCCGATGGGTAAGATCATGGAGTTCCTGCACGGTATCGTCACAGGTATGCGCAACAACATCAAGGGCAACGCCCGTAGTGCTGAAGACGTACTGAACACATACACCCGTGAGCACTACGGTCACTTCATTGTTATCCGTCATGTCGAGGGCAACCGGGTGCTGGCTGAGCTTGGCAACGGCAAAGAGATTGATGACTCCACCACTAGGTCACGCATCATGGGCCGCATCGAGCACGGCGCAACGCCGGGGTACATCGACTACTTCATCGAGCAGAGTATGCTCAAAGCGTGCTGCGCCAACATGAGCTTTGGCTACGCGGACTTCAAGCGCCAGCTTGGGGAGCTGTTCAAGGTGTCGGAGATAACCAAGAAGGATATGACGGCTAAAACCCGTGGCCCTCAGATGCGCGTCTCAGTGCTGAAGATTTCACGCCTTATCACCGAGAAGGACAATGAGCTACTCAATTCGGTTCCCGTGGGACAAGACTGAACGGGGGCAGGGGTTTTTTGTCCCCTGCCTCGACACCGAAGCGGTACGTATCAAAGGGTTGAACGTCGCTTTAAGATACCGGGATGCCCGCGCTATTGCGGGCATCCGTAACGGCCTTATCGGGGTGTGGTTCTATCGACTGCCTCGCGCACAGACCCCGCCAACTTAATCTTCTGCTGTCTAATCTTGTCGAGAAGCTCCCGCTTTTCTTCGGGGGTTTTATCGGAAGCGCGGACAGCGGTTTCGTACTGCGTAAGTTTTTGCATAGCTGATTGAAACCAACTGGAAGTACTAGCCAACGCGTACTCGTTGCCTTTTTCCTGCAACAGCGCCATTGCCTTGGCTTTTTCCCCTTTACCCAGTAAGTCGGTCACTGATGCCTTAACTTGCTCGGCTTCTCTTAAACGCTCGTAGGTACTGTTGATAATGTGTCCCGCATCGTTGGCTTGGAATACGCCGCCAACAACGGGCATGTCCGACAAACGCTTGACCGCCTTTTCTGGTGACTCATTGCTGCTGAAAGCAAGGTTGCCCATCTGCAAGATTGCCAACCCTACGGAGCCTGTGTAGCCGTTAATCAGCGCGTCCAGTTTGATGGGGGACAACCCCGTGGCACCACCAAACATTTTTGAAAGCTCCGAAGTATTTTCACGGAACTGTTCTTCTGGGCGCAAACGCTGTTCTTTGGTGGACAGTATGTCTCGCCCCGTGTACATCGACTTACCAAGGATGGTTTCTATGGCGGGCTTAATTGCTTGTGGAATCGGCACTCCTACAGGCCAGCCGCTGACTTGCAACATGCTGCTGCCGCCCGGTATCGTATTGCGCAAAATTGCCTTGAACGCTGCTGCGGCATCTTCGCCGCCACGGTCATTGACTGCTGCGTTGTACAACGCTTCGGGCAGCGCCTTGAAGATGTAGCCCACCTCGAACGGTATAGGCAATTTCAACGGCTCGTCAAAACCCGGAATACGAATAAACCAGTTGCCGTACTTTTGGTCAGGTGTGGCGTTCTGATAGGCTTCGTCGTCTTGCATAGCCGCAGCGTATGCCAGCGATGTACCAAACATCAACGCGCCCCGTGTCAATAACTTAGACTGCAAACGCAGTTTTTCTGCCTGCGAAGCCTTACCTGTGACGGCACGGTACAGAACATTCAAGCCTTGGATTTGAGCATTGAAGAAAGGGATGAGCGCGTTCGCCATGTGGATAGAAGGGGACGCGCCGCGCTTGTTAAAGTTCATGGACTCCAGCGCAGCCAAGGTAGCTTCCATCTCAGACAAACCCTGCTTAATGTAGCTGTTGTACTGGGCACGGCGAGTGAGCGCGTCAGCCGCCATACCAAAAGACTCCATCCTGCCAACCGCTTGCGCCCAAGTGCTAGTGCCGCCAGCAATCTCCCGCATAACGCGGGCCATATCTTCTTGCGTGCCCGTAAAGAATTGCCCGCCCGTGATGCCGCGCTTGTCTAGCGTCTTGCCTGCAACGGTTCCTATCTCCCGAAGAGCGCCCATGACAGGACTAAAGTCAGCCCCTGCCAAGATTGGTGCAGCCAGAGAATCACGGAACAACTGACGCGCTGCATACAGCGGGTTGATCGTAATGGCGCGGCGCAAGAAGCGCGAGGGGATACTGGCAATACGCATCACGCCCGTAAGCTGGAGCGGGATACCTTCCATGCCCTTGACCAAGATATCGGCGTTGACACCAAACTCATCAGTGTCGATACGGGCGTACATGTCTTTGCCGTCAACCTTGAACTGCACAACATCAGTGCCGCTGATCTGCGACGGCGTGACTTTAGCCGCATCCAAACCAACTAGCTCCATCACCGCGTTGCGCGTAGCCAAGTTGCGCAGTCCCATATCCACCATGAGGTTGGTGTTCTGCAAAGAACTCTTGAAGAAGTCAAAGATTGGCTCGTCCCCGCCAACCAGCTCGTGCAAGTATGGCTGGTCTTTGACACTACCAACGCGGATGGGCGCTTCGCCGCCGATCACCAACTCAACCCCGCCGTCTTTGTTCTGGCGGTAGTATGGGATGTAGTCCTTGGTAGCCAGAAGTCTGTCGGCAGTCTCTTTGCCCAACGCGCCGGACTGCTGTGCAAAACGCACCAAGCCTTCGTTGTACTGGTTGTACTCGGCCTGCGCCTGCTCAAAAATACCTTTCAGACCCGGTACGCGGTCAATACTGTTCATTGCCTTGGTAAGTTGCGCTTCCGTCACGCTAAAGTTCAGCTTGTCAAAGCCAACACGTTTGCCTCGTTTGTGGGCAAGGTATGAAGTAAAGAGCTGGTTGACCGCATCGGCATCTCCAACCAACGGCGTAGCGTCTTTTAAAATCTCAACGGTAGAGCGCAGGTTTGCTCCGTCTTTGCTCTCGACCACGTACTCGGTCTCTCCATCAGCACGCTTAATTTTTTCCAGAGACAGCGCTCCGTTGCTGGCAGACTGCGAGACAAAGTTCATGCGCTGGTCATACATGCGCAGGTAATACATCATCTGCGTACCCTTGAGCGCTTCCATCGTCTTGGCAAGTTTCTCAAACCCGGCGAAACGGTCTATGTAGCGGGTGCTAAAAGCCAGCCCTGAGTTTTCGTCGCGCACTTGCTGCGACCACGACTTCTGCTTAGCAACCAGTCGGTCAGACACGTCCAGCGCATCTTGCAGCGCAGGGTTTATGCGAGGACGGTTTAGCGACTTGACCACCGTGGTAGCGTCCGCAGCAGTTGGGCGTGGAACACGTGTCATCAGACGGTCAGCCGCAGCAAAAGCGGCATCGCGCATATTGGTCGGCGTATCAACACCAATCATTTTTAGGATGCCGTTCTTCACAGCGTTCCACATGTTCTGAATCGTCCACTTCTTCGACTGAAGATAGTTTTGTAGTGGGTTGTCAGACAGCGCTTCAGCCACAAACTCGCTTAGGTTTTCTTTGGCGTTCTCGTTCGGTGCATTCTTGTCTTTCTTGTACGCCTCATAAAGCGCTTGAAGCTCCCGCTTGGCGGCACGCTGGTCTTCGTTTAACTGCGAGTCCGGCAAACTAAGTACACGTTCAACAGCGGCGTGGACACCCTCGTGCAACACGGTCTGCTCATTTAAGCCGTACTGCATATCCAGAGAAATCTCAGAACCGTCCACCTTAGCGCTGCCGTATACCGGGTTGCCTTTGTCGTCCGTCAAGTTCTTGACCAGACGCAAACGAGTTTCGACCAGCAGTGAACGCAAGCGCTCAGCTACGGCGCGGTTTAACGGACTGGTACTGGTTGCAGTCAACTCGTCCATCACATTAGAAATGCTGCTCTCTGCCGTAATCGCTACGGCTGGCCCTTGGCTGGCAGTTGCTGCCATCTGGTAGCGCAGCGCAGTCTCGTCAAACGGGGTCAGCGTTTTTCCAACTGCTTGCTTTTCCTCGGCACGTAGTTTTGCTGCCGCACGATCTGCTGCGCGTTTAGCGTTGGCTGCAAGATTGCGTTCACGGACATCTTTGGCAATTTTTTCTCGAACTTCTGCGGTGTTGCCCTTACTGCTATACAGCGTCTGTTGCTGCTGCGTTAGCTTCTTTATCTCAGACTTTAGTAGAGGTTCGCCGCTGGTGGACGGCGCGTCGGCGCGGAAAGTACCGTCTTCTACAGCCTTGCGTTGCTCTTGCGCACGCTTAGCCATTTGTTGCAAAACGCTGTCTTTGACACGGGCTGCTGCGGGGGCACGCTCTTCAGGAGTGGACACAACGCCTGCGTCAATCTTGGCTTCAAGGAACTCAATCTTGTTGTATATGTCCAGCAGTGCGGCGCGGTCTTTCTTCATGCCAATCCACGTAACTGGAGTGGCCGCAAATTTCTGTTCTGCATTGGTGACCATGCGTGCCGCAGAGTCATACTTTTCGCCAAGGTTAGCGCGTAAGTCTGAGGACTTGGCTGCTTTGTACTGCTTGAGTAGGTCGTCGCGGCGATTGCGCAAACCGTCAAGTTGGGAGTCTCTTGCGTCTCTGGATTTAGCCAACGACTTTTGCAGGTTGCGTTCCAAAAGCGTCTCTTGTGCGCGATACCCGCCAAGCACTTGGCGTGGGTCTTTGGCAAGCTGTTTATTTTCGTCCGCTGTAAACACCGGGTCACCTAACTCCCGTGCCGTGCGCTGCGCTGCATTGATGGCCGCAAACTGCCTGCCTTCGACGGAATCCCCGAAAGCAGCCTCAAGGCGGCGCTGGCGCTCGTTGTAAAACGCTGTTTGTTTGGTGTCTCTGTCTACCCGTGCTTTAGCTAACCGGGCTTGTTCAGCAGCGCGGTCTTCGGTGTTGTCGGCACGCTCAATATCGCGTTTGTCAGACTCAAGTTTTGCCGCTTGCGTCTGCTTGGCCCTCAACTGTTCTTTGGTGGCCTCAGTATCCGTGGGGAACGGTGCGGCATCGCGCAGAGACTGCACCTCGTTAAGCGCCTTCATCGTTTGAATTTGCGCTTGCAGCACGCCCATCGCGGAGTCCGTCAGAGCCACATCGTTCAGCGTGGACTGCACCACGTTCTCAAGCTGGTCTAATTCAGAGCGATGCTGCGCCAGTGTGCTGCGTTCCTCAACGTCTGCCGGAGCGGTATCCGCTTGCAGCGCCGCAATTTGCTTTTCAATTGCAACGCGTTTGGTACGGGCTTCGTCGATTGCACCTTGCAGCGTCATGCGGTTAACAACCAAATCAGTCACACGGTTGCTTAAAGAATCCAACCCCCGTTCAAGCGTAGCAACGTCCGCGTTAGATTTAATAACCCGTTCAGCATCTTTGTACTTTTTCTGCGCCTCCAGCATCCCATCGAGCTTGGTTTGGAGCGCAGCAATGTCGTCGTTTAGTTTTGGCAACGCTTTGCTGGCGCGAATCAGTGTTGGCCAAGGCAAGTTCTTTTGTAGCGTACGAACATAGGGGCTTTTCATCAGCCGCTGGAAAGCGGCGGCATCGGGTTTGATAGCACCTAGCTTCTTATCTTCTTCAGCAAACAAGCCCATCTGACCTGCGTCTTCTTGAGCGGTGCGCTCCATAGTGCGCAGCAAAGGCTCAATCTCCGCTTGCCCGCTCAGGTCTTTGGCTTTTGTGGACGCTCCGCGCAAAGTAGTTGGTTGCGTATCGTCTACGCGCTTGCTGACTGGCACGCCAGTGCTACCAGAAGTGCCGCGTTCTGTTTTCTCTGGTTGACGCACTTCTTTGATTGGCGATTTTGTACCCGGCGCTGCCGAGGCACGCTGCGTAACATCAATCTTGACTCCCTCTGTGGGGGGCGTGGTGCTGGCTGCGCCTTGCGCAGGAAACCCTTGCAAGTCCGTAGTGCGGCCTCTGCCTTGCTGCGTCATGCCTTCTAGCCCACGCTCAATCTTAGTAAGCTGGCGGTCGATCAGGGTCAGCAAACCTTCGGAGCTGGCCGTGTTGCGCTTAACCTTGCCCTTGCCTTCAGAAACCCGGTCTGTGCTCTCGGCGTAGTTTGCTTGCGGCAGTACGTTTTCAATACGACGCAGTAAGTTAAAAGCATCGTCCGATAGGTTCTTGTTGACAAGCAGGCGCTGCAAGCGGGCTTCAATTTCCGCACGGTCAAGCGGGCGCTCCCCCCGCTCGTTGTAAAGCCGCAGTTCCCCAGTGCCGGGAACGCGTTGGGCTTTAGGCGCTTCGATGTCTGCCTTGTCTTCATCAGCGGTGTAAATCAGTTCGCCCTGCGCACCGATCTCTTTGCCTTGCAAGTCTTGGGCTGTGCGCCCCATTGCGGACGAACCCTCTAAACCCGAAGCGGACATCAAGCGCTTGATTTGCGGCCCTAGCTTTGCGCGTTCAACGGTGTTTGCGTTTTGCCACCGCGCAATCAACACACGCAGTTCCTCGGCGTTGTTTGCTTCGGGCCCAGTCAGCATCGTGTTAATTTCTGGCGACAGTGGGTTTTTGCGTTTCCCCATTCGGAGCAAGGCGTTGCGCTCGGGGGACAGTCTGACATTGGCTTCGGCTTCAGCCAGCGCCTGTTCATCAGCAAAACGACTTTCCTCAAGCGCCGCAGCTTCCTGTGCTTCGATGTCGGCTGCGCCGGGTTTGTACACCCTTGCAGCAAACTTGTCTCGTGCCTCGCTGGATGTCGTTTGTGTAGCATCGCCAAAATCAAGAGATGTTTGTTGAGCGCCTTCCGCTTTAATAAGCGCCTGCATCTCTTCAATCTTGGCGACCAGTTTGTCCGCTTTAACGGGGTCGTATCCGGGGCCAGCCATAGCTTTAAGCTTAGCAACGGCTGCGGTCAATGCTTTTTGCGTATCGTCAATGTTGCGGGTCGGGGCAATGCCAATTGTGTCAAGCTGCTTGCTTACAAAATCGTATTCGTTTTGCAGCATCTCGCGGCGTTTGCGCAAGCTCTTGAGGCCAGCAATATCTCCTGTCTTGGCAGCATTTGACTCGGCCTCTTGCTGTGCTTCCAACGATTGCGCTAACTCCGCTTGCTTTTCAGCAAAACCCTGCACCTCTTGCTGCTGGGCATCCAAGTCTGGCATTGGTGTGACCGTCTCCGTTGGCGTAAAGCCGGGGAGCGACCTTTGAGTGCCGGGGGCTTGGCCCATTACCGCAAGCTCTGCACGGATAGCGGCTTCTTTGTCTGCGGCGGCTTTGTTGTCTGCGGCTTCTTTGTCTGCGGCGGCTTTGGTAGCAGCGGCAGCGGCTTGGTCTTGCGTCAGCTTATCGCGGATGCCTTTGGTAGCGCGGTAGTCGGTAACCGCCGTTTTAAATTCGTCGGATGCCTTGAGTGCTCTTAGCTGTACGGCAGCATCTTTCTTGGCAGCTATGGCAGCGGGGTCGTTTTGGTCAACCTTGGCAATAGCCTGTTCGCGCAGTGTTTTAAACTGCTCCGTAAAAGCGTTGTACTTTTGCTCAGCCTCAATTGCAAACTCCGGGGTCTGCCTGCGGGCTTCTTCGGCAGCAGCGGCAACCTTGTCCGCTTCGGCTTGGGCAGCGGTGGCTTTTTCCTGTTCAACAAAACGCTCACGGCGCGTAGCGGCATCTTGGGCAAGGACGTTATCACGGGCACCAGAACGTGCAGACAACCGACCCGCTGCTCCTATTGGGGCTAACAAAGAAACTTGATACGCCGTCTCGCCGTACTCGGCAAGCGCTTCGGGGGAACTGAGCGAGAGTCCGGCTTGGGCACGCTCCAGCATCTGTTGCGCCACCTCCGTAGGGATTTCAGCAGCGGCACCGACTGCGGTGCCTTTAGCCAGTACCGCCAGCAGCTTTTCGTCAGCCAGCTTGGTTGCATTTGCAGCCGCTTTGCCCATCAACGCTTCAGCAGGAACTCCAATAAGTTTGCTGACCAGCCGCCCGCCCAAGGGAATAAACGTACCTGCGGCATCAAGCGCAGCTTGAGGTACGGCAGCGGCAGCGGCAGCGCCAACATCTACGTTTGTGTTTCGGCCTTCTTTGGCTTGTTCAGCGGCTTGGCGTTCGACGTTGGAGCCAAACATAGACACAAGACCGGGAGCAATTGCGCCGCCAACACCGCCAATAACAGCGCCAGCAGGGCCAAAAGGTGACCCGGCCATAGCACCCAGTCGGGCAGAACCAAGGGTTGCTGCAATGTTAGGTGCTTGCCCAGCAAGCGCTTTGGGGACTTGGCTGGCTACTTCACCCGCAGCAGACAGCAACCCGCGTTCGTTGTACGCCTGCTTCACCCTTTCAAGACTTACGTCATCCTCGTAGCGGCGACCAATATCTTCGCCACGTTCCAAGCCAGCACGGGCAGCTTCGTTAGCGTCCCCGGTTGCCGCACCTATAGCGGTACGGCCAGAAGATATAAGGGACTCGATGCCCTTAGCGGCAGACGCAAGAATGCCGGATTTCTTTTTCTCGGCAGGGGGTTCGTCGGCAAAAGCCGGAACGGGGGCAACAGCCTCCCGCGTCATGCCTCTAGCAATCTCAGCCAGTCTCTTTGCTGCTTCCGTGTCGCCTGCGGCGTCTGCGTTACGAAGTGCTTGAAGGACTTGGTTGAGTTCCATGCTTAGATTTTTCTATCGGGCGTACTTGGCAATCAATGATTGATCTGCGGTACTTAGTTGTGGGGAGGAGCCTGCTCCTCCCGACATTCTAAACTGTGCCATTGCCGCTTGCAATAACTCTTGCCGTTTGGCTTCGGCTTGACCCGGTTTGAGTTCCATCTGCTGAATGGGACTAAGTGACTTAAACCAGTCGTCATACGCAGCATTACCCGCTGCCATTGCTTGCGGCATCAGTCGGCTACCGCTTTCGTAAGAACCTGCTGTGGCTTCGGCTTGCCGCGCCAACCCTTTATAGTACAGGTTTTTAATGCGGTCATTTTCAATTTCGCGTTCGTCTTTGACGCGTTCTTTCTGCGATTTCAACGTGGCTAACCCTGCTTCGCCCAAAGCGCCCATAAATTGTGGCGACTTACTAGCAAGAAGGTTAAGCCCCAACGTGAGGTAGTCGTCGTTTGTCATCCCCTTACGCTCGGCTTTGGGTACCTCTGCTTTGGCGGCGGCGATAATGGGTGCTGCATCTTCTTTAGGCATCGCAGCTTCGCTTTCACGAATTTGACGACGATACTCGGCGTTGCGATCAGAAGAGTCAGCGTTTGCAGCCGGGGCAGGAACAACTTCCGCAGAATCGGGGTACATATTGGCTGCGTTTACACCTGTTAAAGCGTTGCCGCCAACCATAGAAAGGTTGGAAGCTATGGGCAAAGTTTTGTTTACGGCTTGCGCTTCAGCATTTGTTGCTTTTGCAGCCCCTTGGCGTGTACGGGCCGCAGCCGCAGCCGCTTCGTCGGTAGCTAGGTTTGCCATACCCGTGGCGTTGTTGCGGTCTAGTTTTGTAGCATTGCTGCCTAACCGCAAGTTCTGGGTTTTAGCAATTGCGGCAGCGTCATTTGCTGCGCCTGCCCTAGACGCGCCCCGTAACCCGCCAAGCGTGGGGATGTACGCAGGGACTTTTAAGTCACTCATAGTCTGCCCAATATTACTTAACTGCTGCTGCGACACTGCATCGTCTGGCGAGTAGCTGTAGCGCCTAAGAGTTTCATCAAAGTTGGCAGTGGGGTCGCCAAAAGCTTTACGTGCTAGCGTGCTAACGCCCGCTGCCGGAACTGCCAGCAAGTTTTGCCCAAGCGCAAAGGCCGTCTTTGCCGTACCTTTGACAATTTCGTTTCCAGTAGGCGCTGGGCCAGCAGGGAGTTGTGCTGTTTGCGCGGCAGGGGCTGCGCCGGGAATCTTAGCCAGCATTGCCGCACGACGAGCGTCATCTGTGTTGGCCGGAACAATACTTGCAACTCCTTGGGTTGCGGGTGCTGCGTATGCTGTGCCCATAGGCAAAATTTTGTTTATGTAGTTTGCCGTTTCTTTTGGCAAGCCTGCCGGATTAAGTTGACCGTTATTTTGAGCGAGGTGCTTTTGCACGTTACCCGGCCCAAAGTTGTACGCTGCCAGCGCTGTCTGGGGGTCTTTAAACGTATTGAGCTGCTTTTTAAAGTAGCCAATAGACGCAGGAATACTTTTATCTGGGTTAGTACGGTCTTCTAATTTAAGCCCCATGTCTTTTGAAGCCGCTTCCATCATTTGCCCCATGCCTACAGCGCGCTCCCCAGTTTTTGTTTTAGGGCCAATAGCGTTTGGATTTCCCGCAGATTCCGTTTTAAACAAACGCACCGCCATATCCGGGTCAACATTTTGACGAATGGCTTCAGCGCGAATCTGTTCTATGTACTGTGCCAGCGGGTCTACTACTCGGTCACCTCCAGCAAACGCTACGATGCCGCCCTCGGCAAAGTTCTGCATGTTAGGCGCTGCAAGCGCACCGATGCCCACGTCTTCGGGCATGGCTTGTGCCTGTCCTTCCGGGTAAGACATCTCGGCAATACCTTGATCGACTACCTTGGGCTGTGGGGCCATACCCTGCTGGCCCTGCGCAGCATCGCGCATCTGCTTGCGGCGGTTGGATTCAGCCAGCGCCAGTGACACCGTATAGGGGTCGTTCTTGTGCATCTTGGCGTACTGCTGCAACGCTTGGTCGGGCATCCGTGCCAGTTGCGATGTAATTTGATTGACGTTGAGCATAATTTTTCCTTACGCCATTCTTGAAATTGCCAACTCAGCCAGACCCGCAGGGCGTTGTTTCTTGGCTTTTACTTTGCCGCCTTTGGCGTATACGCCTAGCCCTTTAGCTACCAAACCTGCTCCAGCTACTTGAGTAAGCGCGGACTGTGGGGCTGAGTACATCTGGCTAGAACTCTGTGAAAGCGGTAAGCCGCGCAACATGTCTGACTGGAACGCCAGTTGTTTGTACGGGTAGTTTTTCTGGTCAAGAAAGTCTTGATACTGCTGGTTCAGCGCGGCTTGTTGCTGTGCTTGTTGCTGCCCACCGATTTGGTTTTGCGTGTTGTATATGCTGTTTTGTGCAGCTAGTTGCTGCGTGCCCATGTTAGCCATATTGGCTGATGCTTGGTTAGTCAGCCCATACCCAGCTTGCGCTCCTGCCACACCTTGAAGCCCCACTTGAGCGCCCTGCATGGCTTGTGCGGTTCCGGCAAGCTGGCGGTCTACGCCCTGAAGCCCCACTTGAGCGCCTTGCATGGCTTGACCAGTACCCGCCAAACCCGTGTTGGCTCCTTGCTGTGCAAGCTGGCCTGCGGCAAGTGCGCGGTCTACACCAGATAAGCCAATTTGTGAACCCTGCATACCTTGGGCAGTGCCAGCAAGTTGAGCGTTAACCCCTTGCAGGCCCATACCCGCGCCTTGAATGCCAGTTTGGTACGCTTGATTGGCGGCGTTGACACCTGACAAACCTGCTTGCGCACCCTGCATACCTTGAGCCGTACCTTGAAGCCCTGTTTGTGCGGCTTGGAGTCCCATACCAGCGCCTTGCATACCGAGGCCGTAAAGATTACCTGCTTGGTTCAACCCAGAAATACCTGCTTGCTGCCCCGCCATAGCCTGCCCAATGCCCGACAAGCCCAATTGACCACCTTGCAGTGCCGTACCCAGACCCTGCTGTGCGCCTTGAAGTCCCTGAAGATTAAGACCTGCGCCAAACTGTTGAGCTTGCTGTGCCTGTTGATAAGCGCTTTGCATTCCCTGTGCTTGATTTTGGTTCTGCAACGTGGCTAAGTTACGCTCCCGCTCGGCCCGCATAATGGCATCGCGGCCACCGCCGTACGCCCCGGCCTGCGCAGCTTGCGCTTGCTGCTGTGTTGCTTGAATTGCAGAGTTACGTGCAGCTTCACGGTTCTGGACATCCACCACGTTCTGCATGTACGGCGACATGTACGACTGCATGGCGCTTGGGCTGGTAGCTTGGTTGGCATACTGCTGTCCAGCCCCCGCCGCTTGAGCCGCGTACCCCCGTGCCTGCCCCGTAATATCTTGACCCAGTGTTTCAGCGCGAAGTCCCATACGGCCAATATCAGCGGCCCCTTGTCCGTATTGCTGTGCTTGAGGAGCCAACGCTGCGGCTTGGGAACCGTATCCCGACCCCATTGCACCGTAGCGATTAGCGGCATCAAGGGCAAGTTGCTGTCCTATTTGTCCTGAACTAGAACCTGCTTGACCATACCCTAACGCTTGATTAGATAGGCCAGCGGCTTGGGAGCCGTAACCTGCGCCCATACTGCCGTATTGCGCCCCGCCTTGCATACCTGTACGCGCTCCTGCATTTCCGTAGTCTTGACCTTGCTGCCCATAATTACCCGCCACAAGCGCTGCCGAATTAGCTCGATTTAAAGCGTCTTGTTGGGCGGCAGTTCCTACACGCAGCCCAGCCAAACCTGCATCCATGCCCTGCTGACCGTAGTTACTCCCAGCTTGAATGGCTAACTGCTCTCCCCTTTGTCCAGCCGCACTACCCGCAGTTCCGTAGTTGTATGCAGGGATAGCGGATGCCATCGCACCCACCCCTGCGGCTTCTGCACCCTCTGTGGCTCGGGCAAACTGTCCGGGCATCTGCATCCCTGCAACGCCCGTTTGGACTTGTTTCTGAAGGGGGGTAAACGCTGCCTGACGCTCGTTGCCGTACGTCTTATATGGGTTTTGGTTGATGTCCGTAAGAGCGCTTGTTTGCCCAATCATTTTCTCGACGTACGGTTTAGCGTAGTCGGGAATACTCGTTTGGGTTATTGTCTGGTTTGATGGCTGGGAAGACCCGCCACCCCCGCCACCGCCATAGATACGACCCCCAAGCTTGCGCTGCGTTGCGCTTTCGCCAAACGGTTCGCCTACTGCGTATAGTTGTCTACGGGAATAGCTCATGATGGCTCCTGCGTCAGTATCTTTGTGAACAGCTTGTCGGTCATCTTGTACCCCAAGTACTCAAACAATTTTGAGTTGTCCATGTGAATCTTGGTGTGCATAATGATGCGCTGAACACCAATCCTTTTAAGCACACTTTCAGCGTATTGGAACAGTCGGATTCCGATTCTCCCTTTACGAAAGTCTTTCCTAATGAAGTAAATATCTTCAAAAGCGGTAAGGCAAGTACTGTAGTGTAAATGCGGGTGAACAACAAAAATTGCGTATCCGATCAGCTCGTCCTCTGCTCGGCAAGTAACACAGCGCAGCATCCCGGCGTTATTCAGTCGTGTATAGGCTTCGTAATCCGGTTCAAGGGGAAAGTCCTTGGTGACGCACAGCTCGTCGTAGTGTATTGGAAAAAGCGGTTTAAGCTCGTCCAAAAACTTCATCGGCGGTGTGTCTTCGTACACGATGTTCATGCGGGTAAGAGCCTGCTGGCCTTAGTATTTGTCGCTACTTTGTCTTTACCCGCTGCTTTTCTGCGGGCGTTCTGTACCCGGTCCATCATGGCGTATAGCTGACGAGCGCCAGCTTCTGTAGAGCCGTTGCCAAGCTCAGACACAATCCGGGCGGGAACCACAAACTCACCGTCAGCCAAACGAGCGTGCTGTTTTTGTCCAATCATGGCAGGGATGCTGTCAGACACGCCATCACCGGGGCCGCGCAGAAGCTGTCCACCGTCAGAGTAGCCGCCTAAGTTTGACCCGCCAGATGCAAAACGCATAGGTACCAAGCCGCCGTTGGCAAAGTATCCGGCATTAATTGAGTCCCGCACGTAGCTATCGAGTTCAGGCCCGGCGTGCCAAGGTCTAGCGGCTACAGGTGCCGCTTTTGCGGGGTCTGGGGCTACTTGGGAATAGCGCTGTTTAACGGGGTCGTACGTGTACGTGTTGGCTTCCATTGCAGCGATGTTGGCCGCATCAACCGGGTTGACCGGGTTGACCGGGTTGACCGGAGTGGCAGCGGAGCCACTAGGCAACGCCATCGGAGAATACGCGGAGGTATCGGGGTTGTACGAATACTTGTCAAGCGATGCAACGCCCCCCTCTGCCATTTTGTACTCCGGCCCCGGCGCGGCATATGGAGTCCCAGCCGTGTAGGTGTTGGTCATGTAGTTGCGCTCCCGCGTGCTCTGGCCGGGGGTGTACAAAGCACCTATTGGATTTTCTGGCTCGTTTTGAACACTGTTATACGTGTAGGGACGAATCATGCCGGGGCTGGTAGGCGGTGGATTGAACTTTTCTGGCTCACTGCTGCCAAGTGCGGCCAACCCCATTGCACCAAGCGGATATGCGTTGTCTTTGGCAAAGGCCAAGGCATTAGCTCCGCTAGACGTGACATTTTTAAGCCCCCCGACCATTTGCTCATACGGACTTGGCATACGAAGCGCTGCGGCATTGGTTGGCCCCAAAGCCATAGACGACGCGTGTGGCACAGCGTTTGCTATCTGTGTATTTGCCAGTGGATTTAACTGCGACTGTAACTGCTCCTTAAGTATGTTGTCAACACCTGCGGTAGATACAGTAGGGGCGTTCCCCACTTGTCCCATTGCGTTAAAAAAAGAAGGAGGGGACGCAGCGTTAGAGTAAGCAGCGTTGGCTAAAGTAGGTGCAGTCGAAGACGGAGCAGTAAGGTTTAGAGCAAAGTCTGAAGCAACTTCAGCCCCCGTAGTAGCAGCCGCAGCAGGGGCACCAGCCATAGCGCTCCCCGCCGCTTCAACAGCTCCCGCACCCATCAAACCCCCGGCAAGACCCGCGCCGCCGTACGCACCCAATCCGGCCATAAGCCCTTTTTTCAAGCTGCCTGTAGCCAGTGCCGTGCCACCGCCCATAAGACCAGCCGCCATTAAAGGAGTCAGAGTGCCGCCTGAAGCAATTGACAGTCCCGCACCAACGAGCATGGGTAAAAACGAGGATAGGAACCCGGCTTCAACAAGCCCTGTGTGGGGGTTGATCGTCAGGGAGCCGCCGTGCGCGAGGGCAAGGCTTTGCAAACCCGCAACTTCGCCCTTGGTCATGTGGACTAGCTCGGTGTCTGGCCCTCTACCAAGAGAGGCAATTCCTTGAGCGGCGTGTTGATGCATCATGTGTTTTTCCTCAAATATATGGACATTCTAGCTTTAAGGAGTTACTGTGCCAACTGTTCCCTGCCCAGAAACACCTGTCAAAGCTTTTGTTACTGTGCCCCCAACACTGCCTACCGCTCCTGTGCCTTGCACACCAAGCAAGTCATTAGCCACTTTGATACGTAGTATGTTTGTGCCAGTTTGTAGCGTGCCGCCCTGTGTGTCCCTGTAGACAGCACCAAGCCGCAAGTTTTGGTAGTCTGCGTCAGTTGGCAGTGTACGCAAGTCAAGGTTCAGCGAGGCTAAATTTAGGTTCTGTACTGCATTGACGTTGTTGTAAAACAGGCGTAGCACATTACTAAACGCGTCCATAAACGCTTGGTCATACTCCTTTGGGGCTACAGGGATGCTGGGAACCCCCTGATTTTGTAGCATACCCATAGCTACCTTCTTCCATCAGCACGTACATCTATTCGGGTCGCGCCCATTTGCCAAGTCGTCCCCAAGTTTGTTGAAGACATTTTAAGAATCATTTGCCGACCCCGTACGCGGGTATACACTTGGCCCGTAAATTTTTCGGTGATGTTGTACGTAGACCCTTGAAGTACCGCCGCATTTGCCGGGTTTCCTACGCCAGAGCCGGAGTTTTGCATCGGGTACAGCGTCATTGCCACTTCTGGAGTTGGGTACACCACACCGCTTACACTGCCGGGGGCAACTGACCCAGTAAAAGTCAAATCTGGTAAAACTCGCCACACAAACCCAAACGCGTGCCCGTCACCAATATCAAACTCAGAAGACGAGATGTTGGCTGGTATGGCTACGGGGGTGCCCGTCTCTACGTCATCTACGCCATCTTCGTGTTGCACAATCTTGTTGTTGTACGTTGTTCCTATAGGGAAAGGTAGCAAGCCAGAATCCAGCCATGCTGTACGGGCTATATTGCCGTAGTACCAGACCTTTTCCGAGTAGTTATAGATTACATAGCGATCAACCGCAGTAGAGTCTTTAGAACAATAAAACCACCAGACTTCATTAAAGCCTTCGTTGGTTCCACAGTAAACTTGCTGTGATTGCAACCTATTAAAGTCGTTAAAAACATACCGCAGTAAGTCGCAAGTAAGTGTCTGCACGCGCCCATCGTACGTATAGAACTTGTCTACGCCCATCCAGTACAGAACCCCGGATGCAAGCGCAGCAGCGTTCGGGCCAACTAAAGAGATGTTGTCTCCCAGCAGTTGACTGCTCCAGACAAAAGGTGGACCAACATACTGTAAGGAATACAGCGCCGTGTCAGTAAACACAATGATTTCTTGCCGCGCTTGCACTGCCATGACAATTTGAGAACCGTGGGACAGACGCACGCTACCTGCTTGGTTTGTGATTGCTGGTGTCCATGTGAATGGACTTTCTTGGTTTGACCAGCGGATTAGCATGGGGTCGAGGTACGTCTCCCCGTAGTCGTTTGTGCCAAACACAAGAACAAAGCGCGAAGTGTCCGACACAAGAATATAGTTCTGGTACAGCGGACAATCAGCGTCTCCAACAGAGGCTATATTTATGCCCCGGTTTGAGATTTTTTGGATGCCCGACTGCCCCCCAGACGTATTGATGGGCGTGCCGTTAATGGTGGTGGACACGTTAAACGTGCCGCCCGTGGAGTTCACTACAAAATAAACCTGCCCCACAGTCAAACCAGTCGGTAGAGCGCCTGTGGACGTGAGCGAGATTGTCGTACCGTCTGGGAACGAAAACCCTGCGGGTAGCGTGATAACACCGGGGGTTGCAATACTGATGGTTATTTGAACTGGCTCATACCCAACAGTAGCATTCCAGTAATACACGCCTTGCCCACGGGGGCCGTAGATTAAGTCTTCACCAAAATTATAGTGATTCCACAACATCAAGGCAGTAGTTGTGCTTGACCCATTACCCCAAGTGCCGCCGCCCCATGTGCCCCCACCCCAACCGTTGAGCGGTACTTGATAAGACGGGCCAGTATTGGTTTCGTATTGCGTTACGACTGAGCCACCACCGGGGGAACCAGCAGCGTCCGTGGCATTTGCAGTAGCTGATACTGTGATGGTGTAGTTGTTATCGTCAATAAAAACAATCTGGAATGTATTTGCAAGTACCGCAGCGGTAATGTTTCCACCAAGCCCCACAATACCTGAACCGCTGTACGTCACAAAATCACCCTGCACACAGCCGTGGTTTGTCTCAGAAACAGCAATAACCGCTGAACCGTTAGTGGCCGTAAACGGGTTGGTCAGCGTAACCGTTTTGCGGATTGGGGTGATGTCGTAATACGCAATGCCTTTGAGGACGTAGTACTTCAGGTTCGTACCAACCCCGATAAGTGTTTCTCCAGCCAGTGTGACCCAACTCCACAAGGCGCGGCAAACACCCAAGAAGGTATTAGGCGAGTACTGTGTCCAGCCGCCGATTTTTTCCGGTGCGCCTTGGCGAAAACGCACTTTGTCAGACTCGTACCAACCGCCTTCGTTGGTATAGCGGGTATTTTCGCGGTTAACCCCGCTCTTGAGCAATATTTTAGAAAGAGGCATTGGGCAGTCCTAAGATAGAAAGACGGCACGTTCGTCTAGGCGGCGGTTTTGCAGCCCTTTGAGTATTTTGCCACCAGCCATGCAATACTTCAAGAGTTCCTCTGCCGCACCCTCCATATCACCGCGCAGCAACTTTTGACGCATAGTCGAGCGCTGAAGCGTTCCTAGCCCCACGTTGAAAGCAAAGGATACCAGCGCGTCAAATTGTCCTTGAGTAAGAGGAACAGGACAATAAGTAGCCACTCCCTTCTCAAACCTAGCAAGATCGGTTCTAAGTATCTCATTGACTTCCTCCATGCTGTATTGGCGCATAGCTTCTGGGGGTGGTACAAAAGCATCCCGCTGGTCTATCTTGAGCTTGCCCTGCTCGGGAAACATGACGTGGCCCACGCCCACAGTCCACAGCTTTGCTGGGCACCTGTACGGGCGCTGTCTCACACCTTCGTGGTGTGAGATCATCTTAATGGCTTTGGGGCTAAGGTTCATCTGCCAAAGGCTCTGCCGCCAAAATGGAACGCAATGATGCTGGCAAACAGGACTTGAGTATCAGAATCCCAAAGCTGGTTAGAAAGGTCTTCAAAAGACGCGCCAGAAGATATGCCGTGGTAAGCAAGGCAAGCATCTATGCCCACCAGCAGAAAGAAAAACCCGTAGGTGATGACAGGTCGAACACTCGCTCGTAGGTTCTTCATCCAAGTAGATGTTCCCTCGTTTAGAGAGGTGTCATGGGCGTAGATGGCTTGCATCTCGGCTTGCTGCGCCCCAATCAAAATTTGGGTTGTATTGGCTGCGCTCTCCGTTGCCAACTGTTCTGACTTAATGTGCTCTATCCGTTCTTGAGCTTCAAACCCGGCCTTGCGTAGTTCAAGCTCACGGGCAATTTGCATTTGAGCCAAGGCCAGTTCGTGGGCCTTATCTTGTCTGCCTTGGAAAAACTCAAGCAGTTTGGGCAAGCCACCCATCAGAAACGAAATTAGAGTTGAAAGTAGTGTCAGCATTATTTAGCCTTTTAGGTCAATCATGTTACCGCCCCATAAAATTAATGTATTGCATCGTGCCCCATGCCACCAAGGTAATTATCAACGCGACCACGGCGGCTAACAGCACCATGTTCACCACTTCGCTTATCTCCTGTTTGCGCTTGGCCCGAGCCAACTCTTGCTGCTTTTCTTCAACTTTGCGCCTTGACACAATGTTGTTGCGCTCCAGCATGATGGACTGCCAAACATCACTGTTGCCCGACATGATGAGGTACTCTTTAAGCTCGTTCTCAGCGTCTTGCAACTGCTTGGCGTGCATTACCGTTTCAAACGCTTGGGCAGTATCTGACCGCCCAAACGAGCTTTTCTTTGGGTTGACTGCGGCCTTCGCCACAACATCTTTGCACTCAAAAAACTTTGCCAAATCACCGCTGATGGCGTGCAAATCCTTGCCCATCTTGATAGCGGCCTGCACGCCTTTTATGGCAACTTGCGCCGTAGCAAAAGCTGTGAGCGGGTCAATCACTTAGGTTTCTCCGGTGGTTTCTCCTGCTCCTGCTTCTCCCACTTCACGCACCAAACGGTTGGGTGAAAAGGAGTTCTATCGTTAAACGTAAAAGACCACCTCATGCACACATACAGGGGCGCGTGGACCGCTGGTGACTGTACG
>Ga0181346_1000189_pt1 | contig 25110 bp, 22 predicted proteins | sample Su13VDMM15DN_FD_130100 | JGI IMG/M metagenome (GOLD analysis project Ga0181346, IMG submission 130100) | Freshwater viral communities from Lake Michigan, USA - Su13.VD.MM15.D.N | ecosystem: Environmental > Aquatic > Freshwater > Lake | place: USA: Michigan | collected 2013-07-15 | reverse complement strand
GGGTGCTTTTCCGCGATCTCGTAGGCATCCCGATTCCCGCAGGTGGCGAGCAGTTCATCTTTTGGGCATCCGACTGGACCGTCACGGACGATGCTGGCAGCGAGATCTCCATCCCCTGCCCTGAGTTCAACCCAGACGTTCCAAATATTTTTTGGGCCTGAGCCATGATGACCACTCTTAAACTCCTCTGGTGCGTAATTTACATGCTGATCCCATTTCCCAAACTCCCCCAAAAATGACCGTCCCGACCGAATGGATTTTAATGGTGCTGCTCGCGCTTGCCACCGTCATCTCGACGCTGGCTGCCATCATCTACCGCTCGCTGGCAACTGAAATCGCTACACTTCGCGTCATCGTCGCCAAGCTCCAGGACGACGTGGACCGACTCAGCAAAGGCTGCGGCCTCGGCACCTGCCTCTATAAGAACCGCTAATGAAAACCACACTCATCGGACTGCTTGCAGCCGCCGCCGCCGCGCTTCAAAACATCGTTCAGCAAGGCCACGACGTGACCGACTGGAAGACCTGGGCGCTGCCCGTGACCCTCGCCGTCCTCGGCTATCTCGCCAAAGACTCCACCCCGCCCGCACCATGAAAACCCTCCTCACCCTCGCCGCCATCGCCTGCCTTACCTCCTGCTCGCTGACCGTCGCCCCGGATGGAGCGCGCACATGGTCTCTCAACGGCGAGGAGGCCGCCAGGGCCGTCATCATCATCTCTGAGAAATGAGCAGCAACTACGACATGGACCCATTGACCTCGCCACCCTGGTGGCCGGGTCTGGTGGTCATCGTCCTTTTTGCCGCAATCATTCTAAGCGTCATTTTCAAATACTGAGACCCCCTTTCACCGATCTAAATCATGAGCCAAGCACCCACCCCTTACGTCCCGGACGCGGACTTCTCCACTTTGGCGGCCACGCCGATCACCAGCGCGGGACTTCCCGGCACCCAACTTGACAGCGAGTTCGCCGAGATCGCCGCCACGCTGACGGCCACGCAGGCGCGGCTGGCGGAGTTGCAGCGCGACGATGGCGCGGTGCGGAACGGGGTTGTCGGGTTCCTCGCCATGTCTGCGGACGTGCTGGCGGCGTTCGCCAGCATCGGCTCGAACTATCGGGGGCAGTGGTCGTCTGGGCAGAACTACGTCTCTGGAGACTTGGTGATCTCTGGCATCGACAACTACCCCTACCTTTGTGGCGAGCCGCACACCAGCAGCGCGACCTTCGAGTCTGACTTCTCCGCCGGCGTGTGGGCGATCCTCGGCTACCGCCCGACGACCGATAGCCTCGTGGTCAACACCTTCAGCGGCACTGGAGCGCAGACAGCGTTCAGCCTGACGAAGAACCCGGTGGATGAGAACAACACCCAGGTCTATGTGGCTGGCGTGTATCAGAAGAAGAGCGCCTATTCCATCGCGGGAACCTCGCCAGCGGTGCTGACGTTCGGGACAGCCCCGGCCTCCGGCACCGACAACATCGAGGTGGTCATTGGCGTGTCTGCGGAACTCATCAACAACGTGGTGACGATCCCGAACAACTCGGTGGGAACCTCGGCGATCCTCAACTCGAACGTAACGACCGGCAAGTTGGCGGATCTGTCGGTAACGACAGACAAGATCAGCGCTCTTGGAGTAACGACAGGGAAGTTGGCGGATCTCAGCGTGACGACGGGCAAAATTGCTGCGCTCGCGGTGACTGGCGACAAGATTGCAGGCGCGGCCATCGACAGCACGAAGTTGGCAGCGTCTGCGGTGCAGACCGCGAACATCCAGACGGGCGCGGTGGACAACTCAAAGCTGGCATCAAGCGCGGTGGACAACTCAAAGCTGGCATCAAGCGCGGTGGACAACTCAAAGCTGGCATCAAGCGCGGTGACGACCGCAAAAATCCTCGACCTCAATGTCACCACCGCAAAGATTGCGGATGATGCCGTAACTAGCGATAAAATTGCTTTGGGGGCAATTATTCCAAATCTTCCATCAAATTTCCCAATTCAAATTGTTCAGGCTGTCAAAACTGATGTTCAGACAATTGCAGGAACAGTATCAACATTCAATGACATCACTGGGTTAAGCATAACATTAACAAGAGCAGTTCCAAGCGCATCTGGCAAAGTTCGGGTTCAAGCTGTTATTAATACTACAACTACCGATGCTAATCACGGAGTTGGAATTAGAATCATGCGTGGTGCTACCGTAATTGGAGTTGCAATCTCTTCCGGCTCAAGAGTGCAAGCAACATCAAACACAGGTTTTGCTGGAAATTATGGCAATGTTCCTGGGGTCATAGACTTTATTGATTCATCGCCCGGAACGGAAGCTACTGTAACATACAAAATTCAAGCTAAAGTTTATTCAACAAGAACCGGGTATATAAATAGAGACTATGTCGATGCTGACAGCAGCGACTACACTTTTAGAACAATTAGCACCTTGACTCTTACGGAGCTTACCCCGTGAACCAGCACCTAGCTAAAGCAACAGAAATATATGGCGAAGACTTTCACAAACTTTTGTATTGGCATTTTCGGCTAACTCGTAAGTCATGCCAGCCAAGCGCAAGGAACTGACATCGCTGGAGCTTGCAGAATTGCAACTCAAGGCGACCCATCGGCTGCTGGCGGCGAAGAAGGCGCACGACTCGCTGATCGAGTTCGTGCGCTTGATGATGCCTGACCCGACCGATCCTGATGACGTTCAACTCTCTCGCTACATCGTCGCCAAGCACCACCAGGTTCTTGCGGCGGCGTTGGAGGAGGTGGACCGGGGGAACATGCCCCGGCTCATCATCACCCTGCCACCCCGGCACGGGAAGTCGCAGATCGCCTCCAAGGCGTTCCCTGCCTGGTTCATGGGCCGCGACCCTTACCGGCAGATGATCGTGGCGTCTTACTCGGCGACGATGGCGGAGGATTTCGGCCGCGAGGTGCGGGCCTACATGCAGACACCGGCCTACCAGCAGGTGTTCCCGTCGTGTTCGCTCCGCAAAGGTGGAGCCGCCTCGGACCGGGTGCAGACCGAGCAGGGCGGGCTGGGAGTGTTCGTTGGTGCAGGCGGCGCGCTCACCGGCCGTGGCGCGGACGTGCTTCTCATCGACGATCCGGTGAAGGACCGCGAGGACGCCGACAGCTCGACCATGCGCGAGAAGCTGTGGAGTTGGTTCACCGACGTTGCGATGACCCGTCTGATGGGCGGCATGGGGCGGGTGGTCATCATCATGACCCGCTGGCACGAGGATGACCTGGTGGGACGCCTGACCGACCCTGGCAACCAGCACTACAACGCGGATGAGGCGAAGCAGTGGAAGATTATCTCATTCCCGGCGCTGGCCGAGGACGACGACATCATGGGGCGTGAGAAGGACGAGCCGTTGTGGCCGGAGCGGATCACCAAGGAATTTCTCAACTCCCAGCGCAGGCTTAACCCGCGTGGCTTCTCCGCGCTCTACCAAGGGCGGCCGGCACCGGAGGACGGCGACTTCTTCAAGCGCGAGTGGATGACCACCTACCAACCCAACGAGTTGCCGCGCAACCTCCGCTACTACTGCGCGAGCGACCACGCCGTCTCGGTGGCGCAGGACCGCGACCCCACCGTGCTCCTGCCGGTGGGCGTGGACGACCAAGGGACGATCTGGGTTCTGCCGGATGTCTGGTGGCGCAGGGCGCAGACCGATGACGTGGTGGACGCCATGCTCGACATGATGGCCCGCCACAAGCCGTTGATCTGGTGGGCAGAGCGCGGCCACATCTCCAAGTCCATCGCGCCGTTCCTACGGAAGCGGATGCAGGAGGAGAGCGTCTATTGCGCCATCGACGAGGTGGTGCCGGTGAAAGACAAGCAGACGCGGGCGCAGTCGATCCGTGGGCGGATGAGCATGGGCAAGGTGCGGTTCCCCGGCTTCGCGCCGTGGTGGGAGGCAGCACGGGCGCAGATGCTCTCGTTTCCGGCTGGCAAGCACGACGACTTCGTGGACACCATCGCCTACATCGGGATGGGGCTGGGGCGGATGAGTGCGGCCACCGCACCGAGCCGCAAGAAAGCCACCGCCCCGACTGGCAGCATCGGCTGGGTAAAAGCCCGCTCGAAGGCGCAAGCCCGCCAGGTCGCCAACGTCAAGGCGGCGGCGGGATTCTGAGATTGCCATTCACCAGACAGACAGACAAGATTTTCCACCAGAAGCCATGACCTACCCACCGACAACCGAGCCACTCGAAGCCGAAGCAACCTCAGCAGAGCCGGTGAAGAGCGGGATGACCCGTGAGACGCCGACGCCGGACCCGTCGCGGGCCGCGCTGGTCAAGCACTGGCAGGGGAAGGTGGCCAACGCAAAGAAGCATTGGGAGAAGGATTTCAAGCGGATGAAGGAGGACCAGGCGTTCCTCGGCGGGGCGCAGTGGGACGGCCGGGAAGACCCGGACAAATACACCGCCAACATCATCCAGCGGCACATCAACCAGCGGGTCGCCGCGCTCTACGCGAAGAACCCGAAGGTGGTGGTGCGGAAGCGGCGGACGATGGATTTCACGCAGTGGGACGGCACCACCGACGCCCTGCAAAACATCCAGATGGCCATGCAGATGGCGCAGCAGACCGGGATGGGTATGCCGCCGGAGATGATGGGTCTGATCCAGGACATCGCCCAGGGCGTGCAGCGGCGCTCGATGCTCGAAAAGGTCTCGAAAACGCTGGAAATCATTTACGATTACACGCTCAACCAGCAGATCCCGCCGTTCAAGGTGCAGATGAAGCAGCTCGTCCGCCGTGTCTGCACGACCGGCGTCGGCTACGTCAAGCTCGGGTTCAACCGCCTGCTGGAGCGCAGCCCCGACGACGTGGAGCGGATCAACGGCCTGACCGAGCAAATCTCGGTGATGGAGCGGATTCTCGCCGACGTGGCGGACGACAAGCTCGATGAGGGCCGGGCGGAGGTGGAGCAACTGCGGTTGCTGCTCGCCGACTACCAGCAGCGCGAGCAGCAAGTCTCCCGCGAGGGCTTGTGCTTTGACTTCCCGCCGGCCACCAGCGTCATTGTGGACCCGGCGTGCCGCCACCTGCGGACCTTCACCGGAGCGCGGTGGATCGCGGAGGAATACATCCTCCCCGTGGATGAGATCAAAGAGATTTACGCCATCGACCTGTCCACGGCGGGCAGCGCGACGAGCTATGACCTCGATTCCAAGAGCGGCATTCCCGGCTTGAAAGAGCGGATCGCGGCGGCGGTGACTGATGACGGTGCTGCCCCGGCCAAGTCGAAGGACGGCAAGTGCGTGTGGGTGATTTGGGACAAGACGACCGGACAGACCTGCACGGTCTGTGAAGGCTACGCCGACTTCCTGGTCGAACCGAAGCAGCCGGACGTGTTCATCGAGCGGTTTTGGCCGGTGTTCCCGCTGATTTTCAACGAGACCGAGAACGAGGACAGCATCTACCCGCGCAGCGACGTGCATCTCCTCAAGCCGCTCCAGAAGGAATACAACCGCTGCCGCGAGGGGCTGCGCCAGCACCGGATCGCCAACCGCCCGAAGACCGCGGTCGCCGCCGGCCAACTCGACGAGGAGGACATCGAGAAGCTCCGCAACCACCCGGCCAACGCGGTCATCACGCTCAACGCGCTGCCGCCCAACGGCGACGTGTCGAAGCTGATCCAGCCGATTCGGATGCCCGCTATTGACTCCGCGCTCTACGACACCTCGCCGGTGTATGAGGATTTGCTGCGGGTGGTCGGGCAGTCGGACGCCAGCATTGGCTCGGCGCAAAGCGGCGTGACCGCCACCGGCGACAGCATCGCCGAGCAGAACCGGACCGTGGCCATCGCCTCCAACGTCGATGACCTCGACGACATGCTCAACGAGCTTTCCCGCGCCGCCGGGCAGGTGTTCTTCCTCGAAATGTCGCAGGAAACGGTGATGAAGATCGCTGGTCCCGGCGCGGTCTGGCCGTCGCTCTCGCCGCAGGATGTGGCGGACGAACTGCTCCTCGAAGTGGAAGCCGGATCAAGCGGCCGCCCGAACCGCGCCACCGAGATCGCCAATATCGAGCGGCTCGCCCCGCTCCTCCTCCAGATGCCAGGCGTCAAGCCGGACTGGCTGGTCAAGCAGCTCATCATGCGGCTGGACGACCGGCTGGACCCGACCGACGCGATTGCCGCCGGCCTTCCAAGCATCATCACGCAGAACGCGATGGCCAAGGTGGCGCAAGCCACCGGCGGCACCCCGGAAGAGCAAGGCGGGAATGGCGCGGACAACGAGGAAAAGCCACCGGGCGAGGGTAAATCCCCGTCCGGTCCGACCACCCCGCAGTCACCCGGCCCGACCGGGATGATGGGTGGCTGAGAAAGCAAATCGCATTTAATCCAAGTTTTTCGCTATGCCTTAGCCTGACGCGTTAATCAAAAAAACATGGCATTCAAACGCTTCCTCGTCTGCGCCGACTCCCACGGACACCTGGTCAACCCGGAGTGCCTGGGAAAATTCACCCAATTCAAAAAAGACTGGAAGCCGAATTACACCATTTGTCTTGGGGATATTTGGGACATGAACTGTCTGCGGAAATCGGCCAACGACGAGGAGAAGCGTGAGGGTCTGGCATCGGACTTCCAAGCGGGCCTCGATTTCCTCGACCTTGGGTTTTCGCACCTCACTCTCGGCAACCACGATGCGCGGCTCTGGGAGGCCGCCAACGGCTCCGCCAACGGCATCCTGCGCGAGTCCTGCCAAGAACTCGTCGAGTGCGTCCAGCAGGAGTTGAGGAAGCGCAAAATCAAGTGGGTTCCCTACAACGTGAATTCCTACCTCCAGCTTCCCGAAGGCGGACCCAAACTGATCCACGGCTTTCTTGCGGGAATGAACCCGGCCAAGGCGCATTTCGAGCGGTTTGGTTCCTGCCTGTTTGGGCATGTCCACGCGCCCAGCTCCTACATCGCAAAACACATCGACCAGGGGCAAGCCTACGCCCTCGGCTGCATGGCAGACATCCCCTCCATGGCCTACGCGGAACGCTACCCGAACCGACTCGGCTGGCGCAATGGCTGGGGCTTCGGGATCATCAACGACAAAACCGGCAAGTGGTCGTTCTGGCACGTCAACCGGGAGGACGGTCACTACATCAGCCCGATGGGAATCCTATGAAAAGCGCCAAAACCAAACAAGCCATCTCGTCGCTCGACTGGGCCATCGCACAGACCATCGCCCTGCCCAAGCAGGCCGACGAATTCACCATTGCCGAGTTCGCCAAAAAAGCCGGGATCTCGCACCCGACCGCAAAATACCGGCTCAGCATCTGCCCCGGTATCCAAACCCGCCGCGTCTGCCACGGCGGCAGCCGCGTCACCCTCTACAAGAGAACCCCATAAATCTTAGGCTAGGCTAAGATTTGATGTTTGTGCTAATAATTGTTGTCTGGGGTAAGTTTTGTGGTTGACGCGCCCCACAGACAGACAGACATTCACGGGCATGACGCCACCCACCGCGTCGGATTCGTCATCCGACCACCAGACAGACATCATTGAATCCGAGGTGCCAAGCACTGAGGATCACCCCCAGGACGCCACCGAGGTCGCACCGTCCACGACCGACCCCCAAGGCGAAAAGCCGTTGACGTTGCTTGATCTCGTGAGGGATGTGGCGGCTAAGACGGGCAATGTGGCACCGCCGACCACGGAAGAACAGGCAGCGGAAACGGAAACCTCGTCCGAGGAGAATCCGGCCCACGATCCCGAAGCACCTACGCCGAGTGGCGAGAAGGACGGACAGGAAGGGCAGGAGGACAAGAACGACGAACAGCTCCCGTTCCACAAGCACCCGCGCTTTCAGCAGATCGTTCGCGAGAAGAACTCCTACAAGGAGGACGCCACGCAGTTCCGGGCGATTTCAGACTACATGGCCGAGAACCGTCTGTCCGCAGACGAGGTTGACCAAGGGTTTGTGATCATGTCGGCACTCAGGAACGATCCGGTCAAAGCGTTGGAGATGATCGCGCCAATCGTCCAGGACTTACTGCAAAAGACAGGGACCACCTTGTCTCCCGAAGTGAGCCAGATGGTTGACGAAGGCGAAATGAGCGAGACGGCGGCCAAGGAATTGAGCCGCTACAAAGCCCAGGTCGCCCTGCAAGAGAACCGCAACCAAGAGGCGCTGCAACAGCAGGCGGCCATGAGGGAGCGGCAGACCGAGCAGAGCATCGTCAGCAGCGTGGAGCAGTGGGAGCAGCAGATTGCGACACGCGATCCCGACTACGCCGCCAAGAAGTCGATTGTGTTCGACAAGATCCGCTTGTCGCAACTTGAGCGACCCGCGCAAAGCCCGCAGGAGGCCCTGGCATACGCCGAGGCCGCCTACCGCAGTGCGACGGAGACCCTCAAGGCCGCGATGCCAAAGCGGATGGCGATCCAGACACCATCGAGTTCGCAATCAGTCAGTTCCGCCCGAGCCGCGCCGCAAAGCCTGGCAGACGTGGTGCGAATGGCTGCCGGTCAGTAACTCTCTAACATCCTAAAATTATGGCATTCAGCAACGTCAGCGGCCTCACTGCCGCGCAACTCGAAACCATCGCCTCGGCCGCCCTCGACTACTACGTCAAGGGTGATGCCTTCGACCAAACCATCCAAGACAAGCCTTTGCTTTCCGCTTTGCGCGGCAAGCAAAAGACCTTCGCCGGTGGCAAGGAAAAAATCAGTGTTCCAGTCGTCGGCGAGTATCTCAACGCCGACTCGAACTTCTTCAAGGGCTTCAACGGCACCGACTCGGTGACGTTCCAGAACCCGTCCTACCTCAAGCGCGCCGCTTACGGCTACTTTGAAATCCACGCGGGCATCACCGTGTCGTTCTCGGAGCTGAAGGCTGACGGCATCACCATCAACGACAGCGCGTTCGGCGAGAAGACCTCCCAGGTTGCCGGCCGCGAGCTGACCGCCCTCACCTCCCTACTGGATCACAAGCTCCAGTCGATGAGCGAAGGTTGGTCGCGTGAGATGAACGAGATGCTGTGGCGCGACGGCACGCAGGACGCCAAAGTCCCTGCGGGCATTCTCGCCTACATCACCGACACGGTGGCCACCGGCACTGTCGGCGGCATCAACCGTGCGACGAGCACCTGGTGGAGAAGCCGCCCGTTGGTCACTACGACCGCCGGATCGGACGCCCTCACCACCGCTCTCCGCAAGGAAGTGCGCCAACTGTCCCGTTACGGCGGCAAGCCGAACTTGATCCTTTGCGGATCAAAGTTCCTCGACGCCCTCGAAGCGGAGGTCGCCGCCAAGTCGCAGTATTCCAACACCGGAGTGGCCGGCACCCGCAACATCGCCAGCCCATCGGTGACGATCAACGGGATCGGCACCTTCGTCTATGACCCGACGATGGACGATTTGCAGACCATCGTCGGCGGCGCAATCGACTACTCGAAGCGTTGCTATTTCATCGACACGGATGCTCTCTGCCTCTATGTCATGGAAGGCGAGGACAACAAGATCCACGCACCGGCGCGGCCCGAGGACAAATACGCCCTCTACCGCTCGATGACCTGGACCGGCGGCACCGTCGCCAAGCGTCTGAACTCCTGCGGGGTTCACGCCATCGCCTAAGCGCGATTCACGGGGGAGGGGCCGGTCAAACGGTCCCTCCCCTTCTCACTTTCTTCATAACCAAACCAAACCACCACCATGCAACATTGCTCCGTTCTGGTCGCCCGAGGCGGCGATCTCACCAACACCGTCCTCCGCGAAAACGTGTCCGTGCCGGAAATCGGCGTGCTCATCGGCATCCACGGCGTTGACGGCGTGCTCCGTATGCCTGACAGCACCAGCGAGAAAGCCGTCAAGCACGCCGAGGAGTATGACCGGATTGCCAACATTTACGGCCCCGAGGCGACAAGCGCGATTCTCGGCCAGCGGGGATTCAACATCAACCTGCCGACCCGTCTGTCTGCCGTCTTCGCCGATGTGGCCGACGAGCCGGAAGCCGAGGAAGCCAAGCCCGCCCCCGCCAAACGCGCCGGAATCAAGCTGGCGATGAAGTCCGACGACGCCGACGAGCTTTCGATTGACTGACCCACCCTTTTGCCACCATGCCCGCCGGACAAACGCTTGACCAACTGGTGACTGCTCTCCGTGCGGAGATCGGCGACTCGACCAATGCCTCGATGGGGGCGCAAGCCCTGCCAGGTCTTCAGCAAACGCTGCGGCGGGTGCAGGAGACCTACTACGCCGACTTCAACTGGCCCCACCTGCGCGTGTTCCGCGAGGAGGAGGTGCTGGCTGGCGAGCGGTATTACACGTTCAACGCGGACGTGGACTTCGAGCGGATCTTCGGCGCTTGGGCGCGGGAGTCTGACGCAGGCACACCCGACTGGCGGTCGATCCGCTACGGCATCACGCCGGAAGATTACAACGTGACCGACTCGGACGCTGGCGCGACCGAGGACCGGATTTTGAAATGGGGCCACTACGAGGGCAACCAGTTCGAGGTCTGGCCGGTGCCGACCAGTGCCGGCGCGATCCGCTTCCGGGCGATGAAGACGCTTTCCCCGCTGGTGGCAGGCACCGACACCTGCGACATCGACGGCACCTTGCTGGTGCTGACGGCAGCCGCAGAGTTGCTGGCACGGGCGAAGGCGCAGGACGCACCGCTCAAGCTCCAGATGGCGACCAGCCATTACAACCGGCTGCGCGGCCGCTACCAGAAGGGCGAGACCTTCATCATGGGCGGCAACACCCCGACCACCAACGGCCACACCCACATCCGCGCCCCGCGCTGAGTCATGGCCTACATCTTCGTCAACTCGTTCAAGCAGGGACTCGACGCCCGCCGTTCCAAGATCAGCGCCCAACAGGGCAGCCTGGTGAGCGGCAAGAACGTCCACATCAACCGCGGCGGCGAGATCGAGAAGCGCAAAGCGTTTGTCGTGAAGCACGCACTGCCAGCAGGCACCTTCGGTCTGCACGCCACCCGGACGAACCTTTACACGTTTGGGTCAGCCGCTGCGCCGACCATGCCAGCGGGAGTGACCTACCAGCAGTTGGTGGCCGCCACCCCATCGGACATGACGGCGGTGATCTCGACAGACACGTTCACCGGAGTCCCTTACGTCGTCGCCAGTTTCGCCAGCGGCGCGATCCACCACTTTTACAACGGGGTCCGCGTTACCGATTGGGACGTGATGGCAGGCACCATCTTCACGCTCGGGCAGGCGCTCGCCAACTTGGTGACGCTGGCCCCGGCGATCTCGGCATCTTACAGCACCGTCTCCGGCAAGGCCACCGTCACCATCACGGCAGATGTGACCAACGTGGCATTCACCGTCTCGTCATCGGTCATCAGCCATGACGGCTCGACCCCGACCGTCGCAATCGTCGCCACCACCGCGCCAGCCGTAGGTGTGGCGCAGGTGACGACCCTCACCCTGACATCCGCCAGCAACACCGCTCAGGTCTCGTGGGCGATCATCGTCAACGGCGTGACCTACGTCCTGACCACCGGATCAGCCGTGACTGGGAGTTCGGTGCGGACCTTCCGTAACAAGATGTATGCGACCGGCCAGGGGTTGCTTTACTTTTCCGACACCGAAAACCCTGCGGAATGGACGCCAGCACCCACCGTTCCGACATCGTTCGCGGGGTTTGAAAACCTTTCCTCGCAGACAGGGCAGTCCGACACGTTGGTCGCGATGGCCCCCTACCAGAACTTTCTCGCCGTGTTTGCCAGGCGCGCAACGCAAATCTGGTCGGTGGTCGCGGGCGACCCGGTATCGAACGTGCCGGTCCAGATCCTCGATAACATCGGGACGGTGGCACCGCGCAGCGCGATCAACTTCGGCGAGTTGGATGTGTTCTTCCTGTCTGACACCGGCATCCGCAGCCTGCGGGCGCGGGACGCCTCCAACTCGGCGGTGGTCTATGACGTGGGGACCAGCATCGACCCACTTGTCATTACTCGGATGAAGACGCGCAGCGAGGCGGAATTGACCCAGTGCTGCGGCGTGATCGAGCCGCGTGAGGGTCGCTACATGCTGGCCATCGGCAGCGAGATTTTTGTCTATTCGTTCTTCCCGGCGTCCAACATCTCGGCGTGGACCACCTACGAGGCGGGGTTCACCGTCAGCGAGTGGGCGGTGCAGGAAAGCAAGCTCTACGCCCGCAGCGGCAACACCATCTACCTCTACGGCGGCGATGCCGGGGAAACCTACGATACCAGCGAGGCCAGCGTCGAGTTGTCGTGGCTGGACGCGGACAAGGCGGCCCACCGCAAGCGGTTCCACGGGATTGACGCAAGCTGCGAGGGAACGTGGCAGATTGATTACAGCACCGACCCGGTGAGCAACCAGTTCGTGTTGGCGGGCCATGTGATCGGCCAGAATTTCAGTCTCCCGTCGTTCGGAATCGCCGGCTACGGGACGCATGTAGGATTCAAATTCACCTCCACCGATGCCTCCGCCGCCAAAATGTCGTCCTTCGCCTGCCACTTCGAGTTCACCGAGCCGCCGAAATAAGCAGCGCATGGTGCTCGGGCCGGTGGAATACGAGCCGCTCTCCTACATCGTCCGCAACATGCGGCAGATCGACCGCGACGAGGTGTTCGCCACCGGCTACCCGATGCCGCCCGACAGCGAGACCAGCGACGACGAACTGATGGTGCAGCAGACTTACGACGCATCCACCCGCGACGGCTGCGGCTGGGTCGCCAGCCTGGACGGGGAACCCATCGCGGTCATCGGCATCACGATGCTGTGGCCGGGGGTCGCGTCTGTCTGGATGTATGCCACAGACAGTTGGGAGAAAATCGCTTTGGCGTTGACGCGCTGGGCGAAAAAAGCGATTTTTCAAATCATGTCTGACGCAAACATACACCGCGCACAGTGCTGGAGTCTGTCTGGTCACGACACCGCCCACCGCTGGCTGCGCCACCTCGGCGCGAGCGAGGAGTGCGTGAGTCCCGGTTACGGCCGGGGTGGTGAAACCTTCCATCTGTTCGGATGGTCCAAAGGGAGGGATTTCTAAGCCATGTGTTCATCATCCAGCGCCAAAAAATCCAACAAGAAGGCGGCAGAACTTTCACGGGATCAGTTCCAGTGGCAGAAGGATCAGGCTGCGGCAGCAGCGGCAGACGCAGCGGCCAAGCGTGCAGCGATGGCTGACGGCCTCGGCAAGATCAATTCTCAGTTTGCAGGCTTCGACGAACCCTACTATCAGGGGTTGCAGGATAACTACCTCGACTACGCCAACCCGCAGATCGAGCAAAGTCAGTTGAAGGCGCAGACCAGTGTGCGGTCGGCGCTCGCCAACAAGGGCAAACTCCACTCCTCGACCGACGCCACCCAGCAGGGGGAACTCGCCACCACCTACGGCGGAATCTTCCGGGACGCGCAAACGAAGTCGCTCGACTACGCGAACCAGCAGCGCGGACAGGTGCAGGCGGCCAAGCAGAACAGCATCGCACAGATGTATGGCAGCGAGTCGCCGGACGTGGGCTTGCAGGCCGCCAGCGGCGCGGTGGGATCGCTCCAGACCGGTCCGGCGTTCGAGCCGATCAGCTCGGTGCTCAACCAGGCCGCGAAATACGCGTCGATGGACTACAACAACTCTCTCTACAACGGTCAGTCCTACGGCGCGTTCAGCCCGATGTTCAACAAGCAGTCGTCAGCCGGCGGCGGCGGGGGCAACCAGGTCAAAACCATTTCTTAACCATGGGTCACGCTGTCACCAACATCCTCGGAGCCACCATTGATGAGATGGAGTTGGCGATGTCGATGCACGAGCAAGCGGATTGCCCGGTCGAGCATCGGTTCGTGCCGGGGATGTATATCCGCCAGATGACGCTGCCAGCAGGAACGCTGGCCACCAGCATGACGCATCGGTTCGAGCATCCGTTTTTCATCCTCAAGGGGAGCATCCAAATCATCAGCGAGAACGAAGGTCCGGTGACTTACACCGCGCCGTATTTCGGGATCACCCAGCCCGGCACCCGCCGGATGGCCTACGCGTTGGAGGACACGATATGGATCACCCTCCACCCGACCGAGGAGACCGACATCGAGAAGATCGCGGAAGCAATCCTGGAGCCGCACGACAACCCGCTGCTTGGAAGCTCTGGCAACGAGCAGTGGCGGCTTTCACTCCCTCCCAAACAACTCACGGAATAACATTATGGCATGGGCAGCATCCACTATCATCGCTCTCGCGTCAGCCGCCGCTGCGGCGGGCGGAACCGCGCTTTCGATGCGCGCATCGAACCAGCAGGCGTCGGCAGCCGCCAATGCTAGATTGCAGGAGACGCAAAGGCAGGGGTCGATCATGCAGGACCAGATGAAGCTGCAAGAGCAGCAGCGGCAGGACGCGCTCCAGTCGCGCAAGGCGTTCCAAGATAACACTCTCCCCGCCTACACGCCCGACAAGCTCGCGGCAGACAGCGCGGCCAACCAGAACCCGTTCGCGCAGGCACTCGCCGCAGCGGGCGACCGTGCCAGCGCTCCCCTCGCCGCCGACGCCACCCGCACCACCGGCGCGGTGCAGGTCGATAACGGCGGCCAAGGCCGCGACTCGCAGGCAGCGGGATCATCCGCCTACGACCAGGCGCTCGCCGCTAACCTCGCCCATGCCGGCGGCATCAACACCCAGCAGTCGGGAGCGCAGGCCGCGATGCAGGCGCTCGCGCAAGCGCGGATCGCGGGCAACCAGCGGCTGCAAGACAGCGCGGACGCCATCCAACTCGCCGGGGCGCGCAACCAGGCGCTTAACCGCCCGCTCTCCGCCAACAACCTACTCTCCAACGCCTCATCGAACTACTACGCCAGCCAACAGGAGGATGTGCTCAACAAGGGCGCAGGCACCGCGCTCGCCGGGCAAGCACTCAGCACCCTCGGCAATATCGGCTACTCGGCCGCGAGCCAAGGGATGTTCAAGAACGTCGGCGCGCCTAACGGAACCGTCAATTCCAACGAGTTGAAAGGCAACTGGCAAGGGGACGGCTGATTGATTCCCAAAAACTACCCACATTTTAACCATGGCCATCGACTACCGCACCGCAGCAGCACTCAGCCAGAACATCGCCGGGATCGGTGATGCGTTCATGCAGATGAACGACCCCGCCACCCGCGCAAAAGCCGCGCTGGTGGGCAACCAGAACGCCCTGCTCGCCTCGCAGGTCGAGGGGCAAGGGATCGAGAACCAGTATCGCCCAGGCTTGTTTCTGGCGCAGACAGGGGCGGCCAATGGCAGTGCTGCATCCGGCTTTGCCAACGCCCGCCAGTCGGACGCGCAGGCGGCGCTGGCAGGCGCGCAGACGCAGAACTGGAACGGTCGCAACGACGCGCAGCGGCGGATGCAGGCTGCTGCACTCCCGGCACCGGCAGGCAACTACACGCTTGGCGGGGACGGAGTGGTCACGCCGGAGACGGAAAATCAAATTTGGAACAACGCCCAAGGGTATCTCACCAATCCAGTAGCCGACCGCAATAAGCTCCCGCTTGGGATGCGGAACAACAACCCGCTGAACATCGTCTATCCAAGTGCGGATTACGCCAAGAGGGTCGGAGCCATCGGCGCGTCCGCGAATCACGATGCAGGATCAAGCGATGGCAAGGGCGGCAAATACCGCCAGCTTGTCTTTGCGGACCCGGTGGCGGGAATGCGCGCCGCGAGCGGCCTGATCGACCGTAAATATGGCAGCGGGATGAAGACCGCGAACCAGATCATTGCTGGCGAGAATGGTTGGACAGGGGGAAATTTTGAGGCTGCTGCCAACGTGGCGCGAACGATGGGTGTGTCTCCAGACGCGGATCTCAACCTCAGCGACCCGGCCACCAAGATTCGATTCATGAAAGCCCTCGCTCTCCAAGAGCACGGGGCGGCTAGCGCGCTCTATACCGACGAGGTGTATGGTGGAGCCAGTCAACCCGCAGCACAGAACAACCCCATCGCCAGCGAGGCGGACCTCCAGCGGCTCGCGATCAACGCAGCCATCGCATCCAACTCGGATGCCAACGATCTCACCACCGGGATCTCGCGGGCGAGCGGACTGTTCGCCACCACCCCTCAAGGGCAGGACTCATCGCTGGTCGCGCTGGGTAATGCTCCGTCCAATGCGAGCACCGCCGCAAACAATATCAACAACCTCGACCAAGAGACCCTCAGACAAGGCGCCGCGATGGACCGCACGCTAGTTGAGAATGACATCAGGGCGCGGATCGCGATCTTGAACGCGGGAGTGGGCAGCGGTAGCGATGGTGGTGGCAACGAACTCGCTCCGAAGTCGTTCAGCGATGCCAAGTCAGCCGCTGAAATGGCGTCTGAGATTTCCAAGCAGGCGTTCGGCGTCTCTGAAAAGGACGGGCAACTGGTGGATGACATCTACAACCCGCAGCGGTCGGCCTACGCGCAGTCGGTCAACAACCTGCTGCTCGACGGCCACACCCCGATGGAGGCGAAGGCAAAGGCCGATGCCCACCACTTCGGCGGCGCGCCAGCGGTGAAAACCGAGGACGACATATTCTCCGACCCATCGAGCAACTTCAGGACCGCCGAACCCATCCCCCGGCAGGCAGGCGCAGTCGGCGGTAGTCGGATGGGCAACGCGCTCTCCCTCGGCCAGCAACTCTTTGGCGGCGGCGAGCAAGCAGCAGCGGCACCCGCCCCGGCAGCAACGCAGACTGTCTCCACGTCAGCAGCCGCTGTCCCGCAGACAGGGGTTGAGAAATCCGCACCGAAGGCATCGGACGAGTTCAAGCGTCGGCAGAGCAGCGACGAGGCGAAGGCGGAGAAGAGCAAGTCCGCCAACATCCAGAAGCTCGAAGGACGCATCAAGGAGCTTACCGGGATGCTTAAGAGCGGGAAGGAAGAATCAAACATCGTGAGCGGGGCTTATGGTTACAGTCCTCAAGCTCGCAAAGGCAGCAGTGCTCTCAGCAACGACAACTACAACGCCCGTCTCGCCGAACTCCAGAAACTCGAAGGCGAGTTGGCAGCTTTGAAATCACCCGCGCAGACAACCTCGCAAGGAGGTGTCCGCCGCTACAACCCCGCCACCCGAACCATCGAGTAATTATGCCTCAGATCATTGAAGTCCCCGGAATGGGCCAAGTGTCATTTCCAGACGGGATGACTGACGCAGACATCTCAACCGCGATCCAACGGAATATCCCGCGATCCGCGCCACCATCCGCCGTGGGCCTTATGGCGCAGCAGGCGATGGACGCGCAGACCGCCGCTCAGAACGCCCCCAGCATGGGCGGGTCGTTCATCCGCGAGGCGGCGCGCTCGTTCGGGCCTGGGCTTGCGGGATTTGCGTCGGGCAGCGCGTCCGGTGCGGCCCTCGGGGCGGCTGGCCTCAACCCGGTGACGGTTGCGCTCGGTGCCGTGGGTGGCGGCGTGGCTGGGTTCATGGGTGCGCGCAAAATTTCAGACGTGGCGGCAGACGCCATCGCGCCCGACTCGTTCATGGGAACGAAGTCCGCCGAGCAGGACATGGCCGCGAACAAGTGGTCCACCATGCTCGGTGGTGCCATTGGCGGCGGCGGTGCTCCTGGGCCGTTGCGCGGCGTGATGGCCATCCCCCGCTTGATGACAGCGGAAGGCAGACAAGTGCTTGGCACGGGGCTGCGGCCAGGTGCCACTGTGGCTGCCCGGCAAGCGTCGAACGACATCCTCGAACCGATTGTCGGCGCTGGCGTCGGCGTCGGGCTGGGTGCAGCTCATGGCGCAGACGGTGTGGGCTTGGCCGAGCAGGCTGGCCTCGGTCTGGTGTTTAATCGAGGCTGGATGCACCGCATCGGTCGCGGCCAGCCACCCCTTTCCACGGATTCGCAGTATGGTGTGCAGGGAGATCCTGCAACGGGTTTGCCGGTAACGGCCGGCGTGGTTCCCATAGAAACAAATGCGGCCGTGGTCACTCCGATGGTGGGCGACGGGTTGAACCCATCACGCGCATTCGACATCATGGAGTCGAACGCGCTGGCGAACCGTCTCAAGACGGCGCAGCCGTTGGAGACGCCGCCGCCAGTGTCCGAGCCACTCACCTTCGACGGTGGCCCGCAGGTGCGTGGTCCGATGGTCAGAGGGCCGGTGGTCGAGGGACCAATCGTCCGAGGGCCGCTGGTCGAGGGTCCGCGTGGTCCCATCGTAGGCGAGACTCTTCCCCGTGAAGCGTGGCAAGGACCAGAACCGCTCGCGCCGCCTCAAGTCAGAGGACCGCAGATCGACTCTCCGACGATGGACGGCCCGCTTGGCCCGCTGGTCGAAGGTCCGCGTGTTGGCAGCAATTTCCCCGCCATTGAGCAATCGCTGCCATTGAGATCACCCGAGGTGGTTGCACCCGATGGACCGACGATGCTCGGCCCGTCCGTAGATCGCCCGTTTGTGGATGGTCCGCTTGGTCCCGAGGTGCTCGGTCCCGCGAAGATCAAAATCGGGCAGGACACCTTCACAGACAGCCCAGCGCCGGAAGTCATCCCGCAGGCGGAAATCCCGGCAGTGCCAGTCGCTGAATCGCGGCCCGCGCTACCACCCGCACCGGTGGAGCCATCGAGGCAGCTTGGTCAGCGGCCATTCAACTCGACCGAAGTTGCCAACCGGCTGCGGGCTGCGGTCGAGCCACCCGAATCAGTCGCTACATTCAAAATCCCACAAGGAGGAGAAGATCATTACCTTGCAAGGAACGCCCGAGTATCCACCGAGCAAACCACTATCACGGAACCATTGGGATTCCGTGATGAGGTGGTGGGGACTCACGAAGGGCTTGATATTATTGCTCGCAAATCAGGAGGTTTATTGGATGTCAGGGCCATATCCAGCGATGGCCGCGTGGTTGGCCGAGTAACGCTGACTAAATTAGGGGCGGTAGAGAACATGGGTGTGAGTCCTGCGTTCCGCCGGAAGGGGTTAGCAAGTTCATTACTTTCCCATGCGAACAAGCAGACGCCCGTCGATGTAGCTGGCACGCCAGATCAAACACAGGCAGGCGCATCAACCCTTTCTAAATGGAAAGCATCACAGAGCACCGCACCGCCCGCGCCGGTCCCGGTCCCGGTGACACCCGCCACCCCGGCAGCACGGGAACTTTCAGCGCGCACCCGTGCCAACAAGCTCAAGGCGGAGGTCGAGGATCTCGGGCGGCAGATCCTGGCGCAGCGCCAGAAGATCGACCAGATGAAGAAAGACGGGAAACTGCCGCGAGGTATCTCGACCAACGAGAAAAAGCTCGCCGCGCTTCAAGACCTTCAAAACCAAAGGAAGGCAACGCTGGCGGAAACCAGGGCTGAGATCCCGCGCTTCGTGAAAACCTTGTCTGCGGCAGCCAACAACCTGCTGCGGGCCGTCGAGGATTCATTGCCGTCTTTCCCTGGGTTCAACAGTTTGAAAGAAGTGGGAACCCGCATCAAGATGCCGTCGCCGCAACTGGCGCTCATTCTTGGCAAGGAAGCCGCGGGGACGCCGCTTTCGTCGAGGGAGAAGAACTTCCTCGCGTTCAACAAGAAGAGCGGGGAATACGACGGCTATATCAAGTTGTCTGACATCGACGAAATGCCGGGAACCCCTGCCGGCCGCGAAGCCGCGAGGCATTTCCTCAAGTCCATCTACGACACTCACGACAGCACTACCGCCAGCGGGCCTGACAATGCCGTCGCTGGCAAAACCGCCGGGGATTTGTGGGCGGAACTCCGCAGCGAGGTCGAGGACATCGCCCGTGGCAAAACCCGCGATGCGACGGACGCGCTCGACGCGATCTACGACCGCCAAGAACGGCAATTTGTCGAGTTTGACAAAGCAGTGGAGGATGCCCCCGCAGCCGCCAAGGCAACCCCCGACGAGCTGGGACTGGAGAAGGGCGACACACTCACCATCGACGGCGAGCCGATCACGGTGGCGAAAGTCACCGACGATACTGTCACGCTCCGCGACCACGACAGGTTCGGCGATCAGGTGGTGCCAGTGGATCAACCGATCCCGGCAGACAACCTCAACTCGCAGTCCAAGACCCGGTTGGTGGAGGATGGGCAAGAGGCAGCCGCCGCAGACGAGGCGATCACCCGCAGACAGGCAGACGAGTTTGCCGAGCAGAAGGCACGGCTCGCCCAGGATGCGCCCGACGCCATTGCCGCAGACGAGGCACGCACCGCTCGACAAGCGGCGAAGGAGGTTTCAGCTTCTCGCGTAAGCAGTATTGAGTCAGCAGTTCGTCGTGGCGACATGGATACCGCCCAGCGATTGATTGACGACGATGCAACAGAATCCGGTCACCAAAACGTGGTGTATCATGGAACACCAAGAGAGATCACATCGCAATTAAACCGAAAGGCAGGACAAGGCGAAGGGGATGACTTTGAAAGCTGGGGGATTTGGACGACACAGGAAAAATCAAGTGCTAGGAAATACGGCGACAATATCCATAAACTTTATGGTAAGTCAGAGGCTCCAAAAAACTACCGTGGCGAAAATTCGTGGATGGATTGGGCAAGAGACTACGCAAAGACCGCCTACCCTCGTGCTGTCAACGCGCTTACTGCCCAGACTCCAGCAGATATTAGGAGGTATGTAGCTGAACATATTGAATCGGAGCGGATAAGGATTAATAAAGGGAACACCCAACAGATCCCGAAATACGGCAAAAAATCAAAAGCGTGGGAGGATGCTTACTTCCCAGGCGCTGAAGCTTATCACGCAAAATTAAAAGCCGATGGGTTCGATAGCGTCATGATAAATGGCGCTCGCGTCGATGGCGTCGAACAAAACATTTCCGTCTTCCTAGACCCTATCCAACTTAAACACTCTGACCCTTCAAGATATGCCCAAAAAATCATCACCAAAACCGAAGACACTGCTGGAACTGTATCTGGAAGGGAAGCTGTAACATCGCCCAAGGAGGAACCGCTTGTGCTCAAGCCGCACGAGTCGGACGCCGAGATCAAGGCGGAGGCTGCGGCAGCCAAGCAGCGGGAGGAGCTTGCCAAGCGGCAGTCAGCACCGCTCAAAGGCAGCGCGGGCGACCTGACACCCGACATCTTTGGTGAAGGCGACACGCCGTTGTTCAACGAGCGCAGGGATACGCCCAAGCAGAAGTCGCTCATCGACGGACTCAAAGCCCACCAGGACGAGGTGAGAGGCTGGATCAAGGGCGAGCAGAAGTCGGGGCGGATGAACTCGATGCCCATCGACATCCTCGGCGCGCAAGCCTACGACGCCGCACTCACGGTCACGCTCAAAGCACTCGAAGCGGGGCAGGCCATCGGCAAGGCGGTCAAGGCCGCCATCGACCACATCAAGCAGACCCGCAAACTCTCCAAGGACGAGGAAGCAACCATCAGGGCGGCCCTCATTGCCAAGTCACAAGACCACCTTCGATTCGCTGGCGAGCGCGATGCGAAGCTCATGCTGGAGATGCCGAAGATCGCGGAGGAACTCGTCGCCCAGGGCAAGACGCCGACCCAGCAAGACCTGATCGCCGCGCTGGCAACCCGCTTCCCTGACCAAGCACCCTACATCAAGGCGAACGGCGACAAGATTTTCAAGGACATGATGTTCGCCCGCGACAAGCGTCTGTCGCGCACCACAGACAGCCAGCGCGAGTATGGCGAGTGGGCGGACAACGCCATCGACGGGACGCGCAAGATGGTGGACTCGTTCACCAAGGGCGCGCCGCTGACCAACGTCAAGCAGTTCGCCACCAACTTCCACGCCACCTACATGACGGGCATCGGCAACAAGATGCGCCACCTCGCCGAAGGCAATATCACCGGCAACAGCAGCAACGCATGGGGCAAATGGACCGAGGATCTTGTCGGACTCGCCAAGGGCAAGGACGGCGTTCACCGCGTCTCGACCGACCTGGAGATGAACCGCGACGTGACCACCTTCGCCAACCACCTCGACCAGATTAAGACCGACCTCAACCCGATGCTCAACGCGATGCCGCGTGGCGAGCGCAAGGCGTTCATGGAGCGCGTGGGCGACCACATCACCGACGCCAGCCGCGACGGTGAGCTTGTCAACCAACCGCAGTTGAAGCGGGCCGTCGAAGCCTACGTCAAGATCCGCGAAGACCTGCTCAAGCACATGAAGGACTCCGGCGTGGAGGTGGGCGACGTGGGGCCGCGCTCGATGCGCCGCGTGCTCGACCGTCCGACGATCCTTGGCAACCCGGATGAGTTCATGAAGCAGGCCGCCAACGCCTACAAGGCGAAGTGGCGGGCAGAAGTGGCAGCACTCAACAAGGAGGCCGCTGGTCTCGACCCAATCAAGAACAAGGACCGGCTGGCGACGATCCAGACGGAGTTGGCGGAGATTGCCAAACGGGACGCCGCAGACAGCGCGAGGAAATATCTGACCAACATCGAAGCCGACGAGGTGGGAATCACGTCGGACGGCAACGACCTGTTCAGCCACAACAACGGCAACCCGTCGTCGATGAAGTCCCGTGAGTTCGGCCCCGAGGCGGACCAACTGCTCGGCAAGTTCTACCTCCGCGACCCGGACGCCATCCTCCGCCGCGAGATCGGTGACTCGGTGCGCGCTGCCGGCGTGGCCCGCACATTCTCCGGTCCCGCGTTGGACCCACAAGGGAACCCGCGCCCGAACGGCGAGATCGACCCGATGGCGAAGTGGAAAAAACTCCGCCAAGACCTCATCGACGAGGGCAACCCCGACATGATCCCGATGGCCGCCACGCTCTTGAAGGAGCACTTCAACCTGGGCGGCCAAGACAGCCCGGCGATGCGGACCGCGCTGGAGATCGCCCACACCCACACCCAGCTTGCCTTCCTCGCCCGCTCCGCGTTCTCCTCGCTCGGCGAGCCTGCGCTGGCGGGCATCCGTGCCGGATCGCTGCGCGCCGTCGGCGAGGGCTACGTCAAAACATTCAAAGGCATGGCCCGCGAGCTGCGCGGACTCGGCCCCGACGAGGCACGGATCATCTCGAATGCCATCGGCACCAGCAATGACGGCTTCAACTCGATCCTCGCCGCCAACCGCTTCCTCGACAGCTACGCGGTGGCCGGCAAGAGCGGCGAACTGGTGGCCATGTTCCACGCGAAGACCTGGCTCACCGCGCTGACCAACGCGACCCACGCCGCCTCGGTGGACATCAGCCACGGATTCATCCGCACCCAGCTCGAACTGCGGCAGGCGGGCGGCAAATACAAGACGGTCGCAGGCAAATCTCTCAACGAGATCGGCATCACCACCGCCGACATCCCGGCGATGCTCAAGTTCACCGACGACTTCGCCAAGTCCACCGACAAAGTGAAGCTGCTGACCGCAGACACGCCGGAAGCAAAGATGTATCGGGACGCGCTGCACCTCGTCAGAATGTCCGGCGGATCGCTGCAAGTCCTGCGCGGCACCCGCCCCCAGCACGCCAACTCGCCGGTCGGCGGCATGTTCTACGCGCTCAAGTCGTTCCTCTTCGCCTTCCAAGACCAAGTGCTCTCCCGCCACGCCCGCCTCGTGCAGACGGCAGTAAAGGGCGAGACGATGGTCGATGGTGCGATGGAAAAACTGTCTGCGGCGGAGCGGACGAAGATGATCGGCGAGACGGTGCAAGCCGTCGCCACCCTGGCCGCCGCGCAATACGGCATCCAAGTGCTCCGCGAGTCTCTCTTCTCAGATCCCGCCCGGATGAAGGAGGAGAACAAGACCCCGGCGGAAAAAGCCCGGATGCGCGCCTACTCGGTGGCCACCCGCTCGTCGTTCTTCGGTGGCTACGACATCCTCTTCAACGCCATGACGGGCGCACGCCACGGCGGCGACCCGTCCACGGCGGCACTCGGTCCGTCAGGCGGACTGGCTGGTTCGATCTTCGGGCAGATCGCTGGCATCGGCGGCAAGAAGGATTCACCCAACACCAACACCCACGAGCGCAAGCTGACCCGCTCGATCTGGGACTTCACTGCGAAGCCGCTCGCCAACGCCGCGACAGCGACCCTCCCCGGCTACAAGATCGCCACCCCGCTCATCCAAGCATTCAACCACCCAGGCACCCGTGAGGCGCTGGTCAAGACAGTGGCCGGACCACCCATGAAGGGCGGGCCGATGAAGAAAAAATCCCCAGGATTCTGAGATTTATGTCCAACCTACCCGAACTCATCGCAGCCGCCGCCGAATCACAAATCGGTGTGCGGGAAAACAAGCCCAACGGCGGATTCAAGATCGAGGAATACCAACGGGCGACGTGGCTGCCGGTCGGCGCGTGGCCGTGGTGCGCGGCGTTCGTCTGCTGGTCTGTCAAGGCCGCGGTCGGCAAGACCAAGGTCAGCTTCCCTTTGCCAATGACTGCCGGCGCGTGGGACTTCGAGCGGTGGTGCCGCAGCGTCGATGAGACGGTGAAACTCCGCAAACCGCACATGGGCGACGTGAAACGCGGCGACATCGTGGTCTTTCGCTTCAGCCACATCGGCATCGCCACCGGCCCGCCCGACGCAGACGGCAACGTCCCCACGGTGGAAGGCAATACCAACGCCGCCGGCGGACGCCTCGGCGACGGAGTGTATGCGAAAGAGCGCAACCTCACCGTGATCCGCAGCCGCATCCGGTTCGCCTAAGAGAGAATCGTCAGGATCTTCATCGCCTGCTCCACCGTCACCACCCGGTCGATGCACAGGCGCAACTCGCCGGCCGCCTCCTGGCGCAACTCGATTCCAGCGGGCGACGAGCGGACCACCGCGGGCTTTGGCTTCGGCGCGGCGGCAGGCTTCGACCTCGGCGCAACCGCAGGCGGGACCACTGAACCAGGCGGCAAGCTGCCGTCGAGCAACTCCGCCGCAGACCCGCCGAGCGCCTTCGCAATCTTGTCGAGGAAGACCTTGGACGGCATTGCAGCGGCCCGGCAGTAGGTTGAGACTGCATCGCGGCGAAGCCCGGCGCGGCGGGCGAGTTCGGACTGGCTCCACCCACGCTCATCGAGCGCGGCGTTGAGCTTGGCGGCGAATTTTTGATGGTCATTCATGGCAGTGTGTTTGGTGTTGTGAGTTGGGATTAACGGAAAAATCTGACAGCGGCAGGCTTCAGCACGGCACGGGCGTAGTGGCGGCGCGTGACCTGCGACAGCGGCACATGACCCATCGCCGCCTGCGTCGCCTCCATCCCCCAGGCCGCGAGCGCATTGCTGCAAAACGTGTGGCGCGTCACGTCGATCATC
>Ga0181346_1000187_pt1 | contig 25358 bp, 13 predicted proteins | sample Su13VDMM15DN_FD_130100 | JGI IMG/M metagenome (GOLD analysis project Ga0181346, IMG submission 130100) | Freshwater viral communities from Lake Michigan, USA - Su13.VD.MM15.D.N | ecosystem: Environmental > Aquatic > Freshwater > Lake | place: USA: Michigan | collected 2013-07-15 | reverse complement strand
CCAACAATAACATCAACTGAAACACCTACTAACACCCCAACTATCACCTCAACAGAAACGCCAACTAACACACCGACTATCACCTCAACAGAAACGCCAACTAACACACCGACACCCACTCAAACACCCACAATCACTTCAACTGAAACACCGACCAATACCCCAACTATTACTTCAACTGAGACACCCACCAACACTCCAACAAATACAATAACACCAACTAATACAATAACACCTACCAACACAGAGACCCCAACTCAAACTCCAACAAATACGATTACTCCAACTAATACGGAGACCCCAACCCAAACTCCAACACCTACGGTAACTGAAACACCTACTAACACACCTACTAATACTCCAACAATAACACCAACCACAACTCAAACACAAACACCAACCAACACACAAACACCAACCAACACAATAACCCCAACGAACACAATAACACCTACTAATACTGTCACACCAACCAATACTCAAACTCCAACAAACACTATTACACAAACTCCAACAAACACTATTACACAAACTCCAACAAACACGGAAACTCCGACTCAAACACCAACGAATACAAATACACCTACAGTTACACAAACACCAACGAATACTATAACATCAACCGTAACAGAAACACCAACTCAAACTCCAACTAATACCGTTACACCAACTATAACATCAACTGAAACACCTACAAATACACCTACAATAACATCAACTGAAACACCTACAAATACGCCTACCGTTACACCAACTATAACATCAACTGAAACACCTACAAATACACCTACCATTACCCCAACAAATACATCAACTCAAACTCCGACTAACACTCCAACACCAACAATAACTTCAACAGAAACTCCGACTAATACACCTACTAATACACCAACTAACACTGTAACATCAACAAATACGTCAACCAATACACCAACAAGGACATTAACGAATACACCTACCATTACTAAAACACCAACTATAACCCCAACAGTAACAACAACACCAATTTATGTCATCGCCGAAGCTTACCCTTGTTGTGAATCATCACCACAAAATATTGAAAGGATTAGTATCCCTTCAGGATATGCAGGTTCTGAAGCTTATTATGTTGTTGTGGCAACTAATGGGTATTGTTATAAGGTCGGAACATATCCCGCAATAGGTTCACCAACCATTGTTTGGGATAATACCAAACCTGTGTATCCAATGTTTGATGGTGATTATAATTGTTCACCTTGTACATCAACATATCCTTGTCCAACACCTACACCTACACCAACAATAACTTCAACTAATACACCAACAATAACTTCAACTAACACACCAACGCAAACACAAACAAACACTATTACGCCAACTAATACAATCACAAACACACAAACAGTAACAATAACATCAACAGTTACACCAACAATAACCTCAACAAATACCCCGACCAATAGTATAACACCAACAGTCACATCAACCATCACTCCGACAAACAGTATAACACCAACAGTCACATCAACCATCACTCCGACAAACAGTATAACACCATCTATAACTGTCACACCAACATTATCAATAACACCAAGTATAACACCGTCATACACACCGAGTCAAACTCCGTCATATACACCATCACCAACACCTACACCTACAACATTAAGTAATTTATTATTACTACAAACAGGCGGTTACATTATCTTACAAGACGGTTCAGGATTTATCCAATTACAACAAAATTAAGACAAAAAAAAAATATCGTCTAAAAAGACGATATTTCCACATTATCGGTATTTTAGACGATAATTACCAAATTTTAAGTTGTTTCATATGACCTAAAACACAACAATAAGCGTCTGTTTGGTCAAAATTCTCTTTCTTCAATGTATTATTTTTAGTGTATAACCATTGAATTTGTGGTTCTCTTTTTGCAACTTTTTCCCACACAATTAGCTTTTTATCAATATCTTTAGGTAACCCACCAAACAAAACAAATTTACCTTTATCATTTTCTTGAACTAATTCAGGAAAAGCATTTTTTCTTGATTCATAAGTTGAAATGAAATCAGGTATAACATTAAGTGTGTCGTAAATTACTTTACAAATAAAACTATTAAATCTAAGTAATGTTTGAACTGTCCTAATATTGTTAGAATTTAATAATGGTTCTTCAATCACTACTTTAGTAATCCCCATACCTTTATACTGTTCCAATTTTAATTTAAAAATATCACTTTTAAGTAAAAGTTCTTTAATTTTACTTTCTTCTTTAGGTTTAGGTACTGGCGAAACGTGAGTTAACTCTAATAAATTACCTGTTTGAATTTCAAATAAAGCCCATCCTATAGTTTTAGTTGATATGTCAAGCCCTAATACTTTAGGACTTTCTTTTAGTGTCTTCCTCATATTAAAAATCAAATTTAATTAAAAACTGTTGTATACCTTGACGTAAAACCGGTGATTGCAGTTTAGATATAATCATAAGATTTTTTTGGTCATCGTAAAGACCAATTTCAGTTAAATATGGTTTAGTGGTCACATTCCAAGTTGGGTTTGTACTAGTTTTAAACTCAGTATCTGACAAATTAACTTTACAAACCATTTCATATATAGTTGCTTGAATATCAGTTTCTAATGACCCATAGAAATAATACTCATCACCAAAATTAAGTTGTTGACCAACATCATTAGCACCTGTTATTGTTATATAGTCATCCAAATTGTATAATGGTGCTGAATTATATAAATTATTTGTAATAACAAATGTTGTACCTGTTAAAGCATTTTTAGTTATATAACCATTAACAGTTGTTGCTGACAAATCAGAAGTAAAATCAATAACCCTCCATGAGTCAGGTTGAGGTCTACTTCCCGTCACTACTTTTTGACATAAAATTTCTAACTTTTCACCAAAAAATCCTTGTTTATATGTATTACTATAACCCGTTAAACAAGGGAAATCATCACCAAATCTAACCCCCACATTTTCAGAATCAGATGGGTTACAAATATTATTAGGTCCTTGTATTTTTGAATAATAGTTACAATGTAATGAATTTGTAAATGCAGTTGTGTTAGTGAATCTATAAGTAACAAACATAGTTTGATTTGAACCTGTTAAAATACCTTGAGAATCACCTAAACTATTACAAGTGTTTGGTGTTGATAAAAATAATTTAGGTGCCGGTATTGTCCAATTTCTATTAGATTTATACGACATCGCAGCCAATAACTCTTCATCATCAATTACAATTATCCTATCATCAGGAAATACTTTACCTACTCTACTTGGGTAATTATCAGGATTTACATTAGTATCCCATAAATGGTAATATCTAATACCCAACTCATTCATATCGTCATTTTTAGTTGACTGAACATATCTAACACCATTATCAAACAAATCAAATCCTGGAGGGTCAACCCAAAAAGTCTCACCCATACAACATTCAGGATTTTTATGCCACATTAACCAAGGTAGGTGTAATCTAAAATTACGAGCTTGTCCTGTAGTATTAAATGTCGCTTCATACGATTGGAGTGCAAATTTTTCACCATAAAATAAATCAATAGTTTGGTTAGTATAGTGTATAATACCAATAGCCTTTTGTTCTTCAGGTTCAACTTCAATAATTTCCCCAAATGAATTATAATAATAGGTATCAGTTGTCTCAGCACTAAATTGGTTACTAATAAAAAATGTTTGACCACTATTTGACATATAACCCAAATATTCTTTAGTCCCTAAATAATTAACAGAACCAAATTCCTCATAATCTTTATATAAAAAACTATCAATACCCGCTAATGTTTCAGACCAAGGAATATTCATATTCCATATTTTAACATCAAACTCATCCTCAGCACAAACTGATTCAAAATTAATTATATTATCACTATAGTGATTTAATGGCGTTACACTATCATATAAATCAGTCATTTGTTTTGGATAAACAATTAATCGTGAATATACATTTGTTAAATTAATATTTGTGAAATCAGGAGCATCTCTATCTAAAGTTAATACATTTGCACAATAATCCACCACTCTATAAGTTAATATTGGATAACAAGAAAACATTTCCATTAACTCATTATTTGTACAATTACCTAAATTATCATAATAAATGGTGACAAAGTCACCAGGTGATGGGTCAACAGTCTGATTAACATTACAAGTATCCGCAGAAACAATAACCGTATTAGTTCCATCTAAACTAGTCATATCAACCACAAAGTTAGATGTTATCGTATACGCACTACTAACTAACACACTCCAATTAGTTGGTAATGAAGTAGTATCCGCACTAAAAAACCCTCTCATTGCGGCAGTGTTATATATTGGACTAACAACTGAATCCATTGTTGGTAACCCATAAGTATTACCACCATCACCATCAACATAATAAGGATATTTAATATTTTGTTTGTTAGATTCAGGAACACCTGACATATTCTGAGCATTAAACCCCGATTCTAACACCATAGAATTTGATATCACATATGTTGTTGGTAACTTATTATATAACATTTCACTATCACCAACTTGGAAATAAGCGATATTAAATCTACCTTGTGATAACTTCTGTCTAGCAGCATCGGTTATTTTTGTATTTATTAAACCTGACGTATTTTTTAGTATATAACCCATTTTTATTATTTTTATTATTAATTACTCAATCGCTGAAACCGAAATAAGACAACAATCACAACCACTAAGTACTGTATTATTAAATCCTGTATTCGGTTGTGTAAATTCACTAACACAACAAGCTTCGGCACAATTTATATTTTTAGTTTGATTTATTTTAACATAAACAACATCTGTTGATGATATTACAACATTACTAAATGTTGATATGAAATTTGTCACATAATTAGTATTACCATTACAACTACCAGGTGATGTGTTCACACCTGTTGTTTCAGTAGTATTTATTGTACCCACAGATATTGTTGACCCATTTTTTACAAGTTCAATTGAACATATTGCTGTAGCTGAGGTCAATAACGGACCTCTAGTAAAACTCCAATTAACCACAATATCAGTTGTCACTTGAACACCCACAGGTACTGAAGATAACTGACTTGTTGTGAATGATATTGATGAACGATATTCTCTACTTGTCGGTGTTAATTGTTGATATAATTCAGTTGATGTTGAAATACTATAATTCACTGACGGTTGTACAGTATTTAATACAATACTTTTTGTCTTGGTATTACCATCACCATCTTTAACAGTAACCGCATAATTACCACCACATAATCCATTTTTAAATGGTAATAATTGATATGAATTTATAAACGAATATTGATATCCACCAACTCCCCCCGTCGCATTTACTGTAATAACACCATCACAAGTACAAGTTGGGTCCTCTTTTGTTAATGTAAAATCAAGTTCATTACTTGGATTACATTCACCAATAACCGCACCAACACTACCAATCCCACCTATCAATTGCCAACCATTTATTGGTGGATATGCCGGATTTGTATTTATTATTAATTCAGTAATACCACTACCTGTTAATCTCCAACTATCAGGTGTTAATGATGTATCCCAAAAAATTCTTGAATCTCCAAATTCCGAGGTCCAAGTGTTTTTACCATTATAAAATCCGTTAGCAATATAGTTTACACTAACTTCATTTTTAGTAAAACAAATATTATATTCAGGTAGTAGTGTTGTTGTTGGTTCCGGTGATATTGTTGTTGCCGGAATTGGCGGTGTTAATGAACAAGTTATAACTTGAGTATAATCTTCATTATAATCAGTTACCGTAGCAGTATAAGACCCAACACTTAAATTATATAAAGTTTGCTCAAAACTACCATTAGTCCATTCAATACTATATGGTGGTGAACCTCCATATATAGTTAAACTAATTGAACCGTTACTCGCAACTTCACTTGTTGGGTTAGTTGGGTTACAAGTCACTGTCATAGGGTATATAGTTACCACCCCACATTCATTTCTATTAGTCGATGCCGGCATAAATTATTTTTATTATAAATAATCAGAAATTTATTTTTTTATTATTCTTTTCATAACTTCAATGTATTTTTGTGTTACACTGTTATCATCAACATAGTTAAAATATTCAATATTAAACTCAAGTAATTCTAAGGGACTAGTGTTTGTAAACTCGCCTTTATAAAATGTATTTGATTTCATATTTTTAGTTATTCCCGCCATATGTAATATTGGGTTTTTATTGAATGTCGGAAGTATGTCTGTTGCCCAAGTAAACGATAATTTATCGGTAATTGATGTTTCTTTATTAAGTAACCAAAGATTCCATAGGACACACCACATATCAGATGTCCACATTTGAATACCATTACTTATCGGATATTTTTGATGAAACTTAATAAGAGATAGATATAAAGGTTCAGAATCATTGTAGACTTTTTCCCAAAATTCATAACCAACATTTTTTAACAAGTATTGAGCCCCACCTGATTTTTCTTGATTGTTCTTAACAATATCCGGTGAAATATTTATAATTTCACACATATTGTTTAGTAATTCATCGTCTAATAAATTGGGGTATTCTTTTTTATATCTACCACCACACATATTAATATATTCATACCCAATATATGATTTAGTATCTGATAAATAACAAACATCGTCGCCTAACAAACTTTCAAAATCAGGTAATTCCCTAAAAATAATATCAGAATCGTGATAAAAATAACACTTACTATATTCGGGATTTTCTTTTAACCATTCATACAACATTAGAGGTCTTAATGTTGGAATGTATACCTTACTCACCCTTTTATCTATAAAGTAATGTAGGTTCACTCCTAAGTCCTTTAATTCCAATGATTCTTGACTAGGTTCTTCCCCGTCAACAATCATAAATAAAAGATGAATTTGATTTGGTTTAATACCTTTTTCAATAAAATTATGAATGTAAATTTTTGTTTGCCAATGAAAATATGTAACATCAGGTTGTGCCGATACAAAAATTAGTTCATCCATAAAATATTTTTATTTAAAAAATAATTGATAAATTAGTTTAATAAATGAAAAACACACCTATGTTGCACAGGACACACAAGAAATATCGTAATGTATTACCATACTGACCGAAACAACTGTGTCTAACAGACTAGCACTTGATGCACAATCAGTTGTTATAACTATTTTATTTTTATCAGTATCAATTGTAACAGTTCCAATACCATCATAATTTAATAACATAGTTCTAACAGTATCTGCAAATAGTTCATCACTTGGTACATCAGTTAAAGTATAACCTGTGTAAAATACTGTCGACGCTGTAACACCACTAACATTTGTAACCGCCTCAAAAATTGCTTTATTTAAAACACAATTTTCATCACCCATTGTTAAATCAGCAAACCCTTCTTTTAACATTAATAATGGATTCTTTGTTAATAATTTACCTGTATTATTAAAATCACTTTCACAAATTTCAAATAACTCATAAGATAATGAACAACATATACCACCTGTTAATGTTATTGTTTTTTGTTTAAAACATCCTAAACTATCACTTACATTAACTGTATAAGTTCCTGCCGATAAACTACTAAGACTTAAACCTGTTTGACCATTAACATTACTACTCCAAGTTATAGTATACGGTGGATGACCATTAACAATAAAAATATTAATCACACCATTACTACAATCAGTTGGATTAACAAAACTTGAAACTAATTCTACCGATTGTGAAGACCCTACATATACACTATCTGTTAGTTTACATAATAAACTAGTATCGGTAACTGACACCGTATAATTACCTGAAGGTAAATTATTGAAGGTATGTGTTGGGTCCGTTAGAGTAAGAATCTCACCTGTACTAAGTTCATAAGTATAAGGTCCAAATCCATTACTAACTTCAACAACTATTGAACCATTACTTCCACCACAAGTAGTATCAACAACACTATAATTAAACTCAAAATTAACTTCATTTTCAATAGTTCTTGTTGTGGTATAAGTACAAGGACCACCATCCGTAATTCTAACTGTATAAGTACCCGACGCTAAATTTGTAAATGGGTAATTTTGACTTTCAGTTACTTTAGAAATATTAACTGAATTATCTGCAGATATAACTTCAAAGGTATATGGTGGTGTACCTGATGTTACATTAACGGTAATACTACCTAAACCATTACCACATTTTGAATTAACAGTATCTATTCCTACTAACAAAAAGGACTTAGGTGTGTTTAACATCACACTACCTGAATATTTACAAAGTCCAGAATCCTGAACAGTATAGTAAAACATACCACCGGCTAAACCATCAAATGTTACATAATTATCAAAAGATGTTATTATAACATTGTTTGAACCTGAAAATGTAAATGGTGATGTACCACCTTCTAAAATTATAGTTACCTCACCATCATTACCGAAACAAGAAGGTTGTTGAACATACAATCCACCCTGTTCCATCGGTTGAACCGAATTAACTTCCGCTGACTTACTTAAAACACACCCACTATTATCACTAACAGTCACACTATATGAACCAGTACTTAACCCCGTTATTGAATTTCCGGTATCGGGTAATATTGTATCACCATTTTTCCATAAAAAAGTATATGGTGGTGTACCAACAATATTATTAACCAATATTTTACCTGTTTTAATTTCAGGAAAACACCCTGAATTATCAACGACATAAACATCATATGTTAATTTTGATGAAGAATCAATAATAACAGTCTCAGTTCTTGCGGTACAACCTCCATCATCAATAACATCAACATGATAAATTCCAGGTTCTAAACCACTAAAAATCGCACCGTGTGGTGTTATATCGTTATTTGTTGTTGCCGATGTTATATATCCTGCAGTACTATACAGTAACCAACTATAATTACCATAATCATACTCTGTTGTTGCAGTTAATGAACCATTGTCAAAATCACAAGTAGTTTTAGTAACACCACTAATATTAACGCAAAACCCACTTGAGATATGAACCGAAGCCAATTTAGTCACAAGTTCAGGGTCATTACAACTATCTGTTATATTGAATATATATGTGTGGGCTGATAATGATGACATTTTAAATGTATCACCAGATAATAAAACAGTACCTAATTGAGGTTGTAACCACTCAATAGTATATGGGGGTGCAGTACCATCAATTAAAATACCAAAAGCACCTTGATTTAAATTTTGACAATCACCCGTTAAACCTGTTAATGAATATGATAAACTACAAGCCATTAATTACAACATATTTTTAAATTTATTCCAACATTAATATTTAATGTTAAATTTTGTGCCGACTCAGAACATATACTATTAAAAACAACCACTTTAGTATTATTATCTATTAAATAATAATCATAACCATCATCATTAATTCCATCTAAGGTTTCTATTAACGCGTCAAACCATTGAGAATTACTAGGTGAACTAAACGAATTATTTCCATAACCAACACCTGTAAAAAATTTATTTTTTGCTATAATAGTACCGTTTATTCGTAAGTCAACAAACCAATCACTATTAATACTATTAAAATCACATGAATTAGCATTTTTCCCAATTGACGCAATATAGTCGGTAACAACTTTACCTAAAATACCTGTAAACGATGACAAACTTCCTAATGGATATACAGGACATTCAGTACTTTGAACAGGACAATCAATTGGTAAGAAATTAGTTGTAGTAACACAAGGTTTACAAGGAACAGGAACAATCTGACAACCACCCTGTCTTCTCCAAGCATGTTTTTGTCTATGGAAAGCCGAGTTTTCATATTTCACACCCGTACTCCAAATCGTTGATGCCGGAATCATCTGTTCAACTAATCGTATCCAATAATCACCCAAACCATTCACATAATTCATCATTGTTTGATATGTGAAATTATCATTTGGTTGACCAATAACCTCTTGAGATAACAAATACCTCCAATAAATTGACTCTAACGTAGGATAACCCATTGATTTACCGTTAGACATATATTGTCTATTTCTAACGTTAATCATATTTTTCCAAAATGATTGTGCAAATTCAAAAAATGTTTGTTCTTTTGGTTTTGGGTCAATTTGTGTCCAATCAACACCCCCTTTTTGAGGATATTGTGGATTAATAGATGTTAATACAGTTGAACCACAAGCCGATGGTGGTAAATCAAAAAGTCCAGCATTAGGTATCGGATAATCATATTCTCTTGACATATACCAAACATCATAAACCAAACCTTGAGACGGATTTAAATGTAAGTCAATATTTTTAACATTTAAAACTAATCGTTCATCATATGTTACATATTTTGAATTATACCCCCCATCTAAATTAGTTCGTAACCCAACTTCAGTATCAACCCAACTTTTATTATTATCTTTAGTTTTAGTTAAGTTGAACCCTAATCTCATATAAGGGAACTTTCTAAACCTATCCAAATAAACTTGACCGTAAGTGTAAGGTATTAAATATGTTTGATAATCAGGACTAATACCGACAAATGAACTACCACTTTGATTTACATTCTCAGGAGCTCTATGACTTGGCGTTTGTTCAAACCAACCACTACCAATTTGGAAGTAATAAGTTTCAGTATCTTCAGGAGCCATAGGATAACCATACTCATCCATAGGATAATCACTTCTACCGGTGGTAACATCTTTAATTATAAATTCAGTTGTAAATCCTGTATATTGAGTTCCCTGAAATGTGAACACATTATTTAAGTCATAAACAACTGAAGGTTCAACATAAGTACCACCCGATATTTGTGCAAATTGTTTGTTAAATTGTTTTAAATTAATTACTTGGTCAGCTAAATAAACGTGTTCATTAAAGTCAACTAAGGCATCAGGAGCACCAATTAACCTCATCAATATTTCAACGGATTTTCTTGTTCCTTTTGATTTAAACAAATACGCTGAATTTAAAATGATATTTCTAAAATATTGATAATTTAATTCTTCAGGTGTTGAACTTGTTTGAACCCCACTGAACTCTGATTTATCTCTATTCTTTTCACCGAATACTGATTTTAAAAAGTTCTCATTAGTTATTGGTGATATATTAGTTGTCCAACCTAATGTTTGGGCTAAGTTTTTAAGTAGTTGTGATGGGATATCATTACCTATATTGTAATTAACTGAATTCATATAGGCTAACGCATCTATGAATTTTTTAATCTCATCAAAATTTCTACCATAAATTTGTAATGTTTTCTCAACTTTTTGACCGATAGTGTCAAAATCTTTAAAAGCACCTGTTGTTAAAAACCTTGATATTAAATTTGTTTTATACCCATCTAACGACTCAGTAATTGAGTTAAGATTTTCAAGATATCTTGTAAAATTTGATGATAATATATCAATATTCCACATACCATTTATCGGCCAAGTAAGTTTTGCTTGGTCAATACTATAGGTCCCATCATCATTCTCAATAGGAACACTGAAGTATGATGTGTAAATTGGATTAGAATATCTATTTAATAAAAACTTTTCAATTTCATCAAAATTTTCATTAAATATTCTACTAACCTCCAAATCGTTAGGTCTAATGTAAAAGTTAGTAAACACATCAGTTAACCCTGAAAATGGGTTACCTAACACTGATATTGTTAAAGTCCCATTAGTTAATGAATTAGTCGGTTGGACGAATACTACATCATACACACCACCATTATAAAAAAGTGAATACTTAGCATATTCATTAGTTAAGTTCCTAAGTGACGATACTTGAACTTCTCTTAATTCTAAATTTCTAGTCGCATCAACAGTGAAATCAACATCAAATTGGTTACGTAATCTCGCAATATCTAAATCAAATGTCGTATTGTCACTCGTTGAATCATAATAAACATTAGTCGCTGTTGAACCTGTTTCATAATTAATACCTAAAACAGTTGATTCTATTGACGCTGGAAAATAACTAATAATTTTCTGAATTGAAACCGAAATTCTTTTACTTAATGACCCGTATAAAGTAAAATTAGTAACCTGACTTAAATCAAAATTAGGGTAAACTTTAAAATTAGCTTCAAATATTTGTTTTGACTGAGTAATATCATCAACACCTAATGTTGTTAAATTTATTGGCTCAGAAAAGTTACCCGTAATAAAATTACGATTTGACTTTTCAGTGATTGAAGTAACAAAATTGAAGTTACCTTGAGTCAAACCACCACCCTGCACTAATTGGAATCCAACTAAGTCGTCAGAAAATGTTCCCGCACCTGTGGCCGGAGTTGGTGGACAAATATATTTTTTTATTGCCATTATTCAGTTATATTTGTAAAGTTTTTACTAAAATCAATATCATCCCCTCTATCCGCTCTAACCTCAAATAACAATCTGTTAAATTGGTCTCTAATTTCATATAGATTGTATTGTCTATAGATATTATCGTCAGTGTCATACATAGTGTAGATACCATCATCCATAGATTTAGTTTGATTACCAAACAACGCAATTGCCAATGTTGAAAAATCATGTTCAGCCATCTCAATATCTAAGGTTATTGGATTAAAGAATGTATTAGTTATTATAACATTTTGTGTTGGTTGACCGATATATGGAACTGAATTAGGTTTGTTTGTTGGTGATGACGATGGTGACAACGTACAAAACATCAAATTTGTATTATTTTCAGTATATCTATATCTAATCGCTTTTTGCGAAGTATTTGTTAAATTTTCAATAACAGGTTCACAGAAAAAAGATGAGGTAATAATTCGGTAAAAATTAGGTATTTTTGTTCCATCTGAATTTAGATATTCAATTCTAAATCCAACCAAACCTTGAGTGACAAACTTATTTCTAAATTCACTAGGGACTTCACTTAAATCAAACACCAAACCTCTAACATTTGGTAATGCCGACAACACACCACAATCTAATATTGACGTTCTAATTTCCGCAGGTCTAATAAATAAAGTATAGATACCTATTCTATTAAATTGGTCTGCCGGTAGTTTTAAATTATATAAACCACCCAATATTTCAAGGTTTGGTTTACCACCTGTCGCGTCATTATGAAAATACGGTCTTAACACCGCAGTTGCATCCAACTTAGTTAATTCAAAATTATTAGTATCGTCTCTTGATGGTGTATAATTCAAGATTATCTCAACATCTTCCGGTGATACATCAGCCGGTCTTATTGTTCCATATGTTCCTGTTGCCATATTATATTTCGTTTACTTTATAAAATCCGTAACCATACTTTTCAAGGTCTCCAACATTATCCACCTCACCTAACCTGATTACCGATTCTAATCCTGATTGTTTACCTCTCTCAATAAATACATCAGATTGTATTTCCGGTTCATCAATCACGTTTATTAATGCTTCATTTTTAGTTATTGCTGAACAAACTAACATATCAGAGGTTATTCCTGATGATTCAACTACAAAAACTGTCGTTCCATCAGGAAAATCATAATAGTATTTTTCGTTTATTGTGTATGCTGTATATGTGTCTGTAACTTCTTTTAATGTCCCTACAGTTTCATTATCAATTTTAACAGGAATTCCTAATCTATATTTTCCCGCAAATAATTTAGTATCCGTCGATTTACCATACACTTGTAAATCAGTCAAGGATGAATATGTATAACCTGAAATTATAAATGGTATTGTAGTATAATTTCCACTTGATTGTAATTCAACATCACAAGTAGAATCACCACTAAATATATAATCGTAACTTATCGGTGTTCCTGACCAATTACCACCAGCAGGAATAAAATAAGCAGTACCATTTGGGTCAGTTATTGTTGCCGCAGAATAGGGTACTGAAATCTTTTTTTTCACCAAATTAACACCCCAAGGACTCATACCTGACATTGTTATTACAAAATAACCACTCTGTGTGTAAGTATGCGCATAATTGTTTGGTGCAACATTATTAACAGTTTGTATTGGTGAACCGTCACCCCAATCAATTTTATAATCTGAAAATGATAAATATTTTTTAAATTCCGTATCCGAGGTATTATAAAAAAAGTACTTAAATGGGTTTAATGTTGTTGACGAAAACAAAAAATTAGTCATAGTATTCTGTTGTACAACCATACCATCAAATACCGAGTAATAACCAATATCAATTGTATTTTCAGTTAAAAATATTGGAATGGTTAAATTTAATATTGAATCTCCTGTTGTTCCACCTGACAATATATCCGTCATTGATGAATACGCATATGTTTGACCTGTAAAAAATCTAGTTACCGCACTTGTATATATGTCACAACATTCCACATATTCCGAGTTTGTTGTTTCACTATCACCCGTATAATTAACCAAGAATATTTTGTTCTTAATTACTTCAGGTGATATCTTATAATAAAAAATTCTTTCATCCATATTAAACAGGTGGTTGATTAACGTATTCGTACCATTTTATTGAACTATTAGTTCCCACTCTTATATTATTATAATCATAAACCGAGTATGTGAAATCATTATAATCTAACTCAACTTTATAGTAAAAATATTGACTTGTATTAAAATTGAATTTATTCGGTATAATAGATTGTGGTGTTGTCATCATTCTCATAAACCCACCAACTCTTGCATTAAAAAATTTTGCTGACATATAAAATGTCTTTAGGTTGAATGTTTTTAAATCTCGTAACCAATAAATAAAATACCCTTCTTTATCACCGACAAAATCAAGTTTGAATCTTGGTATTCTAATTTTAGCAGGGGGTAATATTGGTGAAATTATAGCATCCTCAGATTCACCTTGTTGGACAGGTATGATTATTGTAAAATAAATAATTTGTGTTGCAGTATCATTAGTATCATAGAAATCCAATTTAAAAAACGAATTTCTAAATGGTTTTTCATAATAATAAATTTGATTTGAATTAAACCCCTCATTAATATATGTTGGTTTCCAATCAGTGGCAGTTGCAGTTATTATATTACCACCTGTTGGGGTATTATCAAAAAAATTAAATTCATAATTAACATCAGTTCTAGTATCATTAGTAAATGGTTTATGTGAAAATCTTGCAATTTCAAAGTCGGTAGGTTTACCGATAATCTCTTCCATCACATCTTTTTCATACATTTCAATACTATCTTGATGTCCTTCAAAATCCCATTTAATCTCTAAAGGTATATTAATATAATCATCAGTATCATTTAATACAAATCTATATTTATTCACAGTTATCGCTCTTTGGTATGTTTATTGTAGTGTCATCAATATAATTAGTACCTTCAGGTATTATTCTAAAAGTCATATTCTTTGTTGGGTAATGTTTACCATTTAAAAATGGATAATCAACACCCCTACCATCCGGGTCTCTGAAACCATAACTATATATATCCCTCCATAAAAATTTATTTTCTCTTGTTGAGAAATACGAATAATCAGGAATGTTCAACGCAAAATTAGGATTCATTTCAGCATCTTCAATATAATCAGAGTATACTCTAATTGTCATACTATGATTTGGTTGATAATAATAACCTTCCAAGTTAGTGAACGGACCCGGTTTTGTTCTAATATCAAATACTGTAGTATTAAATGTGAATTTATGAAATAGATTACTTACCACACGTTCTTTTTGTTCATAATCATTCCATTCGCAATAATCACCATCAATAAGGTCACCTTTTTTTAGTGACTTAACATAAGTAAAATTTTTCCCTGATTTATTATATGAACCATTACCGAATCCAGCGGATGAATTTGGATTATTTTTATCCCACCAATTACTTGGTTTACCATTTACCAATGGTAAATTAAAATTAAACCCTTCTTTTAATTCAAATTTAGGTCCCATAGTCCAACCAAAATAACCTTTCCAAATAACAGTAAAAAATATCTCAGTAATCGGTCTTTTTTGATTATCAATTAATCCATTTAAATCAAAATCAGTATTAAAAGATAATAAATAGGATTGTGAACCTTCTTTAACGGACACTCTAGCCGATTTGTTTGGGGTAAACCCTTCTGACTCATATTTTTTAGTTTTACCAAATATATTTTGTTCAAAACCTGCTTTCACCAAATTGTTATCACCAACATTTGACATTATTTTTAATTGTTTCACATAATAACTTGATGTTGTGTCAGACGGATTATCAACATCTAAAACCCTCTTAAATGTTCCTGACGTACCATCTGTGAAAATATTACCTGTAAACCCATAGTTATAGATATTAAACACATAATTATCACTATCAACAGTACCATCACCTAATGAGTAAACTTCAAAGTACTTAATACCATTGTAACTAAAACTTAATTCAACATATTCCCCAACACTTAACCCATGTTTAACAGGTGATTTAAAACTAACAATGCTATCACCCCCTTCCATCATATTTTTCAATACAAATGGTAATCCATCACCCGAAATCCAATTAACATAATTTTGTGATGACTCATCAAAAAATGTCATCGTTTTATTTGTTAAATTATTATACGGATAACTCATATAAAAATTCCAATTATAACTACTAGCACTTTTAGAGACAAAGGTTAAATGGTTATCAGGTGGTGATGTATATCCTGTCACATTATAATCAGTCCTAATAAAATCAAATTCATTGTACTGAGGATATCCTGACCATAGAACCGCATTTGCACCACTTTTACATTGGTCACTAGCCGCTTGAGCCGCGTTAATATAAACTAAATTATTCTCAAATGGGGGATAATTAGTACTACCAACATACGAATTCTTAAATAAAATACTAAATTTACCAACGGGTCTAAATATCGTTGATTTCTGACGTTCATCATCATAAACCTGAGCCAAACTAATATTACTAGTTCTATCATACTCAATCATTTGATTAGTTGTTTGAACGAAAGGTAAATTAATACCATATGATAATTCAGGTGATGATTTATACCTTAATTTACTTAAAACAATTCTTATATCTTTATTATTACCCATTTTCTAATCTGTTATTGTATCAGGTTCAATCCATTTTCTAGTAAATCTATCAAATGCCGATTTACCATGTAGTAATCCAAAATAGTAAAAATACGGAGCTCCTGTATTAACTACTCTTTCAAATTGAATATTTCCAGGTGCGGCATTAACATCCCAATTATTAGTGTTAGCATTAACCACCCCATTACTATCAACTGAATAAATTAATGATTTATAGTATTTTGTAACCATACTACCTTTAGTTCTAAAATACCTTGAGTTCCTATTTAATCTATCTAATTTTTGATATGGGTGATTGAAAAATGTTAAACCCGAAAAAGGTTCTGTTGACCAATCATTTAATTGACTACCAAAAATACTATCAGGTTTAGGTGGTTGATATAATGCCTTACCTGAATCATAATCACCATCACTACCATAATTAGGTTTTATAAACCATTGATAATAAGGCACACTCTGTGTCTTAACTTTAAATGGTTCAAAAGCACAATCTTGTTTATCTATAGGTAAATCACCACTAATTATTGTTCTTTTAGGTGATATATAATCTCTAGTTTGAGTATCTGCCGAAAAATAAATCCCAAACACTGCGTTTGATGTTTTACCACCATTATAGAAAATATCACAACTACTATATGTCTCATCACTAAAACCAAGTGTTCCTAATTCAGAGTTAATAGAAACCATTTGAGCGTAATCTGCGTCTATTTTTAAATTTTCACGACTAAAATATCTCAACACGGAATCAACACCTGATGAATTTAATATTTTATCTAAAGTACTTTTATTTATAAGCCTTGATATTATAAAAGTATTTAATAAATCTGAAACATCTTTAAATGTTGTTGTTGTTAATTTTTTCATAACATACCCATCATAATCGTTTGAATAAACAATTTCTTGTGTGTAAGCATCTCTCGGACCTAAATCCATTACAGTTGTTGGAAACATCAAATTATTACGATTACCACCATATGTTTTATTTGTAAACCAATTGATTGGGTTTTTTCTACCAACAAACCCATCAGTTTCACTATAAGGACTACTTCTATAATAAAAATTGTTTGTGATAGTATCAAAATAAATGTTATTTTTACAGTAACAATTATATGGTTGATTACTTGTTTTTGGATTATTAGATGGGTTCGTAAACCTTCTTGAATTTACAAATGAAAACATATACAAAGTCCCATTAACCCAATTATTAGTAAAGTAATGAGCAAACACATTTCTACAAGCCGCAAATGATATCACAGTTCTAGCTCTCCATTCTGATAATAAATCAAAATCACGAAATAAACTTTGTAGTGGTACTGTCACTAAATAATAACAACCCCCTTCAAATATTGATTCTGATTGTTTACCAAACACATTAAAAGTAGTACCTACACGATTCCCGTAACAAGAACCAGGTCCTGATTGTGGGTAAGTATTACCTTTTGGTCTTGGTTCATAAAATACTGTATCTTTAGCTTGGTCGTAGACATAACACTCAAGAGGTATTAATCCTTCACAACTAAATGTTCCTAATATGTCACCACCACATTTAACCTCAGCATTATTTGCTTGAGATTCTGCACTACCACCAACACCTGAAACACTAGAACCCGCACCAACCGCATTAACACTTCCATCATCACTAATTTGATAATAACTAAAATTATTATTACTCATTAATGTATAACTAATTGAATTATTAGACTTATTAATTTCTTGAAATGATGATGTTGGTAATCTATCCGACCTCATAACTATTTGTCGTTTACTTGTACCACTACCAATAGTTAGTTTTTTGGTATATCCAGAACTTAAATATGAATGACTACGATATTGGTAATCACTTATTAATTGACCACCATTAAGACCACCATTAATAGTAACACCCACATATTGTGCCACTTGTATACATTCACCACACCTATTATAGTTATAACCCGCACCAAAACAACTTAATCGTTTACCTATATTACCTCCAAGACCCCCCCAAATAAAACCAGCATTTTCACAATCAGTTTGATTCGCATAATCAAATGCGGTTGGTTTATAATATGTTTTATAACTATAACTTAAATTACTTGTAGGGACCATAACCGCAAAGTTACCACCTTCAAAACTTTCATTATCAAAGTAACCTCTATTATGAGCACTACTTAAATTAGAACCTGTACCATCATCATCAGTTGATTTATTATTATACGGGTAAACACCTCTCGTGTCTTTCTTTTTATAACTATCATCACCAACAAATCTGAAATCAGGTTGTTTATCATAATTACAAGCTAATGAGTTACCCAAACCATTTAAAATTTGACTGTCAGTTCCACTAATACGGATACCAGTTCCATTATTAACTTTTACAGTGTTCTTATTAATAAAAGGTAATGACGGTCTAAAATTCTCATCAATAGGTGAATAATAGAAATGGTTAGTTGTTGTAAATGAAGAAAAATCACAATATCCCGCAGGTCTATAAAAAGGGTCAGATTCTTTAGGGTTATAAGGAACTACAGGGTCTTGAGATTCATCAGGACCAGGACCAAATTGTTGTGTGTTATGTGATGGTTCCCACATAAATGTATCGTGAAATAACGTTGAGTTAGAATACGAGTCATTAGCGTTACCATCAACAATATCGTGATTAATACATCTAAACCCTTTTTGAATAGGTATATTCATCCTCATATTAGGTAATGTAACTATCTTATTACCATATGCTTTTTTACCATACAATTTACTCAAATCATAAGATATTGTAGTTTTTGGCGAATTGGGGTCAACACCTCTAACCATAAACACAACTCTATTAGCTTGAAAGTCTTTGTAAAAATCCCTTATTGGTCCAATACAATTAACTTGAGGTGAACAAGTTTGTGGATATTCATCATTACCGTTACCATTATTATAAAAATAACCAGAACCTCCCTTTCTTTTATAAACCCAATCATCACCAAGACCCCCAAAATTAGTATAATATGTTTGAACATAATTATAACCTCCATTAATACATCTACTAAAGAATGAATTCGGTAAGTCAGGTGACATTGTATTAACAGCATCAAGATAATCCTTAACCGAGACATTATGTATAACTTGTAAATACTCTAAATCAATTGGGAATTTATGGTATGAAACCTCAGTAAATCCTGTAATAGCGTAATTAACCGATAAATTATTACCATTACCTATAGGGTCGGCATAATTAACAGTTGTTAATATTTCATTAATCTTACCTTTGGTCCCTGGCTTAATATTACCAATTGTTTTACCCGTAATACTCCAAGTACCAAAGTCATTTGTTGCATAACCAATTCCATCTAAATTAACATCTTTAGTTAAAGTAGGGTCCACTGTAGTTAAAAGTTGTCCAACTTTAAAATTTGTGGTCTCACCTGAATCAATTAAAACCGCAATAACATTATCTAAATGATACAACCCATTAAGATTACCATTTGTTGCCGTTAATGACCCTCCATTCATTGTTGTATTATATCTAACACCAATTCTATTAACACTACCACCAGGATTACCCACATTATTATTAAAATATTTAGCTTTAGTATTAAATAAATTAAATCTTTCGTGCCAAGGTAAATCTGTTGATATCGTTCTTAATCCACCGTTTCTTGTTGATGTCATATCACCAATAGGTCCTTTAGATGCTAAAGAATAACCATTATCAACACCAATACCAGCAATAAATGTAACATCATTAACACTACCCTCAGTAAATTTACCATTATATGGACCCGTATAATTACCTTGAATAATTATATCTGCATTAGCTGAATTTGGCACCTGAATTGGGTTGTTTGGGTCCGGAGGAACTACTGTCGGTGGTGTCATTTCACATGAACACAATTCACAATCCGGATATGTCATATTAGGTAGTTTCAATGTTGATTCCTTACATTGGTCTTTAATACTTTGATAAGTTGCTTGTAAACTAGTACAAAAACCCTCTAAAAAACCAAATGGACGTATATATGTTACAATAACATCAATCTTTATAGTTGCAAACCAACAAATAATTTCTTTTAAAAGACCCACAATTGGTAAAACAATTACACATAACAACCAAAATAATACGTGAGCAACAATTAACAGAATGTACATTATTGGATATGTTATTAACATTAAAAGTTGGAATAGTATATATATTATATCAATTCTATACATCCCATCATTGGATGGAAATTTATTAGTTGTTGATTCACAATCTTCATCTAAAATATGTTTAATACCTATCATTCGATTATTAAACGAACCTTTACGATACTCACTAATTAATTGTGAAATAGTATATACTTTATTATATTGCATCTCATAGAACCTATCTTCACAATTAATGGCTTCTAAAACCATCTGGTCACCTAAAGGTGTTAATACACCTGAATTATCTTTAACACCATAATCAGTCCAATCAAGACTAAATGCGTAAGACGCTCGTGCTGATTTGTAATTATCCGTATTTGGTGGTAATTGGAACGCACAAGGGTTATCCAAATTACTAAAATTACCTCTTGAACCCGCATTTTTACCGGTTAATGGGTCTGTTTGGTCAGGACCTAACCACCCATATTCTTTTATATTAGGTACTAAAAAAGTAGCCCTTTTAACTCTTTCACCTAAATCAGGTGACTGATTCCATAATACTTTAAATCGGTATTTACCTTTAGTAGGTATACCCTTTTTAGGGTCTTTAGATATCACTTGTTCACCAAATTCATTAGTAATCACATAATCTAAATTCATTGGAACATCAAACATCCAAGTACCATTTTCATCAATAACTTGACCACCTTCTTCAAAATCAGCAACTTCAAGTCCCGGTCTACCGTTAACATCAGTAAATATTGTTTGCCTAATAGCCTGTATTTGACCTGGACCCGCAATTAAATTACATAATTTTCCCGACTTTAATGTTGGTTTACATCTAAGTTTTAATGATTCATCATCATTCGAAGAAATGATTGACCCCATAAAAATTGATGTCGGTTGTATTGTGATATTTTTTTCGGCAGATAAATCAAAATCCGTTCTTGTAATACCTAAAACACAAATATTTTCATCACCCCAAAATGGTTGGACTTCAATTGTTCGGTTTATAGTAATAATTTGAGGTAATTCATTTATATTTGTTGATGACTTAAATTTTGTACCATTAACTTGTTGAGGTGATGCAACACCCATTCTAATTAAATCTTGAGGTGACAATGAAAAATCACCAATATCAGATAAGTCAACATTAACAACAATAGTTTGAGCACCTAACGGAACTCCAAATATCATATAATCCCCACTTTCATTTGTGATAGTATTGTATTTGTAATACTTGTCGTATATTTCAATTTTAGTAGGATTTGTTAATACTTCTTGGCGAGTAAAAAAAGAACCTGTCGGAACGTGATTACTATATGATTGTTCAATTGGTAATAAGTTATATCTATAACCTTGGTCGTTGATTTGTGTTAATGTTTTATATGGATATAAATCAGCAATAACAGGATTGTTAATTTCATCATCACTTGATAACGGAATAAACACTGAAATTTTAGCATTTGGAACACCAAAACCATTATTAATACTCACACGACCAATTATTACACCATAATCGGAACACTGTCTTGTATATATTTCACTCTGTAATACCTTTAAGGATAATATCTCAAGATATTCAAAATCTTGGTCTATCCTTACTTTTATTGATTTATCAACACCGGGGGTTGTTCTTATTCTATACGAATTTGACATTGTTTTCTTTTAAAATAAATAGTTTATATACTATTTTTAAAAGATAAATGATAAATTTTCAAAATAAATCATCAACTAAAATTAGTTGTCTTGTAATTTTTAACTCTAACATTAATATCATTACTTGGAAATCTTACTTGATATGTTTGACTTGGTTCAGCAAAAATAGTATCATCAATTAATTGTATCTGTCTTGTACCATTATCCAAATAAGGTTGTGAGGTTTGTGACGAAGAATATTGACCACCAACTTTGTTAAATACTTTAATATCAGACAAACTAATAACACCATTTTGATTTTGAATCTCTTTTCTAAGTTCCGAAATATTTACGTTTTCACCCATTTGTCTGTTAGTTGGGTCAAAGAAATCTGAAGTTATGTTAATTATTTGAGAAATAACACCACCTTGGTTTTGACTACTATCTAAAACAACATCTATTGTTAAACTTAAATCAACCACATTAGCAACTTGTACTGAAATGTAATCATTCATCATTCTATAGTTTGATAAGTAATTAGCTACGTTATTTTTTAGTGTATCTGAAATAATTTCAGTTAATTTACCATTTTCATCGTATGATAACATTTTGATAATTATTTTGTTATTCTCCTCAGTTATTGCAACTTTAGCAGGAGCACCATATTGAGAAGGCATTGTTCTAATTAAAGAATCATAGTCATTAACAGTTACCGCTCTATTTTGAGCTGAAAAGTTAAACCCTACTAAATTCCTAACCTCTTCAATTGTTGGGAAATCAGCACCACCAATCGCTGCCGTAACATTAGTACATCTTAATGAATTAACAACACTTGTATTTACAGAATCCGAAGGTCCATTAACAAAAAAAGATACAGTTCCTAATTGATTAATAACATTAACACCTAAATTACTAATAGAACCACCACCAATTCTATATTGAACGAACAATGTCGTGTTCGCTTTTAATGAACTACCTAAAGCAAAGTTATTTGAATACTTATTTAAATCCAATTTAAACCCATTTCTAGCAAATTCACGTAATTGTTCATCAGCCGATTGACTACCACCACCAAAAGTCATTTTTAAATAACCTTCAGGTGTGTATTCACTTATAAATTTATTTGTTACCGACAAATATTTACCAACTTTAATACCAGGATTATCCGATACTTTAGTTGGGTCCTCAACAAATACTCTATCTTCAGCTAAGGCTTTAACCTCATACCATCTATTATCTAAACCTAAAAATTCTTGAACTGAAGGAACATTACCATATTGTGTCCCATCTTTTAACAAAACACTTGTAATACCCAACACATTTTTTTCAGGTAAAAATAATTCATAAAATGGTTTAACATCATTTGGTGTAATTACTTTTTTAAAGACTTTAGTAACACCATTTACAACCGTTTCTCTCTTAACAATAGTATAATTCACTAAAATATTATTGGAATCAAAATTAGGTATCTTCAATCTGTTAGGAAAACCCTCGACACTAATCGCCGATGAAAAATCAATATCGTAAACAGTTTCAAACACTTGACCCGCACCATTAACTTGAGAACCTCGTCTTAATATACCACAATATGATAAATCCTCTTTATCACCATACGCTGGAACGGTGATTGAAAAGTCAACTAACGAAACAGATGGTCTTTGACCTGGCACCTTTAAACCATAAGTTCTTGCTATATTATATATTGAGGACCTTTGTTGTGCAAACTCCAACACTGTTTCCTGAATACTTCTATCAATATTAAAATGTAGGTTATCAGCAATAGCAGCGTTCAAATCTAATAGAACCGAATATACCGCAGCATCATTCACATTCTCAATTAAATCAGGATAATAAGTTCTTGTAAAATTAATTAATTCAGTTCTTAACCCTTGAAAGTCTCTCGTTGTATACGATATCTTTTTATTACTCATATTATAAATTTATAATAACAAAATCACTTGCATTGAACGCGTCGTCAGTTAACAAGTAATCAATTTTAATTTTTGCAGTATGTTCTTTAGTTCCAATACCCGGAACTCTAAACACCCTTTCATCATTCCCATTCACATAAGTCCCCTTATCTTCCTCACCTTCAGATGCCGGAGTTACGGTTAATTTAGTTATTGTTATACCTGGAATATATTCTTCAACAGATTCTCTAATTTCCGATTCAATTTGTGAAAATGTTGGTCCATCTAATGGTTCAAATATGTATTCATACAACCTTGTCCCAAAATCAGGTAAATAATATCTAGTTCCTTTTCTAGTCAATAATAAATGAATTAGATTTGAGCGTACCTCTTCACGTTCAGTATCTGATAAATCTAAAAACTTACCATCATACGAATCTCTAAAAGGGAAATTAATACCATATGTTAATCCTTCTGCCATATAACATAAATATAATGTCGTTATAAATTTTTTGTATAATGACCTAAAATAAAAAACTCCCGACAATGCCGAGAGTTTTTAAAATTTACGGTTTTTTAAGATGAACACCCAAAACATTCAAATTCTGAATCTTGAGGTTTTTGTGGTATTACATCAACTGTTGGTTTTTCTTTTACTGGTTTTTCTCTTTTTGAGATATCCACCGCTAAGTGTTTAGCTCCCGTAGAAATCGCTTTAGTTCGGATATAGTAACTTAATGTTTTTAACCCTCTCTCCCAACCGTGAAAGTGAGATGAGGTAATTTTTGACAACGTTGGGTTACCCATATAGATATTCATTGATTGAGAT
>Ga0181346_1000186_pt1 | contig 25368 bp, 32 predicted proteins | sample Su13VDMM15DN_FD_130100 | JGI IMG/M metagenome (GOLD analysis project Ga0181346, IMG submission 130100) | Freshwater viral communities from Lake Michigan, USA - Su13.VD.MM15.D.N | ecosystem: Environmental > Aquatic > Freshwater > Lake | place: USA: Michigan | collected 2013-07-15 | reverse complement strand
TTTTAATTGCCTTTGACAAGACATAACTTTTGATCGAGGTAAAAGTATATGAAAATTTTGTTTCACCAACAGTCATACAAATTTTAAGTTCATTTATAATAGTGTCAAAAGCTTTTTCGATTTTCAAATTCATCAATCCTACTTCTAAACTCTCTTCTCCTAATAACCCTAATTATCAACCAAAGCTCTCTAGGTAAGTTTTTCATTTTTTATTCTGTGGTCAAGTCGAATCTGCTCTGAAGTTGAAATAGGCATTCTGCAAAAACTTCATCCACAGGGCCATCGCAAGTAATTTCGCATACTCTGGCTCCGGTATAAGCAAACACATTTCTAAAAGCAGTATCAAGCATTTTCTGAAACCCTACACTTTCATAAAGTTCTATATCGGTGCACACAGCGAGCCTATCTGAAACTAAATTAAGAGGAGGATTAAGCCAAAGCACTAAAGCAGGTTTAGGCAAGTCTGAGTCAAAACTTAAACACCACTCAATCTCAAGGCCGCTACAAATACTGTATGCAGCCCCAGAGTAAAAATATCTATCAAGAAAAAATATGTCATCACTATCCGAGCATTCCTTCAAGAAATTAATACATTCATGCCTATTAGCTGAAAATAATTCATGCACGAGCTCCAAATCAATTTTCCACGAGCCTGAAAGAAAGCCATCCAATACTCTACCAGTCAAGCTTTCCCTATTAGGGAATTTAATACTTTCACAACCGTATTGCTTTTTAAACATTTGAGCAATAGTGCTTTTGCCACATTTATCTCCACCTTCAATAGCAACTAACATTTTTTTTAGCAAAACAAAAAAATGTACAAATGCTCTATATGTGGCATAAATAAAACAATGTGGCGTTTAGATTTTAATAAAAGCTTTATTAAAAAATTTCTAATTGATCCGGCCTTAAAATAAATAGTCGACCATCACTATTTTCCACTACTATTCTAACTGCTTTAGATTTTTTAACTATAACTCCAACTACTTCCCCGCGACAAATATATTCGTTACTTAATTTAACAACTTTATCGCCTAAAATGAAATCATTATCTTCATTAGCTTCCATTTGTTTTTGAGTAAAAGCTTTTTCCTTCCAATCCCCATGACAAATATATTCATCAGTTAATGTAATGAAATCATTAGGGAGCATTTTTTATTTAGCAAAAGATTTTTACCCAAAACAAAAAAATGAAATCCTGTGAAATTTGCGGAGTAAAAAAGGCGTCATATTGGCGTATTTCTGGACGCGTATGTAATAGGTGTGGGATTAGGATTTCTAGAGGTTTAGATCCTATGGTGTACATTGGGGAGAAAAATCCTAGAACAAAAGATTATTACTCAGAGCCAGTCAAAGCTAGAGCAAAAGAAACCGCCTCTAGGATGTATTGTGCTCACATTGCTAAAACCACCAACAAATTTTCAGATATACTACAAAATTTAAACACTCCAGATAAAAAAAAGAAATTACTTGATAGAATGGCTCTTGAGGTCAAGCTTATAACATTAAGAAAAATAATTTACGGCGAATTAAAAGAAGAAGAAGAAGTAGACATTGATATTTCAGCTATAAAGGGTAGAAGTACATGGCTTGAGCTTGAAGCTATAGCTTCAGGGACTAAAAGCAGTAAAAAGAAACTTTCAAGACAACTACATTCAAAACAACTAGTCGAATATCATAAAAGTTTAAAAATAGTCAAATTTGAAGCTTTGTTAAAAAAACTAGATACTCCTGCTAAAAATAAGAAATTTTTTAATAGATTAGTCATGGAGCTAAATCTTGACAATTTGGGGAGTATAATACTAGGAGAAGAAGTTTCAATAGACATTTCAGCAATCCACAGTTATATCTGGAAGGATCTCGCTAAAATAGCTAATTCTTAATATAATAGGCGAATATAACTATGGAGGATATATACACTATAATAGCAACAACAGCATCAATACTTTTTATATTGTCTGAACTACTCGCAGCCAGCAACTGTAAAGCCAACGCAGTGTGGCAATTCTTTTTTAATTTAATAGCCGAGCCAGGGTGTGATAATCAGCCACAGACAGTATAAAAAGAATAAAAAATTTTCGATTTATTTTCACCAAAACAAAAATGTCTAAACTTTTATCTTTAGAAGAACTCTCAGCCAGCCTTTCAAACCTTGAAATTCAATTTGATTTGCCTAAATGTTTTTCAGCATACGCTGAAGATCCGGCAAAGAAGAGAATCAGAATTTTCAATATGAAGTATTCAAGTACTATCTTTAGAGTAGCTTTGGTAGGAGTCGTTGCCACTAGCGGCATTGCTGTAAATGAATGGGAATCTGGAGGCACTACTTATTCTATAGGAATTAGATTTGCTGACTCTAAGGACTATGAGCTTTTTGAAAGAATTTCAGCTTTTTTTGCAGCTAAATTGGATGATTCTTGGGATTTGACAAATACTATCCGAGATGAAGTTTTGTATTTAAAGTTGAAACCTTCAAAAGATAAAAAAACTTTTGGGGTTAAATCAAACATCAAGCTTGATCCTAAAAAACCAAATGAGTGCGCTGTAACTCAAGGTCAAGGAGTTGAAGTAATTGTGGAACTCGGCGTATATCTAAATATGGAAGGTTTAAAAGCAGGAGTAACAGTAAAGCCAATTGCATTCTGTTTTGATGAATAAACTTTTTCCGTAATAAAAAAAAATGACTCCTGAAAGAATTGCGTATCTAAATTCACTTCCTAAAAGCCAAGTAGCAAAAGAAATGTATCAAGGTCTAGTATTTTTAATGGAAGAAACTGAAAAGTTACTTCAGGAAAATGCAAGTCTAAAAAAGCTAAATAAAATAGTACTTGAAGAGATTGCTTATACGCGCAAGAAAAATTATTTTAGTCACGACGAATACGCCTTTTTAATTGAAATGCTTGTTGACAATCAATTCCTGTATGAAAAGGAAATTTACTCATTTAAAAGAATAGGTTTACTAAAAGGAGGCTTTATTCATGAATCACCATTCTAGTGAGCATAACCGAATGGGAAAATATAATTGTCAATCACAACACCTTTAAAATGAGTAGGTTGAATCATCACATCTTTTACATTCATAATACTCTTCATACCGCGAGTAAAGTCCCAAGCTATACCGCTTTGCATTACATTCATTTTAACAATCTCGCCATTATGTAAATACTTTTCAACAGCGTTTTTCATAATATCGTAATTAAATTCCTTATCAGTAGCCTTACTCAAACACAAGCCTTTAGCTTTTACAATCTTATAGCCATCCCTAAACTTCAAGCCATACGTCTTTGGGGCAAAACATATAAATTCCATAATATCCCCATGCTCAGCAATCATTCCATCAGTCTCCCACTCACCAACCATATTACCCTCAGGGGGCATGTATTCTTCGCAGCCAATAGTGTACTTGAATATTACTGAATCAGTATCCATATACAAAGTTCTATCGCCAAGATTCCAAATCTCCTTGTAAAGTTTACTTCTACTCTCAGCAGTCACAAAACAAGCCGCAGGCATGTATTGACTGTGTAAATTAGGCATTGCCTTATTTTCAATACATGTAGCCAATATATGATTATCGTCTAAAACGACTGTGTTAATATGCCTTTTAGCTTCAATTTCACAATTAGCGTAATAGTCACATATTTCATCCTGGTTATTTGACAGGTTAAAAACAAATGTCTCTGGAAGAACAGCTCTCTGGGCTTGCTTACCCCACACGGAATTCATGGTGATTTTAGCCACCATCTTCTTTGCGGGGTTCTTTCCCCAACGAGACCAACTTGCTCTTATACAGTCGCCAAAAACCTTACCGTACTTTTCCTCCCAACGGCCTACAAAGGCCTCGCGTTCACCTTCAGCTGGGGCGCTTTTAGAATTAAGCATCTTCTCCAAGTACAATAGTAGGGTAGGCTCACGCCAATAATTACCCTTGTTGTACTTGTGATAGGCGTGTATATCTACCAGTTCATAGCCGTATTTACACATTTCAAGCAATTCAATACTAGTTATTATAATTTCCTTGTGATCTTTATCAAGCAGTGTACCGATATTCTTATTCATAACCTCATCCTTATTCAAAAAGTAAGGGTGCAGCAGTTTTTTAGGAGGTATAAATGTGGCACATACAATACCAAAAAAGTCATCAGAAGATATCATTTGCTGAACGTCAGAGGTATCAAACGAAACACACCCAGTATCGCCATGCCTAGCCTTTACTCTATCTACGCCAAAACAATCACACTTAACAGCCAAAGGGTGACTTCCGCAGGGGAGATATTCAAAGTCATTAATATTAACATATATAGTAGGCACTCCAACAGGAAATTGCTTGTCAATCTGAACGGAAGGATACATACTAACCACATCGGTATACCCTATTCTTTTACCAGCTGCATACTCTTCTTCACTAATACTGCAAATGAAGGTTTTGGTTTCTGTTCTACCGCCTCTTAAAGCCCGCTGAGCAAAATAATGCTCATTAGGTTTTAAAACAGCCCAATATTTTTCCTTTGCAGTACGCAGTGCCCAAGCATCATAAGCATCAGCATCTTCCACAGGAGGTGGTGGGTCATCTCTGCACAGCTGCCTAAAAGAATCATTATTGCAAAATGAGTGTACAAAGGAGGGCCCAGTAACAAAACCTAAAGGGCTCATATCGGCAAAGCCAATACAAATCTTATGATACTCTAGCAAAATATGGGCGAGCATTCTTACATCATTCAAGCAATACAACTCCAACTGCTCTTGAAAGTTCCAGTCGGTTCTACCAGCCCATGAGCGATGGTAGTCTAAAAATACGTCGACAGCTTTCTGGTCCTTGAAGCGATTAATTGGGAAATATTCAACGCCAGGTATAGCACCCTCATAGCCGTAGTTTTCATATCTATTAAACATAAATGGAAAGTCTCCTTTAACCATAAGGTCTTTACAAAAGTCAGTACCAAGATTCTTTAAACTTCCGGGTAAATGTCTCAAGGTATCTCTAAATATCAACTTGTCAACTTTTAGCTGCATTATTTTACTTCCAGTCATGATAGTATGTATCTTACTATTATCGTGAACAACTTTATGCAATTTTTCAAATAACAACCTAGTATCATACCCAGCAGCATTGTGAGCCCAAACAATATTTTTACCATCGTTATAATCAAATAAAAATTCGAAAAAATCCTCAATACAGTATTCTTTAGAGAATGTCCATTCTTGCCCGCTAAAAATATCTTTAACTATAATCAAGTTAGCCACATGTTTATCATAGTAGTTATCGTATTCTACATTTTCATATGCACCTTCACCATATTCAAAATCGTCTCCAATGTTTTGGGCTACAATAACACTTTTACTGCATTTTGTTCTAACAAATGCTGACTCAATATCATACACCAAATTAGCATAATATTTCCCACATTCATCACTACCAGCCCCAAAGAAAATACTGCCTTCACCACGCTTGTCTGGAATATCTAGTTTACAGCGATGGTCATTTACATCTTTTGAATAAATCTTTCTACAACTTTTACACTGAATATGGGGGCAATTATGTTTACCAATAATTCCGCATTTACGGCATTTTCTACTAGGGGCATTAGCCACATACTCGGAATTTTTACATTCATGCCCCTTATTAACAGCAAATGACACAAGGCACCAATGGCACCACTTGTAGTTTTTAATTCTACTACCTTTACAATTATTGGGGTTTTCACACGCAGCAAAATGTTTTATACCTTTTGACCAGTCCTGATAATGGTAGAGATATAAAAGATTGGCCTTTGGGGCGTTACAGTCAAAGCTATAATCAACTCCTCTAAACTCCTGCTTAATGGTGCTACACGCTCCATCTATAACGACAACCCGAAGGGTCTTTTTAAGCTCTACAAAATTTGCAAGCTCTGTGATAGAAACCTCATCACCCCAGCCAAGTTTTGTTTGTAGGGTATAAGCGTCTTTAATAGCTGAGTTAATGTCTCTAGTTCGATAGTTTTTCTTTACATAATTTACCAAGTAATTGAGTGCAAAAGCGGCACAATTAACATGCTTACCTTCAAGCTCATGATTTTTCCAAGTGGCCCCGTAGCGAATCTTTGGGGCCCACTTTGGAATAATTTTAGGGGCTTTACCACCTACTCTATACGTATTAGGGTCAATATGGTAAGCCCAGTCCACCTCATGCATATTAACAGCCTCATTGCTCTGGTGAATATTTTCAAGGGCATATTCGACATCTTCATAACTAAAAGCGCTCAGCGACACTGGAGTAGTAAAGTATTTAGAAGTACCAACATTTTCAACATTCAAGTAACCCTTTGTTCTTTTCTTAACTTGACCGCTGCCCCAACCAGTGTAGATGCCAACGGCTTTTACAATCTCTTTAGTCATAACATCGGTAATCATTCTAGCAAGAGAAGCATCGTTTGGCACCAAACCCAACAAATAGTCCCTAACAGTATAAGCAGGAGAAATAGTAACACTGATAGGTTTTTGTCTAGTATCTTTATGCACATTTACTGAAAACTTGAAAGCAACCATGGGGTTCAGTAGAGGATTCATACTCTATTTATGTATGATTTTTTAATTTTAAATGTCAAAGACTATCTCAGGCTCAACGGATGGCTTTTTCGATGAACTATATGTCGGGGCCCTTTCATCGCTTTATGCCACAACGCCTTATAATATACGGCTACCAGCCACTGTAGGAACCTCTGGACAAGTACTAGCCACAGACGGGGTAAGTGCTTCCTATTGGTCAGCCCTTGATGCAGCTTTAGTCACTTCTTTACAGCCGTATATTGGAGCGGTTGTGCGCACTCAACAAGCAAAGGATGCCGAATCAATATCAAACTATGACTTTATGACCCTGGCCCAGATTGCATCTGTTAAAGCGGGAGACCTTGTTGAAGATGTTACAGTGCCCACTCAAGCGGCAATAACTGCTGCAACTTTGCATAAAAAAACTTTGAAGGTTTTTGGTATCTCTAAAATTACTGCAAATTTAACCTCCTCAGGAAAACTAGCTATTTCAGGCGAAGGAACTCAACTATCACAGTGGGTATTTCACGGCACTTCAAAATTTTATTTTAGCAATGTTATCGTGTCTGAATGGGGAGCTGACCGTATCAGCATTGACGGTATTGCAATGAAAGTTATGGGTACAAACACAGGGCCAGTATGTCATATAGATTGCGCTGAAGGTATCGGAGGTACATACACTTCGGTAAGTATACAGAATGTTGATGTATCTACTTATCAGGATGGGGCCACCTTCCACACAGCAATTCGTCTACATAACGCTAGAAATCTTGAATTACATAACATTAGAATTTTAGGTGCGCGTGTAGCCCCTCTAACATCTGTATACGGGATTTATTTTAGTGGTGTCGGCTCACCAGTAGAGCATTCAATGTTCAATGTAAGGTGCTTTTTCGTGGGCACATTTGTATATGTGACTGGCACCGTAGAAGGTCTTTTAATCAATAATTGCATATGTGTAGTCTGTCATATAGCCGTAAATTGGGCCACTGTAGATTTAAGACCTTTACTATCAGTCACCAATAGCCACTTCAATACTGATCAATACGGAATAGTTTCTAGCTCTCTAGCTCAAGCAAATATTGAGGGCAATTTATTTTATTTTGTAATTCCTATAGACGACACTACAACTAGCTATGCGGGTGTATACCTATCGGGAAACACTGCAGGCATTCACGATAATATGATTAAAAATAATGTTTTCATGTGTATATATGGTGGGGCGCTACCAAAAAACGGAATTATAATTAATGGGGCCGCAAATAACAATCACAACACAATATCTGGAAATATTCTAAACTCACTTGATACAGGTATTTGGTTGCAAGGAGGATCAGGAACTTGCCTCGTTACCGACGATAATACCATAGTTCCAAACGGTGGGGGTACAAAAGTCATAGACCAAGGAGTAAATAATATCGTGTGTATTGTTAAAGGAGGCCCAGTAACAGGGACAAAGTTTTACGGTGACGGTGTTATAGATAAATGGGGCTCAACAGTAGTAACACTGAATGTCAATGGGGATGGGACTATATCATTTGAAACAAATTTTAGAAACGCTATATGGGTCTCTACACTAACTAATGGAGATTCAAATACGGCTGCAGGGAGTGCGTTTGCTGTGATATCATCCAGTACTTCAGGGATAAATTTTAAAGTAACTCCAAACCCTGGCGCGGTATCTGTTAGGGTTCAATGGATGGCAAAAGGTAACTAATATATGCTTTTATTAATAAAAATGTCTTTATCTCAATGGGGCTATGGTAGACAAAGTGTAACAGCTATTGAAGCCTTTATAGATACAGCCACTATAGGTGAAGCCTCCATAAGGTCACTTGAAGCAACTACAATAAATTCCCTAGCTCTAACCTCAACTACACTGTTTATAAGAGACAGAATAATTATTGCGACAAATTCTCCAGTTGATATAAAATCCACCTTTGCAGCAGTCCCTTATACTATAGAATTACCTAGCGGCCCTGGCCTTTCAGGCCAAGTTCTCACAACCACTGCAGGAGCCTGGTACTGGTCAACACCGCTCACATCAGTTGCCATAACAGTGCCGCCATTTCTGACTGCTTCAGCACCGGTAACACCCCCAGGAGGAACCTTGGCTATTAGCCTATCAGGCACCCCGCTACCTGTAGCTAATGGTGGTACTGGAACAGCAACTTCTACAGGCACAGGTAGTGTGGTTTTAGGTACTTCTCCAACCTTTACATCTACCATCTCTGTGGTTAACAATAACATCACTGCCGATGCAGGGGCGCTGAAAATAGGTGGGGATTACACTACAGGGTATTTTTTAAGAATACAAAAAGGCGGTGTAGCTGGCTGGGGTACTCCAACTCTATACAATAATACGCGATACATTGTCGCTGGCGGAAATGGAGAATTCACTAAAGACTTCAATGTAGGCCCCGGAGGAGTGGGTATAGGCTATGCATGTCCTGATTACTCTAGGGCAGGAGTTGATGCCATGATAGTGAATGGTAGAATAGGTATAAAAACCACAACACCGAGTACAGAGTTGGAGGTAAATGGGTCAGCGCTAGCCCATGCTATGACTCTTTCAGTCACACCACTACAGCCAACTAGCGGTGGAACTGGGTTAAACGCCGTAGGTTCTTCAGGCCAATTATTAGCATCAAACGGTACAGCTATTATATGGCAGACGCCGCCGTCCCCTATTACTAATGGGGTTGCAAAGTACAGTCAATTAGGTGCTGCCACTAATTCAACTTCAACCATAACCAGTACTATAGCTACTTTTAGCGGAAAAGTTTTACCGGGCCAGTGGAATGTAGGAGTAAATATTTATGCTTCCCTAACTACTGGAGAGGAGGTAGGGGAGGTTGTGGCCCTTAATACTCCAATCCTAACCTCAACCACCAATGGCCTAGGAGTTACTACAATTACTTTTCAATGCCTAGCTCCAGCTCCAGATGGCTCTTACTACACTTCCATTCTACCGGCCCCAGAGGGTGGTAGAGGGGGGTCAGTTGCGGCAAACGTTGTTACTTATGATGGTTTTGTTCCTCCAGGTACGTGGGATGTTGGAGACATTGTTCTAGGATTTATAGACAATCTAACCCTTGCTCCAGGTTATAGGACGTCCTTTGAAACTACTATAATAACATCGCTAGCAAACACTCCAGTCGTAGGCAGCACCAGGATTACTTTTGCGTGTGTAGCCCCAAATGGAAATTACATTATTAATATTACTCCAGCTGCAGGTGAGCTTCAAACCTGGTTTGCCTATCAAAATATTGATTTTGCCACTTTTCAACGTGATGCGGCGTATAATAGAGGGTTAGAACTTGGCTATACCCTAGGAAATTTTGGCAGATTTACAAACAATTACGCCTTTCCAGTTGTAGCCAACATTTCTTATACAGTGGCGCGGGCAATAACTCAATTTTTCCCAATACCTGGAGAAATACCATATTCAGCATATGTAAATATCGCTCTTACGGTTGCAAACGGCCAGACATCGGCCTGGGTAGAAGCTAATGATGATGGGATAAAATTGGCTACATCAGCAGCAGCTTCATCACAGGTGATAGACGGATCCTGTGTTCTACTGCTAGATCCAGGGGAATTTTTTCAACTTCGGGGGTATAATAATAGTCCTTTAAATAGTGGTATTTGGGAATCGTCAGCGGTGTTTGTTTTTCTTTTAAAGTTTGGTGAATAATATATGCTAAATAACTATAAATGTCTCTTTCTCAATGGGGTTATGGTAGAGTAAGCACTGGGTCAATTGTAGCTTTTATAGATACTCTAACGGTCTCTGGTACGATTAATGCCCAAACAGCCTCTTTCACCTCTGCGTCTTTTACTTCAATAACCACTGCAGCGCTAACAGTATCTAGACCTGCACCCTCGGTTTTAATCAACGATACTTCCTCTCTTCAAACACTTGTCCTTGGAGTATCAAGCGCCAACGGCGGCTATTTCACCAATGCAATCGCAGGAGATGTTATAGTGAGAGGCAGCGGTAGTAATCTATTACTCGGTGTAGGATTAGCCGCAGCTGTCTCTATATCATCTACCGACATGCGTCTCAATGGAATATTTAAAATCTTACGCTCAGGCCAACCACCCGTCCAATATGATATGGGCATAGCTAACACCGCTAACGATCTTACTCCTGGCTCAGTTCAGGGTGATTCGTGCCTTATAGCCTCTCAGCGTTTACTAGTAGGAACACCTATATTACAGTGCACTGGAAGTATTGGGGCGACAATTTCAATGGGCACAGATATTCTTGATGTAAACACCATCAATTGTACCACTGCTATTACTACACTTGGCCTTCTTGATATCGTCAACACTCAGCCAAAATTACGTATATTTCAACCTGGAGCAGCCTCTGAAATTGGAATGGCACTAAACCCAAACGATTTTATTACAGGATCAGCGCTAAATGACTTATGTATTGCCACTACAGTTGGCTCTATACGTATCAAGGTTAATGACCCCTCCAAATTTATTAACCTTCACTCTCAAACCAAGCATTTAGGTGCATACACCCTTGGCGTACCTAATGGTACTCTAATTACTGGAGTGGCAAACACTATTGGTCAATACTTTTTTAATCAACCTATAGGTAGTAGTGCAATTAGATCTACAGGGCGTTTGTTTATTGGTACAGATGGAGAAGCTAGCGAAGTACAGGTATACGGCTCAAACTTTACCTTTAACAATGAGCGTGTAACTATTTCTGGAGGAGCAGCCCAGCTTCGATTTGATGACGGTCAGACAATAGACCCAGGGTTTCCTGAAGAGCTAGTTTTAACCTATGATGATGGCCAATATCAAGGATCGACCCTAAATAACGAATTGAATACTGGGTACATTATCAATAACAAAAATCGTGCTGTAGTTATTAATGCTTCTTACAGTATTTTGAGAAATACTGGAGGCGCAGGGGCTACATGGGCGTGGATAAACCCTGCAGCTGCTACTGACATAAAATACGGGTTTGTTGGCACTACTGGGGTTGCAGATTTGTATCCAATGACTGGTAGCGCCTCATTTATTCTTCAACCAAACTCCGATTTCCAAGTAAGAACTCTTCCCTCAGCTATTTCAAACTATAATAGCGCTTCAGTTGTACCGGAATCACGTTTTTTTCTAACGTACACTTGGCAGTATTTATAGTTTATTCTAAAAGCTTTTTTAATAAAGGATTATCCAAGCGTTTAAAAAGGTCCACAACCATCTCCATCAGCTCCTTTTGAGATTCCATGTATCTCTGAACAATATCAACAACCTTCTTTTCAATAATTTCTTCTTCTTCTTCTTCTTTTATTTTATCCATTTTTATTTATTTTTAGTAAAGAGCTTCAAATAAAATTTCCCATAAATGCTCAAACGCTTCCAGCTTCTTGCCGGTCCTTAAAAGTGGTACATCATATTCAAATATAGCACCTCTATGTAAAAGTAATTTTATAGCGAAAAATTTAAAATTAGGAAAGTACACTCTACCATCAAATTTAAAATTATAGAAAAAAGTATTAATCGCTTCAAAATCTCGAACAAGCCCGTCAGTACCATTTCGCCATATTATTTCCAGAGGATATTTTATACCTTTTAATATGTCAGGTATTCTATTATAATATTTCTTTAGGCCATTACGCTTTAGCACCAACCTAACAGCATCCCAAATTTCCAAAGGGCTATCAGTATCAACCTCTGCGTAAACAAGCTGTATCACCTCCCAAGGTATTTCAGTTCTACACCCACCAAGCAGTTGCTTCAGCAAATATTCAAATCTCTTACTAGCACTGTATCTGTGAATAGGCCTAAGCGCACCGTAATGGTCCTGCTCCGTGCGCCAATCTAAAACAAATGGGCGGCTTACTTCAAAATTATCTACAACAAGATAATTTTCTTCACCGTAAATGCTAGGCTCACCAAAGGTCACAACGTCAAGCAAGTCATAATACTTGCAACCGTCATCCTCGACACGTATAGGTAAATAAGGTATGACTGGTGTTGCAATGGTGAAAGAAGAAGAAGAAGATGTATTCATACCTTTTTTCGGGGGAGGTTCTACAACGTCTGTAATAACTGACCCAGCAAGAGTGGCGGGTTTCGTAGTTGAAGAAGACAAAATACCTCTGTTGCTAGCCCTCTCACTATATTCAGGTAAGCCTGTGGCTGATATTGCTCCATTCACATTGGTACCATCGGTAGTATCACCTAGATATGCCGTATGGTATAATAAAACTACAGGTACTGCTATTGTAGGAACTAGAGGGACAAAACCTCTTGCAGCTCAAGGTTATAAAGACATTTTAGATGACAAGGTAAGTGATTTTTATTCGTTTTTTTTACGCTTTACTGGATCAAGCTTTTCTTCAAGCTCTTCAATCTTTTTGAATAGCTCTACTATTACTCTACCAAGGGTAATGTGCGCTTGAACATAACTCTCCAACACATCCTTCAACTTTACTGTTTCTCCATCAGCAATTTTAGCATTTTCTTGGATTTGCATTTTTTATTTTTGTAAAGTCATTCTTCTGACTTTAAATCTATTAGAGCTATTTTGTAGCTCTTTACAAAAAATATCATACGGCTCAGGTTCAAAATCACTATAAAAATGCATATATCCTACAGGTTTACCACAGCATTCTTCTGGCTCTATAATTTCCTCACCATTGTATTTCCACTCATCTCTACATGTAGTACAGTACCAAAGCATTTTTTATTTAAGTAAAGCACTCGCTTTAGCAGCGATAAAATCAGCCTTTTCTTTGGCTCTAAACTCTGCCTTTTCCTGACGCCCCAATGACCGTAAAATATCTCGACGCAATTTCATTTCACCCTTTGTTCTCTTTAGACTTTTTATTGGAGTTTGTTTTGTTCGAGGCATGGTAATGTACCGCCAGATTTGGTAGCTTTTTATACCATTGTGGCTTGAAGTGGCTTTTTCATTTCAAGCAAAGCCTAGGGATACGGGGGGCGCCCGTTTCCCTGGTTATTTTATTAAACGTAAAATATTCCAAACATTTGGTAGAGATCAACCTCTTCAGAGTAGTAACCCTCATCCAAATCATCATACAGCTGCACTAGACGAGTATTATCCATTTGTTTTTTAGTAAAAGAAGAGTTTTAGCTGCATGATACTTGCAGAATGACCGCCTAGACTTTACACAGTTTTTACACTTTTTTTGGCCTACCACCACGCTTGTAAAACCCACATTTTCCATTTGTTTTATTGCGTAAAAAGTTTTCTTCCCATTCAGCTTGTATAGTAATGGCTTTTTTTCTCTCTTGGGCTTTACGCCTCATGTAGGCTCTGGTTAGGTGAACTATGTGTATATCACAAGCACCGTACGATTTGGCAATACAGAATTTACCATCTCTAGGGCATGAATACTCTACACAGCCAGAGTGTTTACGACATACCCTACATGTTTTTTCATGTACTAGGCACAAGTTGAAGCAGTTCATGCAGAATCTAAACATTTTTTGAAGAAAAAATAGTATATTTGAAGAGCTGTTTTTATACGTGAGCCTCACATTCATTTGAAAAAGTGGCGCACTCTACGCAATATTCAAAGCCATCAATTAAAAAGCTGCATCCAATGCATATGGGTGCGGCGCATAGGTGGCAACAAGTCCAATAAGCTTCAGTACAGTAAAAGCAATATTCATCAATCATACACATTACAAATACTAATGATAGGTTGTCGCCGGGGTTGGAAGGGCTCAGTATTGCAGTTTGAGTTTGGTAAAGGAGGTTGAAGTGGCTATTAGCAATATTAACGCTAAAAGAGTAATATTTGCGGGGCATTCACTTGGAGGTACAGCAGCATTCTGTCTGGCTAGCAAGTATAGTAATTCACGCGCAGTATGTTTTAACCCTGGAGCTGCTCCTACAAACCCTGTACTATCAGGCCCTGGGCCTGGAAGAGTTCACGTGTATCATATTGTAGGCGATATTATCAGTACACATATAGGTGCTAATGCCGCACTTGTACGTCGGGTCAAAATTATGGGAGTGGAGTTTGGAAGTTTGGAAGCTCATAGCTCTGAAAACCTCTTCACCGACAGAGCTTGGACTCTTGTCACCTCAACCCAAGAAGATTTACTGTATCAAAAATGGATACGTCAAAATTTAATAATTAATAGTGGCTTCTTTTACAGTAAGTATATACTACTTGTGAAGAAAAATGGAGCCCACGAACCTATTCCAGATAGTGATAGAGCGGTAGCAATAGCTAATAGAAAACCGCTTACAGGTTTACTTTCGTGGCTTGTGCAAAACTAGTATGAAATAAAGTATGAAATACCATTTTAAAAATGGCTGAACATTTCAAGTATTTTCCTACCGATGAAGCTACAGTTACGCCTTGGAATGCGCGATACTCTTATCCTTCACAGGCAAACAAGTCTATTAAAATGACTCCTAGAATCCCTCCAAAGAATGGTAGTTCTTTTCAACCAGGTCAAATTATTAGATTAGAATTTCCAGCGCAGTCTTATGTAAATCCCTTGAATACAATGTTGGAGTTTGATGTTGTACTATTTGCTCCAGCTAACGCCTCTGCTTATGCTGTTAGATTTCAAAACAATATTCAATCAATCTTCAATAGAGTTCGTTTACTCTATGGAGCTTCTCCTCAAGAAGATTTATTGCAGTACAATGTTCTTGTTCGATGCTTGACTGAATGGACTTCTGGATCTGCCACTACTACCTTGGACAGAGCAGCCATTACAGACGGCATTGGTGGTACTCACGTTTCATCTCTCCGCGGCGACACCACGGCTACTTATAACGCTACTGTTGCAACTGTTTCAAGCAATGTAGCTTCTATCACTATAGCTGGTAATGTGGCCGCAGCTTTACCTGCTGGATCCTCTATTGCAACCACAATGTCAAATGGTGATGACGTCTACACTGGGGTTTATCAACTTTTAACTTCAGCCTTTGGCGGGGTTGACACAGTAATCACATTTGCTCTAGTTGCTGCTAATGGAGCATTTTCTGCTTTACCAACCCTTGCAGGAGTTGCGCCAATCTTTGGCTTGTGTAATGTTCGCCAGAGCGAGATTCAAGGAATTGAAAACGGCTTTACTGGCTCATCAAACACCTTTAACGCTATTACTGGCAGCGGTAGCGGAGTAGTTCCAAACAATAACTCTTCATGCCTACCAGGGGGTATTACGGCTAGCGGTGTCTACTCTGTACGTAGATACTGTGTAAACTTGGCTTTGGGTCTAATGACTCAAGACAAGTTGATTCCTACAAAGTATATGGCCTCTCAATTGGCTATTGAAATTACACTTGAACAGGCAAATGCTTGCATCTACCAGTCTGTTGGTTATGCCACAAACACCACTCAGCCAACATATGCTGTAGGAAACATCAACTTGATCCCTGAAATGATTGACTTTGACGATTCGTACGATGAACAATTCTTGAAAGGTTTGGAATCTGGAGGGGTGCCAATCAAGTTTGCTACATGGCATTACTTTCAATTTACAACTGCTGGCTCATCCTATTTGCAACTTCAAATATCTGAGCGATCTAGATCGGTAAAGGGTCTATTTGCCGTACAGCGTAGAAATCCTGCAGATTTCAGATACGACTCTCATGCTTGCTTTTACGACACTAATCCGTCTGCTGCAACTCAAGGTAAAGGGTCCACACTGCAAGAATATCAAATTCGTATGGGTGGACGATACTTTCCTGCAGCACCTGTACAGTGCTCTGCAAATGTCGGTAACAGCGTTTCAAATGGTGGGGCTGAAGCTTATATTGAGCTTGAAAAGTTTTTAAACATTGTTGGAGATTATAGCTTGGGTACAAACACCACCCCATGTAACTGGGGCATTCCAGCTGTTATTAATCAGAATACGAATTTTCTTCCAGAGTATGATTACAGTTTCTGCACCTTTGGTCGAACTGCTTATGGTCTTCCAAAGACTTATTTGATGGAGGGGTCTGGCTGTCCGTTTGTTGGTACAATGCCCTCATCAATGTTTGCGTGCGCTATAAACTTTGAAACCTCTAACGGTATCGAAATATCTGGGCTTAATGCTGAAGAACAATCAGACATCTCCCTAAACATTAGATGGTCTGCCAATCAAGCTTCAGGTTTTAGTATTGAAGTATTCACCTACATTGACGTTATGTGGATATTAAGACCAAACAACTACCTAGATTTGATACAATAAAGTATGATTTTAATAGTGTAAAATGGATGATGATTTTATCTATTATGAATTTGCAATAGACTCACTTGACGCCACAGCTTCGTATAGCGGTTCAGCAGCCTCTACAGATTGGCCATTCTTTGAGGTTGCCGCAAAGGGTCCTCTTGAAAATATTGCTGGTGTAAAGATTATAGAGGCTCAGATACCGTTTAGCTGGCATGTGTTCAATAGTTCCAATAACACTTTTCTCCTAACAGAAGCTGGTATTCCTTTTACGGTGACTATCCCCATAGGTAATTATACTGCAGCTTCATTGGCTACTGTGCTGCAGACTGCACTCAATACAGCTACGGCCACCAACCACTACGTGGTGACCCTTAATACTGTTTTAGGCAAATTTGTTTTTAGACACAACCTTGGCCCTTTAACTCAATTCTCATTTACTTTTGGGGCTCCTGCAGGAATTCCTGGAGTTGCTCCAAATAGCGGGAATAAGAACCCTAGGCTGTATATTGGATTCGGGCCTGGTACAGCTGAATCTGCGCTTGTAAGTGGTAGATATGAAATTACTGCCCCAAATCATGAACTGGTTAGTGGGCCAAACTATATTTACGTTAATTCGTCAAAACTTGGTAGTGATCTTGATGTATATTTACCTGCTGGAGCTGTTAATCTTGGAGGGGGTAAAGCTGGACCACAGGTAGCTAAAATTCCTGTAAATGTTAATCCTGGAGGGGTTATCCAGTGGCAAGACCCTGCTCACCAATTTTTCTTTGCATATGATCAATTGCAGTCGTTAAACTCTTTTGATTTTTACTTGACCCTTGGAAACACCACCTCTCAAATACCCCTCCAACTTAATGGACTCGGGTTTTCACTAAAACTAGCCATACTAGAGAGAAAGCTTACTACTGCTGATAATGCAATGTCTACCTCTCAAAGTGGTAGGGTAACAAAGAGGGAGGGGCCAAAGAGGGTTCGAAGTATTTTTTAATATATGGGTTTATAAAAGTATGGTTAAATCTTCTGCAACTAAAATAAAAGAAATGAGAGAGCAGCTTGTTGAGCTGCGAAAGAAGCCGAAATTACACGCTGTGAAAATTAGGGGTATTGAATTAAAGATTGAGGTGCTAAAGAATATGCGATATTAATTGTATGGACAAGGTAAAGATTCGTAATCAAATAAAAGAATACCAAGCTAAAGTTTTAGAGCTTCGTAAAAAGTTGAAGGCTGTTGGTGTTGTAGACGAGGGTGGTGTAGGAAAGTTGAATGATGCTATTGTTAAAGGAGGGCCAAACATAAAGACTCTAATAGCTCAAGGTTTGGCTGCAAAGAAAAACCGAAAAGCACCATCGTCTTCAAGCGGTAGTATAGCTGTTGAAAAATATTTTGGTCCAGGTTCAGGGTTTCAAAAACGTTGAATAATATATGGGTATTTTATTAAAATGGGCGTTGGACAACTTGTAGACGCTATAAAACCAAAAAATATAACCACCTCACGCCCAGGTATAGTAGGGTCTGTAGGGGATGTGGTTGTAAGACCACGCTTTAGACAATCACGCCCTGATATGATTTGGGTGTACGACCCTTACTGGTCTGATAGTAGAGCAAACACCTTGGGCTCTAATATTTCAGATGGAGATGTACTTGGTTATGATAGTCGAGGAGGCCCTGCTAGAACTAATGATAGCAACTGGAATGGTAATAGAAGCTTCAGGCACCAATATGGCTGGACCTTCCATGCTCCTAGGAATACCGATAAATACAGTGAACCTGAACTAACTCCTCTTGGGGATGTTAGCTGGAAGTTGAAGCAAGCCAGAAGTAGAACTATTAAAAGATCCGGTAAACTGTTTGCAGCTCTACCCCAAGGCTACCAACCCTACCCAGGCCAAGTTCTTCGTGGTGGAAACTTTCCATTGTCTGAGACTGCTGGCGGGTCTACTCCCGCCGGTTTAGGGGGGTTTAGCGTCGGTGGTGCAGGCCCCATAGGAGATTTGAATTTAGATGCAGATATTGCCGACACTCGTGCAGGTATTTCTAAACTAGGCATTCAAGGAGCTGCACCAGCAGCCAATATTTCTGGAGACCCTGTGTCTGCTCAGAGGCAGAGGCTAGCCGCAATGAGAATGTTTTAATAAAGTATGATTAATTAAAATATAATGGCTGCTATTACTTCTGTAGGTTCTTGGAATGGAAATTTAGGTGGAAGCACCTTTTGGGGCCTGTGTAGACAAGTAGGTCCTTGGAAGAGTACTCCTATAGATGAGGTGAGAGCAAACTCCCGCCCTGGATATCCTTATGCTAATGCTGGAAACGCATTTTCTTCTGCTTCTATACACCCATATATACAGACACTTCCTCCAGTTAAACTAGGCTCTAATAACTCTAATTTATACGTTGAAAATGATTTTGGGGCCCCTAATACTCCTGTAATTAAGAAATCCCCAAGAGGGCCTAGTGGTGAAGGTGGCAAGTATATCATGGATAGAAGCACTGGCTTTTGGAAACGGGTGTTTGGTAAATTTGGCGGAGGTAGGGAGAGTATGACTACTTTTAGCCCTAAATCTGGTGGTGGACCTGGCCCTGGAGTATTTGGAGCCACACCCATCATGTCACCAATGGTGAAAAAGAAACCTAATTTAAATCTTGATGACAAGGTAAGTAAAAAGAGCAAGACAGCCAGCGGTAGAAATAAGTTTGGCCTATCTGTAGAGACACAAAATCTGTTTGAAAATAACCCTGTACCCGGCAGCCCAATCACCGGATCAGTACCAGGCAGAATATCTTCGGGAAGCGTGAGTTCGACCCACGCGTCAAGAGCACTGTCACGCTATAAAAGAGGCGCTCCATCTACTACCCCTAAAACACCTAAAAAGACTAAAGCAAATTCTCCTGAAGACAGTAATATTTAAATTAACCTAGTTAGTATGGGTTAAAAATTCGCGCCAAGGAAGCCCTATAACCCCTTCACCGAAAAGTAAATCGAGTAGTGCTTCACCTGCTACACCTAGAGCTCGAGGTACTACTAGTGTTCCTTCTATACATTTACGTCAGCTTATTGGATCTTTTGAAGGTAGACGCGATAGTGGTGTACAATAATATATGTTTGTCATTATATGCATGGTGACGCTGTTGTTATGCAGGTTCTTACCCTTTTACTTTTACTCGTCAGTGAAATACTACCGCTTACCTCTGGTCCTTCAAATGGTATTTTACATTGGATACAACTTATTTTAAAAAAAATTACCGCTGCTCCTGTTATTCCTAGTCCTACGGTGGAGACTCACATCCCTACTCAAGGCATTAAAAGAATGTTTATGCGAAAGGTATAACTTGACCTAATAAAAAATGAGTGAACTACATGAAGTAGATTTGTTGGATAAGACCCGAAAACGTAAAAATACAAAGAAATCCCCTGCTGTAAAACACCGGGCGGTTGCTGAGACACCGGTTGTTGAGACACCAGTTGTTGAGCCACCGGTTGTTGAAGAAATTGAAATGAGTACCGTTGAGGAGGCCATTGATGCTGTAGAAGAAAAAGAAGAAGAAGAAGAAGTAGCCGCCACAATTGTAGAACCTACACCCCCCGCTGTAAAGACTAAAAAACCTCCTACTGAAAAGCAGTTGGCTGCTAGAGCTGCAATGAAAGCGAAACGTGATGCTGAAAAAGCTGCCTTGATTGCTGAAGAAGAAGCTGCTGCTTTAAAAGCTGCCGAAAAGAAGCAAAAAGCTGCTGAAAAGAGAAGGGCTAAAGTTATACTTAAAGCCGCTGTAGCCCCAAAACCCCCAGGTAAAAAATCGATTGTTGCTCCTTTTAAAGGGGTTGAATCTGAGCCAGCTATTATCGCTGTTGAACCGCGGCCTACCTTTACCGCTCCACAGGTTGTAGTACCAGCAGACTACCGTAGACGCCAACCTATAGTGTGGGGTAGAAATACCCCATTCACTGGTAATAAAATATTTTAGTGTGAGTATATTTATATATGGGAGTTCTTGAAAAAATAGCCCTGTCTATAACCAAAGATGCTATTGGTGGGTATCTGGATAAAAAACCTGGGCGCCATAATCCTTCTAAAAACAAAAAACCAAAGTCTATAAGGAGCCCGCAGTCTGTTGAAGAAATTAATGCTGAAGCTGTCAGGCGCCTAGATGAAAGGCGTAAAGATAGTGCCCGTGAAAACGCTTATTTATTTGGAAAGCCCCAGCGCCTCAAAGATGAGCCTGAGGATAATGTTGTTACCACAAAGCTTATAAATAGAACCCCAAGGTACTATTAAAATAAAAAATGTTGCTTATTAGTACAGCTGTTTGCTATATTTGTTCTGAAGCTAGTCCTGTTACAGGAATTTACCAATGTTGTTCATGTGGTAAAGAAAGCTGTAGTTTACACTCGTTAGTCTGCCTAGAGTGCGATAGTACTTATTGTACTTTATGTCTTCCAGATACTGTGGATTGTGGTTGCGAAAGCTCAGATAGTAATTCTTTATCTCAAGACTCTGAATACATTGCTATGGTTAAAAAGTACACTACACTTTTAGATGATGAGCCTATAGGCCGCTAAAGTATGTGAATTAATAAAAATGAACAGTTTGAAAGTTTCTAAAATTCCAACCCCTATCGGCAGCGAGCACCCTGACCCTCCTCATGGGTATAATATTATGCCTATACACGAATTTACCATGGGGCTTATAGCGCCTAAAGGGAAGGGTAAAACAACTACTATTATAAATTTGTTGAGAATTTATAGAGGATACTTTCATCAGATTTGGGTGTTTTCACCTACAATCAAAAGCGATGTGAAATGGAAATATGCAAAAGACCAGGATAGCTTGGTTGAGAATGTAGCATTGAAGCAGTTTGTTACTTCCGTAAAAAATAAGCAGGAAGTTAATGGTCCAGTACAGCCAGTACCTATAGATGTTGAATTTGGTAACATTGTGGATTTAGATAAGAAATTTGATGCTAAAATACCTAATGAAAATTTTATAGATGATCAGACTATTGTGTCAAAAGTCAGAACCGTGTTGGACAATAATAAGAAAGTTGTAGATTTGCTGGACAAACACAACCAACTTAAAACCCTCGCTGATAGAATATTAATCATATGCGATGACCAAGTTGGTAGCGATCTATTTGTAGGGCCGTTAAAAAAATATTTTGTCGGAGCTAATACACGCCACCGCCACCATTCAGCCAGTATTATTATGGTTAGCCAGGGGTATAAAGAAATACCTAAAACAATTAGAACTGGTTGGACGTGCTTACTACTTTATAAAATTGGGAATATGAAGGAACTTGAGGTTATATATGAAGAATTTCCAATGGATTTGACTTGGGATGAATGGTATACGCTTTACAAGGAGGCCACTAGTGAAAAGTTTAGCTTTTTATTCATAGACATGTATGGTGATGATGACTTGAGAATGAGAAAAGGTTTCGATAAGGGACTTGTTTACCAAACACAATAAATGAATCAATACATTAGTGATAGTATAATTAAAGAGGAGCGCGATAAAGTTTGCAAGTGTGAGTGCTGTGAGTTAAAAACTTCAGAGTTTATAGTACTTACAAAAAAGAATATTTGTCTAGTGCTTTCTCACTTGTGTGATGACTGTGCTGCACAAATTACTTCTGCACGTGGAGATTACGATGTTGTAAAATGTTCAAGAAAATAAACCTTTATTTACCAGTACTACCAAACCCCCCAGTTCCTCTTTTAGAATAAACAAGGTGGTCAACTTCTTCAAATTCTAAAATTGCTATTTTTTCAACAATTAATTGAGCCACTCTATCTCCTCTTTCAATGTGATAATCTTCACTAGAGTGATTGAAAAGTAACACTCCTACTGGTCCTGCATAATCGCAATCTATAACCCCTGCTCCTACACCTATAAAATTTTTTACAGCTAAACCGCTTCTTGGGGCAATACGCCCATAGGTACCGAATGGCAACCCTAAAGCAATGTCGGTTTTAATTAATTTTCTAGACTTGCCTGGTACTACGTCGTCGTAAGCGCTGTAAATATCATAGCCAGCTGCTCCTATTGATCCTCTAGTAGGAATTTGAGCATGTTCAGACAATTTTACAATTTTAATATTAGAATACATTGTTTTTTATTTTAGCTAAAAAAGAATTCCATAAATGGATCATAAACCGTAATTGTCGGAACAAAAGTGGCTTGATTAAAGTTATACTCTTGGTACGGGTCTTCATTATCATAAAGAGTCCCTTCATCGCTAGTTTCAGGTTTTCTCTCTACGGTCCCCATTAAAAAACCGTCCATTTCTTTTAACAATCTTTTCTTGTGAGATTCATAATGGCATTTCATACCATCGGCCCTGTTAAATCGCCTTCCACAACCTACTATTGGGCACTCAAAATTCTTTATGCCACTATGTATTTTTAAGTGGCGCGATAAATGCGCTTTATCTGAAAATGTTTTGAAGCACAATGGGCAGCTAGGTCTTGATTTCATCAAAATTTTTTATTTGGTTAAAAAGTACCATACTTGCGCTTTATTGTAAGCGCTACGGCCTCGATAGGTTTTCTATAGACTATAGGCTCAGCCTCAGGCACTATCCCTTCAGCTAGCTTACCAGGGTAACATCTTTCTGTACGCTCCTTTAAAAGATTCATTGACCATTCCCCTGGAAGCTTTAAATGGTGCCATAGGTTTTGTAGGAATAAATAGTCAAATCTACACTCTAGTCTATTCATATCCCACTCTCTACTACCGTAAATATCTGTAAATAAATATAAATCCCCTTTTTCGGTGGCATTGTGTACCACTACTGTGAATGGTTTTGCGGTTCCTGGTCTGGTTACTTCATGGAGTTTTATATTCAACTCTTCTAAATATAAAGCTTTATACCCGTATTCACCAACAATTGCTGGATTTGATGGTGGGATACTTTTACACTCTACCTCAATATCTAATTTTTGAACAGCTATACCTGAACCTAAACAATCCAACTCTCCACTATACTTGTGAAATATGATATTTAAGTCTCTATAAACTGCGGGCCAATTTACCATAGTATCTGCAGGGTGTATGATTAAAAAATCTGCTTCATATATGTTGTCAGCAAGTAGCATGTTTACCCCAAACCCCCTACGCCCTATTGAGAAATATGCGTGCTCTCCCTCAACCTCGTCTATAAACTTTTGGGAATAGAAAACTTCAATGCCGTAATTTTTAAAAGCTTTAATGGCTACTCCGCTATCTAAAGAGTCGAAAACATGTACTGCAAAAGTCATCTTTATTTTAGTAAAAGAATTATTTAGAACCAGAATACTTTGTATGACATACTGGGCAAACTATTGATACGACTAATCCTGGATTTGCTGGCGCTTCAAACGTAGGTAGAGGCTTAATTGGGGTGTAAGTTGAGCCAAAAATAGTTTTTGACGCTGCTAGCACATTGGCCGCTGAAGGACCTCCGTCTCCCTCTTTACCGTGGCACCAAATAAAAATACCGTGTTTTACCCCTTGAGACTTTACAAAGTGTACATTTCTATCTACTTCCTCTTCGGTTATGACATGGCCTCCCCATGCTTGGGTACCTGGTTCAAACCCTAAATATAAAGGCCCACTATAGTAAATTTTATAACATTCAAAAGCCCCCAATGGGTCATAGTTTGGGCCTGCATCATAAGCCATAATATTAATCCAATCTACTACACTTCCACAATTGACCATGGCGTTAATAGCATTTCCCTTATAGGTGTCTCCATCTTTACCATAAGCCCCAGTGCTAAACCCTGCAAATGAAATGTATTTCCCCGAAGGCATGTTTGTTTTTAAGATTTTAATGGCTTCGGTTAATTCATAATCTTTATCAGCATGACCTTCCCAGTCAATGTCTATACCGCTGCAACCCAAATCTTCCATTAATTGAACGCAAGAGTATGAGTTAAATTCTTTTGTAGATGACCAGTATGCGCCTCCTCCAACTGACAACATCACTTTTGTACCTTTAGAGGTTAAGATTTTAATTGCTTCTACTACCACTGAAAAGTCTTGAGAGAATTCCAACCCTGTCCCTTGAAAATTCTTTTGACCTTTAGAGTAGTTACATGTTGGGTTAGCAAATGCAATATACGCTATGTCTACTTCTAATTTAGCTAGAGTCATATTTTTGGGATCTGCTACCCAAGGCGCAGACCAAGATGGAAAGTAAATGGCTGTTTTAGACATTTTTTATTTTGGTAAAGCATACAAAATGCTAGTGGTAAAGGGATGTTACCCCAAAAAAAATGAGTAAACTTACAAAAGAAGAATTTGAAGAAATAGCTTATAAACAAAATAAATTAATGGTTGGAGTATATCCTTGCGATTGCGGTGAAAGAGATTCAAATAGAGTGAGATACTTTAATTGGCCCAATTACAGTGTACGGCGTTTGATTGACTGCGGGTGCAATTTTTCTGGGGATGCTAGAGTAGCTGACTTGACTTTTCCTTATAGGTTTCCTCAATAAATAAAAATGAATTTAAAGGATTATCAAAATGCCTATGACAAAAAACATGAGGTTGAAAAGGAAATCGAAAAAGCTTTTGACACTATTATAAATGAACTTAAAATTTGTATGACTGTTGGTGAAACAAAATTTTCATATACTTTTACCTCGATCAAAAGTTATGTCTTGTCAAAGGCAATTAAAA
>Ga0181346_1000185_pt1 | contig 25379 bp, 28 predicted proteins | sample Su13VDMM15DN_FD_130100 | JGI IMG/M metagenome (GOLD analysis project Ga0181346, IMG submission 130100) | Freshwater viral communities from Lake Michigan, USA - Su13.VD.MM15.D.N | ecosystem: Environmental > Aquatic > Freshwater > Lake | place: USA: Michigan | collected 2013-07-15 | reverse complement strand
GGTGACACTGACGGTAATCACTTCCATCGTTGGGATTGGATCCTAGATGAAATGATCTGGGCATTTGAAGAGCTGGTAGACGACACTTGGGAAGAACAATACTTCTCAGGCAAGAGCGATATCTTTTGGGTTCCAAGCAAAGAACTTGATGACAAAGGTAGGCCTAGAACTTATGAAATGAAAAAGAGTCCTAAAGACACACGCAAGTATGATAAAAAAGGTTATGAAAAGCACAGTGCTCGTATAGACAATGGTACACGCTTGTTTGGCAAATACTACAGAGCATTGTGGGATTGAGAATATATCTAAAACCTTTGCCGCTAGAGCATGAACTGAGAAAAAAACCATTGAAAGGTTCGTTTTATCATGCTACTAATGGTAAATTTAGTCGTGAAGTATTTTCTAGTTATGGTATAGCTAATAAGACCTACAATGATTTAGGCCCAGCTTGGACTGACAATGAAGAATTTTATTTTGAGATAGCAGATGAAATATATCGTTCACACAATTGAGATGGGTGATGTAGAGGATCCTGAGATCTATGCCGCAGAACCTATACTGGCGTTTGAAAAGACCGACAAAGGTCGTTGGTTAATGGCCAATAGCTACAAACAATTAGAGTTTACTATACAGCCAAATAGTCGTACCTACGGTTGGAAAGTATTGATTTGGAGTTATTTGAACGAGAAAGATTTAACTTATTATAGTTTAAAATGGGGAGAAGCAGAAGATGAGTTATGATATACTAAAAGCCGCATTAGAAAAAAAGAAACAACAACAGCAACAAGGTGTAAAAGGTAGCAAGGTTGATACTAAAGGTGGTCCTGTTAAGTCACAGGTTACTGTGAATAAACCTACTAAAAAATCAGCTGGAAGGGGAAGGTAGTGAAAATTTTAGTCACAGGTGGTGCTGGATTTATAGGGCACAATGTTGTTCGCATCCTTGAACAGCAAGGACATGAGTGTATCGTTATTGATACCTGCACTGACTACGGGTTTATTCCCAAAGAAGAATTAATCTATTTGGTAGACAATCGTCTTAAACGTATCAATGCTCAAATAAGAAAGATTGATATCCGTGAAGGGGTATTTGTAGATACTATATTAAAAACATACAAGCCGGAAGTAATTATACACATGGCCAGCTTTCCACGTCAGAAAGTAGTTGAACAAAATCCTGTATTAGCCAGCGATGTGATGTCAAACGGATTGATTAATCTATTAGAAGCAAGCAAAAAACATTCTATTAAAAAGTTTGTTTATATTTCAAGTAGCATGGTCTACGGTGACTTTACCGCAGATGTATTGGAAGCACACCCTTGTAAGCCACAAGGTCAATATGGTATCATGAAACTCATGGGCGAGAAACTAGTAGAAGATTATCATCGCCTAGGTGCGTTTGATTATACTATCATCCGTCCTAGTGCTGTATATGGTGAGTGGGACGTTGAAGATCGTGTAGTCAGCAAGTTTATGACCATGGCCATGCGTGGGGAAACGCTTCGTGTCAAAGGGGCAGATGAAGTATTAGACTTTACCTATGTAGAAGATACTGCTATGGGTATCGTGCTTGCTGCAACTAAGGATATAGCAAATGGCAAAGTATATAATATCACACGTAGTGATGACAAACAGTATACTCTCAAAGATGCCGCAGAATTAGCTATCCGTATTGCAGGCAAGGGTAGTTTAGAAATTGCAGATCGTGATCTAAGTTTTCCTAAACGTGGTCGTTTAAGTATTATGAAAGCACAACATGATCTGGATTATAGTCCTCAAGTTGATGTAGAACAAGGTTTTCAAAGGTATTATGATTGGTACAACCAAAATCCCATTCTTTGGCGTAGATAGACAATACAACGATCTACGTGAAGAGATCTTAGACGCGACAGATCTAGTCTATGCCTCTGGCCAGGTGCTTGATGGGCCCAGGACTAAAATGTTTGAACAGACTATTGCTAAGATGACTGAACGTAAGTATGCTGTAGCAGTTGGCAGTGGCACTCAGGCTCTTATCTTTGCCCTACGTGCTTTGGATGATCGTATAAAATTAGATAATGTTTTAATCCCTAGCCAAAGTTATGTCGCCACGGTTAATTCAGTATTAGAAGCTGGCTATGACCCTGTGTTCTGTGATGTAGATCCCGTTAGTGGCATGATGGATCTTAATACTATCCCATTACATGCAAGTAAAATCAGTGCTATGATGTATGTTAATCTATTTGGCAACATACTTGATCAAGAACGGTTAATCACCTACCAGGAAATATTTGCCGATGGCAAGATACCTGTTATTGAAGATGCCGCACAGAGTTTTGGTGCTTACTATCGAGGAGTGCCTAGCGGTAAACTAGGTGATATCAGTATCTTAAGTTTTGATCCCACAAAGAACTTAAACAACTATGGGTCAGGTGGCATGGTTTTAACTGATAATCCAGACCATGCTGAGCTGTTTCGTAGTTACCGTGATAATGGCAAGGCCTTAGCTCACAACGTCACCGGCACTAACAGCAAGATGTCAGAAGCAGACTGTGCGCAGATGTTAGTTAAATTAAAATACTTCGACGGTTGGCAAGCACGTAGAACTGAAATAGCAGAATACTATACTACAGAATTAGATGGCTACGTAGAATTGATACCTATTGATCCAAACGTTGAACATGCGTGGAGTAAGTTTGTCATACATCACCACAGCCGTGATGTATTAAATGTTGATCTAACTGATAAAGGCGTCGAAACTAAAATAAATTATCCTATACCGTTACATCTACATCCAGTATCATATTTCAACAATGACGTTGGAATTTTAGAAGGTACTGAGCAATTTAGTCGCACTTGCCTAAGTTTACCAATCTATCCAGAACTAGAAGATTACGAAGTTGAATATATCGTTGATGCTGTTAAACAGAGTATCTCTTAGCGTAATAGTCTTTCAACCACGCCCATTCAAAGCTCCGCATTAGCTCCGTGTAATTACCATCGACCTTGTTATAGTAATCAACAGCATCAGCTGCACCCAATAAACTAAATTCAGCATGGTCGCCATCTGCTACCGTTAACCAAGTATCCAACCGATAAGTGCCCTCGACACTGCCCGTTTTAACTACATCATCTTTGAGTTTAATTACTTCACGGAAGGCAGTGCGCCAAGTTAGTTCCGGTGTGGTGTTGTAATGAGCGATAGCACTAACACGAGGAACTACCGCATGAGCACGACTTAGAGTAAAGTCTAATCCCCAATCGTCTGTTTCTAATACCAATCGTCGATTATAAGCAATAACACCCATATGACCATACTCTAATCCGTTTACAGGATTACGACTGTTGAATATATAATGTTTAGGTTCTTGTAACCAATCTGGTTGCCAGGTCCAATCAAAATTTTCTACTACTTCTAATTTAGCGAACACAGTTAAAAACCAAGGTGTAGTACTTAATTCAGCAGCCGTTTTATATGCAGCTGCACGACCGTCGACATTCATCACTCGCTTAACTTCACGCCCACAAGACTTAATCAAATGTTCATACCAACGTTCTGCCTCAGGTTCGCCATTGCTGATGTAGATAATATCCAGCAACGTAGGTGTCAAATATGCTTGTTTTTGTTTAATAATGTATGGGTAATCGTAGATTTGTGACACTAAATGTGCCTGAATATCACGTGGGGCTATACTGATACTACCTGCATCATTAAAACTGTAAAAGGCACGTTTATTCCACAATGGAGGATGGAAATCTATACTTTGATTAATCCAAACATAGGGTGCGTCAAACTTATAATTTTTAAGTTCTGTAGTAACGTCTTCGATTTGAGTAGTTAATACCGGCCATGATAATCTAGGCACACCCGGGTAATGCCAGTTGACTTCCTTATACCATTCTAATACGGGAATATCTTTTTGTAATTCAAATTCTTTTACGTTGATTAAAAAGGTATCACCAAATTTTTCATAACCACTGTGCCAACAATGTAGTTGATCGGCTTCCCAGGGCACTGCACGATACTTAAAATCAAAGTCAGTATAGTCACAACAACTACTAATTATCCAACAATAAGGAGTCCTACATCGTGAAATACAACGCTTAATCGTATCTAAATGATTGTCGTAGTAACGGACAACACGAGCATGTGGGAACTGTTCAGCTAATATTTGTACATTAGCATCATGCCCACCCATATCCATGATGAACATATCAAACACTCTTATTTCTCGCTATATAGTTAGTTACTACCTTCATTAACTCTGCATGAGTATCTTTAAACCATTCTTCTACATGATAGTCAACATGTGTTGGGATTTCAAATATAGCATTAGTATCTGCGTAGCGACCTTCTTCAATGGTATCCATCCATATGGTGTAATCAGCACCAAATTGTTGTCTTAATTCTTCTGTAGGGCAAACAAAATCTGCTACTACTATTTTACCAGCTAGCTCAATTCCATCCGCCAGATGTCGCATACGTTGTGCTTGTCTGATCCTACCTTCTGGTGAGAAATCCCAATCATTATATTGCTCACGGACTGTATCTGCATTGATCCAAACTCCGCCAATTAATTCTGCAAATGGCTTAGCTAAAGTTGTTTTGCCACTACCAGGTAGTCCCATTACTAATATTTTCATACGACTCTCTTTTTTAAATATTCTGCATAATACTGCTTACTAAGTTCAGTATGCCAGGCGCCGCAAAGATGTCCATTATCTCTAGCCTTAAGCCATCCGTCGTATCCTTGCCTTTTCATAGCCGTATCTAAATCTTCTGATAATAAAGTAAATCCATATATCTGTGCTAATAAATTAACAATTAATTTATTTTTCATTTGATTATTATAGGAATTATTATCTTTAAAAGATAATCGTAGGTCGTCTTCTTTTTCCCAGGGGCCATTGAATCTAGTTCCATTTTCTTTTTCACCATGAGAATAAGTTTCAAATCTATATCTAGTTGGCCATAAGATTACGACTATGTCTGGTTTTATTATTGGGATCATATTCACTGCTAATCTTGCCACAGTATCCGAACTTGCGCCACCTAGTCCAGCATTATATACTACATGGTTAGAGAAATGTTTACCTAAGGTTTCACTCCACGTATCATTAAACGGAATTCCTACTCCGCATGTAAAACTACATCCAAGTGCTAAAATTATAGATTTATCTGTAGTGAGATCAAATTCTCTACTTCTAAATCCATACGAATTATATTTGTAATTAAACGCATATTTTGGCCAATGCGGTGGAGGATCTTTATCATATCTTTCTTCAGTGTCGATGTCTGTCAAACTAAATGCCATCTGTTGATTTTTAGGATATGTTCCTAGATCTAATGTGTCACCTAATTCCCAATAGTTTTTTAATTCTGTCATGATAGCACCCTCACCTCATATAGTTTTTCAAATCTATCGGCATCATTACGATCATTGACCATAGGCTCACCGCGTATGTTTAGGCTTGTGTTAAGTAGCATAGGACAACCAGTCCACTCAAACCATGCTTCTAATAGTTGCCTTATTCCCGACCCATCAGCAGCAACAGTTTGCACACGAGATGTACGGTCAGCATGAATGATGGCAGGATAAAGATCAGGCTGCCGACAATAAGCGACTGTCTGCATATACCTGCTATTAGGCCAACCAGTAGGCATATCAAAATATTCCTTACATACCTCTTCCAAAATAACGGGTGCAAATGGCCTGAATTGTTGACGTTGTTTAATTGCATTTACTTTCTCCTTGATATCGATACCGCGTGGATCTGCTAATAAACTACGATTGCCCAGAGCTCTAGGCCCAAACTCCGCTCGTCCGTTAGCAACTCCAACTATCTTATTTGTTACTAGTTCACTTAATAATTCTTTAACAGGGTATGGTCCTGGTATATCTGTGCCTAAATAAGCATTTGTCCAATTTACCTTGCCACCGTAGCTCAATGCCGCGGCACCTAAACTACTACCACAGTCACCCGGGTTAGGCATGATCCAAATGTTTTGAAAGTATGCGCCTATTAAATCATTAGCCTTACAGTTCAATGCCACTCCGCCCATGTAGACTAAGTTACCAGTCTTATCTAGTTCTTCAGCACGCAACATGATATGATGTAGACATTGTTCTAGTGTATATTGCGCACTAGCCGCTATCTCAAAGTCAGTCATGTCTGGGTGATACTCATCACAGCCAATGTGTAGATTTTGGCGGAACTGTAAGTCGTGTGCGTTAGCTAAGAAGTCACCATACATATTAGCATCATACATAGCATAAGCGGCCATGCCCATCAAGATATATTCTTCATCTAAGGGTTTAAGTCCGGCACGCTGAGTCATAGCTGAATAGAATAAACCTAAACTGTGTGGGTATTTTTGGCTCCATAGTTTTTTATATGTCGCTTTGCTGTTAACGTATTCAGCTGACCATATACTTGCTGTGTCCCACTCACCTATAGCATCAATAACAACTACAGTAGCACGATCATATGGGCTAGTTTGGAATCCTGCGGCCGCATGGCTTAGATGATGCGGATAATATCTAATAGGTAGTTTATGTAATTTAGCCCAAGGTGCTGTTTCTTTTAATGTAGTACGCAGTGATTTAAAATTAAATGCGTCGCTGTATTGACCTGCATATAGTTGACGTGTACGTTTTACCCATGGACGTTCATAGTAGGCAAGTTCATCAGGCATACCATATTGGCTGATACAGTCAGATAGAATCTTAGTATTAAGTTCACTGTCGTGTTTAACTTTACTATAACGTTCACTGTGTGCGGCAAATAAAATTTTATCATTGCTGATAAAACTTATGCCTGCATCATGAAACCCGGCTGATATTCCTAAGATATTCATATATTATTTTTTCTGCTTCAATATGTGCTTCTTCTAATGGGTGTGTGGTTCCAATTGGAAATTTATTTTCTTTTGCCCATTCATAAAATCCTAAATTAATAGGAAACCATAACCAATTCGTTTTATCAATTTGTTTTAATAATGTCTTTAACGTAATATCATCATTGAACTGATTTATATTACCAACTCCGTGATCAACACTGTTAAACAAATACGGAATCTTTTTTAATTTTAAATATTGTTGTAACATAACAATCTCACAAAGTGTATTATAAAGTTCCCAATATGTAAATGCTCCTACATAGTGATAAAATATTTTAGCAAACTGTTTAATACCTTTATGTTTTTCTTCTTGTAATTTACTAACATGCCAATCAAATATTATAGGATTATCATTTTGAAAATCTTTTTTAATATCCTCAATATTATCTAAAACTGACCAAGCAGACAACTGTTCCCATGTTTCGTCAAATTTAAATTCAACTCTACTCAAAAAACTCCAGGTAACAAATACAAATCCAATTTCTTCGTTGGCTTGTTCACATGCGTCCATCACGGTCCTACGTATAGCATTATTACCAAAACCCGGCTGTGCTACACACTGGTAGTTAAGTCCCATTCGTTTAGCTAATAAGGCCGTATATGTAGATTTGCTAGCTTCAAAATATCCATCTAATAATTCGCTACCATAGACAAAACTATCACCCCCTGCGATCAAGACAGCCATGATAATTGCTCCATATGATAATAAATTTTATCTGCAATTCGTATATGTCCTTCATTTAAGAAATGTCCTTGTGGTCCTTGTGGAGTATTATAAGTCCATTCCATCAATGATTCGTTTGGCCATCCTATATAAAATGCACTATCAATTTGATCTAATAGGTGTTTATTTTGTAGCTCGGTTCGTTGATTAGCTTGATGATTTCCGAAACTATCTAACATAAAATACCGTTTATTATTTGCTTTTAAATAGTTTTGTATTAGGATAATATTAAGTAGATATTGTTTATACAAATAATCATCATTATGATAATGGGTGGTATACTTGATTGCTTCTTCTCTCCAGGGAGCATATATTTTATGTGTTCTAGAATCACAACCTGGCCATAAATCATAAAATCCACCCTCATCTGCTAGCTCAAATCGAGCAAAATGGCTCCAGGCGATAATAATCATGTCATAGTTATCAACTTGTTCTACTGCATGTCTGACCATGCGGGTATTCCCACTACCAGGGCGGGCTAAATTAGTCAGGTCATATCCTATCTTTTTAGCCAATACATTAGGCCAAGACATTGATATATCCTGAAGTTCTTCTCCATGAGTAAAACTATCACCTACAGTTAATAAACGCATTATTTGTAGATAAAAGGATCTCTTTTACGTAGTTCTTTAAGTTTTTTACGATACGCTAGTTCTAGCTTGATTCGATTATATAGATTTCTTAACCAACTCATTGAATTTCTCCTTAATTAATTTTGCCGCATCTCGATGTGCTTGTTCCAATGGATGCCCGTCCACACCTATACTGTACTTATTTTCTACAGCCCATTGATAAAAGCCTCTTGGTACACAAGTATCGTGCTTGTTGGTACTAGGCGGAAATAAGTACCAATTTTCCCAATGTATGTTAGGATTTTGTGTGACAACACAATTATCAACACAGGTAAATAAATAAGAGATTTTGTGATATTCTAAATATTCCTGCATATCAAGGATGTATTCATCAGCATCAATTTGATTATCGCGAGTAGGCCAGGTCCAACACACTAATACTCCTGTGGGTGGTATCCAGGATAACACCTCTTTAATTCTACGAGCTATTTCTTGATTGCCTATGCCTGGATAGGCAACACACATATAATGCTTGCCTGCTAAATGCGCCGCAAAAGTTTTTTTACTATAGCCGTTAGGGCCGCCATGCGGGCTATCTTCTAGCTCACTACCCCAAATTATACTATCACCCCCTGCGACTAGCATGATCATATCCTGGTTTCATCATATCTATTTGCATCTGCTTAAAGCTAACATCACTCCAACAATATTCAAATGTATTACTTGCATCATCGATTTCTATTTTAACTATGTCTAGATAATTACCTAATATTTTCCAAATTTCTGCACTATCTGTAGTACCAAAACTAGCGTCTAATTCTACTTCACCTATAGGTAGATAGCCCAAACTTAATCGTGGGTCAGTGTGGTCTATACCATTGTCAGCAAGCCATTGTTTAAAATTATCTACTTCTTCGACATGCCACCAATACTTAGGATCATAAACTACATCATTACCCCATTCAATGTCAAATTCTCCACTGTAGAATTTAAGGCTATTAATCGCTTCACAGGTAGTACCACTACCTACACTGATGTCTGTAGAGTCTGTACCTATATTTAATTTAGGTGCGTGTTCGTCACGCCATACTTCAAATAGTGTTTTACCTATTTGTGTCCAATGCATATAGACGTGACCAAAACGACGGTCATAGCCATTCTGATTAAACAATGATCTATGTTCATCTGTTAGCTCATATCTACGAGCGTGCAAAAATGTAGTGATCTGACTAGGGCGAGTCCACTCGGGCATGACCTTGACTTTCTTTTGGCTCAGGATCAAACTTTCTAATTCATGACATAGATTGTTTAATTGTCGTATAGCATATTTGGTTTCGTCATCTGCTAGTTTATAATAAACACTCAGACTCCACACGGTACCTTGTAGTGTTTCAAAGTGATTATGTAGGCGATTCATCGTTTGTTGTTTAACACCTAGGCCAATTTCTAATTCTGGATCGCCGCGGCTTAAGACTTTGTCCCCACGTATGTTAATAGGATAGATATCTGGATAACGAACTGTATTAGGATGGAACCACTCTTCGATGAAGTAATTACCTAGTCCATTTGATTGCCAGATGCCAGTGTAGTTAAATTGGTTAATTTTCTCCACTGCTTGATTTAGTTGTTCGCACAGATATTCTATAGTACGAGCAGTTGTTGGAAATCCCAAAAAGCAAAAGTTTTTTTCAATTTGATTTTTATTCGTTAGTAATTCTTTAAGGGCAGATATCCAATCCTGTGACAATTTACTATCGTAGACTTTGATAGTATAACTAATTTGGTCTTTAAAATCCAATGGATTTCTTAATGTTACCTTAATTGATTGATTGATACCACTCAAAAGCATCTTTCCTTTCTAATAGAATGTCAGCCAAAGTAAGTTTATCTTGGCGGATACTCTCTAATTGTAACACACGAGCTTTACCTCGAGCAATCGATTGTTTATAAGTGTCCGGCCATTGTTCTTCAAAGGTTGGGCGTGATTTGAGCTGTGTTAAAACATCTTGTAGTGCGCCAGATGTTTTTGATACTAATTCATCTAACCAAGGATGTAAGATTGTTTTTGGTAATGCCAGGGGACTTAAAATAATATCCGGGCTAAAGCTAAACACCACCTTAGCCAGGATATCTACATCTAACTCCTGTGCTAGTTCTTGTATTTTAACGACTTCAAGCATACCCGGCAGGGTAAGCGTGAAATCAATCCTCATTTGTCTGCGGTGCGTAGCGACTCTAAGACCCGCCTTAAAGTTTTCAAGCCACTGCGGATAGCTGAGACCTGTTCGGATATATTCTCCAATTTCTTCCGTACCATCAAGACTTGCACATATCTGCCAATCACGAAGCCCACAAAGAATATCAGTATACAGATTGGTCCCACGGTAAGTGACACGGCTGAGGTTTGTGTTGTAACGAGCATAGACATTTTTTCCATCTCCTAATTCAACAATGCGTTTCATATAACGCCAATGTTGTTCATACATTAGAGGCTCTCCGCCTACCCAATATACTTCTTCTACTTGATGGTTCTCGACTGCATCTGCGAACTCACGTTCTATCTGTGTATCTTGGAACTCGTCTATTTGTTTTTTGACTTCAGGGCGCATCCAGTTATTCTTCGGATTATCCCAATTGATCATGTCATGTTGTCTTTGCTCAGTTTCCCAACTACTAGACAACATATCACCGCACATACGACACTTAAAGTTACAGAGATTACTAAAGCGATAATCCCAACTTACAGGCTTCATAGTTGTCGAACCATGCTCGTCTGTTGTGTCCCATATACTAGAATACTTATGACCAAACATGGAATTAAAATAACTACGGTAAATGTCTGTGTTCAGTAATTTGTCGTTGCATACCTCACATTCAGGTAGGGTTTCGCCTGCCATCATGCGCTTGCGAACACTCTTCATATGATCACTGTTCCAGTGTTCTTCTAGGGTAATAGGAATATACTTGCCCGTGCCTGAACTAGTATCAATATACTGTTCAAAATTCTGTGCAGGTTCGCGTGATGCACAGCACATACGGCGTTCAGTTTGGGGACTTAGGTATGTGTGAGTCCATGGTGCTAGACATAGTGTAGCTGGCCTATCCAAAATATGGTCTCCATTCTGGTACTACTTCTATTAATTTTTTCTTGCTAACTGAATCTTCTAATCTAATAGATTTAATAAATTGATCTAATAATGTAGGATCATAGATTGCACGCTCTAATATACCAATAACCCGATCTACTAATTCTCTATATAGTCCTGTAAAATTATTATTTTTTAATTTAATCAACAAAGGATCTTTTAATTCCGGAGGAATACCATTTACTGATAGATGTTTAGTTCTATCGTAGACCAAACTGATAAACACTTTATCAAATTTATGTTTTTCTATCCAAGAAACAAAATCAAGAAAACTAAAAATATTAACAGATGTTAATACATAATTAAACACACAACCAAACTCGTTGAATAATTTTAATGCTGTTTCCTCAACAGTGGACCATTTAGCACCGCGTCTCTGATACTCTATCACTTCACCGATACCGTCTATACTTACCATATAGAATACGTTTTTAAATTGTTTAAATTTTTCTAATAATGATTCAGGATATTTACTGGCATTAGTTAATAAGCTGACTGAGATATTTTTAGCGAGATCATGCTCTACCAAATAGTCAATAACTTCATGCACTTGAGTCTGTAACAATGTTTCACCACCGGTGAAATTTAAGATCTCTACAGTTTCTAATAATTGATAGAAATCGTCGATTTTGACCTTGTTCTCTTTTATTATTTTATCATATCCTAGAACTTTAATTTCAAATGTGGATCTACTAGATGATGCAGCACCAAAACACATGATACATTCATAATTACAGTAATTCGATGGCATGAAATCCATGCTTAATAGTTTATCGACTTTGTAGTCATTACTGATAACTGACTTGATATGATCGATTATATTGCTGATAATATGTTCAGAAAAATATTGATTGTTTAATTTACGTGGACTGTCGCCACCATTTTTTTCTGCCAGGCTACAGGTTTCACAAAATTCACTTGTATGGCACGATCCAATGACAAAGTTTTTCCTTAGATCAATCCATTGATTATTGTTTAGCGTAGACTTAATACTGTTGTCTTGTATATCCCACCCGTTAAACTTAACCATACTACATGGACTAATGCCATGATTATTCAACTGATTTATCGAATAAAAGCCGGCCATAAAAGGAAAGAGGCAGATATTTGCTCCAAATTCTTCATAGATGCGATCTAAATTATTTTCTGACATAGCCCATGGCCTCTGCTATTTCTTTATGTGTATCTAATAGACTTTGTTTACGATAAGCATCAGTCTGTGTCATCTTACCTCTGAATACCTGACCATCACTTCCTTTGCCATTCTGTATAAATTTAACAATGCGCATGATCTCTGATTTAAATTTATCTCTAAATGGATGCGAGGTTAATTTATTAATTACTAATTGTTTTGCATCTTCAGTCAGATTACTAATACACATGTGCCACGGGTCGTGTAGCATATTGAAATATATATGATCAAATTCTTGCCAAAGTATCCAATCACATAACTCTGGCAGATAGTAAACATTTTGTATATTAACTGTAGTACATAATTGGGTCGCTATCTTAGGGCTTCGCATCGCGGTAAACTTTTTAAGATTTTCCTGCACTTCGTTCCAATCGGCTCCATACCGTTCATATTCAAATCGGTCTCCTACATTGTCGATACTAAATGCTATTTCTACATGGCGGAAGTGATTCCATAGCTCGGCTGCTTCTGGAAACACCGTACCATTGGTGTTGTAGTGTATCTCAATATTCTTGCTGTAACCGTGTTCTACTGCGTAGCGCAATAGTTCAAAATGTTGTTCTATCAGGAATGGCTCGCCACCAGTAAATTCAAAGTATTTAATATTAGGTAATAAAGTACGTAAGTTTTCCCAAAATACTTCATTTTCTCTAGGCCAAGAACCTTCTGTTAAAAAAGTATAAGCGAGATGTTCTTTACGATTTTTAAGCTCAGGCACGTAATCTATTTCTTCTTTAGCCCATTTACTGCTGGACCAACTTCCACAAATACGACATTTAAGATTGCAGATGTTGCCTAGTTTAAGATCAATAAACCATAACTGATCAGGGTCTGTTGTAGTCCAATCAATTTGACTGTAGTATTCTTTTAAACGAATTTTACTGTTAATACGTTTACTGGTGCGGCCTGCGGCTTCTTCATCCCAACAGCGTTGGCATGTTGAAGGTTTTTCGCCGTCGAGGAATTGTTGTCGTAGATCTCGCATATAATCACTGTGATATATTTCTTCGAGTGTGGTTTCTTTAAGTGTATATTTTGTGCCATCAGATTTAGTTATTTCATCTTTGGCCAGACAGCAAGGGCGTGCAGTACCAATGGGGCTAGTTTCAATACTGACCCAAGGTAATATACAAATTTTATCAGGTAGTGACATTATTTCTTAGCCCATTTATCATAACAGAAACTTCTTAATTCTGCGTATTCAGGAAACACTTCTTCGAATGATTCTTTTCTATATACATCTAATTTATCATTGGTGCTGATAAACTCATGCAATAACCAATCTTTATTATCGGAATCCATATAGCTTAGAATACTTTCATACCCGACGATAGCACGAGTCAATGGATCTTGAGGACGTAGCCATTCGATATGCTCTAGTATCTTTTTTCGTACTTGTTCTTTGTACACTTCTGGCAATACATCAATTCGTTCGCGATCGGGTCCTTGTAGTATATTGATATTCCAATCCTGTGCTTTAATTAAACCACGTTCTACCCAGTCACGATGGAAATCCATGACATGGAGGACATTATAAATGCTAACAGTTGAACTAACATAAAAATCTACAGTAGGACATATTTCCAACATCTGTTCACGATTGCGCACTATCTGATCCCATTTAGTACCTTTACGTATGTATTCAGCACGTGGACCCATAGCGTCTAGACTAGCCCCAATACTAACACTCTTAAATAGTTTCCAATAGTCTAGGACATTTTCATCTTTAAGATTGAGTTTACTAAAGTTAGTATTATATTGTAATCGGACATCAAACATTTCTCTACGCACAAGTTCTTTTAATACTTTGTAATGCTCTTCCATGATCAATGGCTCGCCACCAGCAAAGTATATTTGCTCTAAATAAGGAATATGTTCCTGCATCTGATTCCATATGTCATCTTTGTCTCGACCAGCATACATAAACTGCGGATGATCACGTGGCCCAAAAAGTTCTACTTCTTCATTATACCAACTACTTGAAAACCATCCACCACAGGTACGGCAACTCATATTACATAAATTAGTAAAACGAATATCGTAGTATCTTATTTTAAATTCATCAAACGTGCCATCAGGCGTTGTTTTATCTAGTAGTGTAACATGATGACCAAAGTTTTTGTTGCTGTCATTGCGCATGCTAATGAATCCGTGTTGTTCACGTTCGTAGCATTTAGTACATTCTTTACACTCTACTTCATTCATCATATTATGACGAAGTTGTTTCATCTCTTCGCTGTTCCATACCTCTTGCATGGTATTGTTGTGTAGATTTCCCAATGGATACTGGCTATCACTTAGACAACAAGGATATGCTTGACCATTTGGAAAAGCATGCAAATGTATCCATGGCAAAATACAGAATACTTTACTTTTAGTTAACTTATCCATTTGTTCCTGACTAATACTATCTTTTTCAACATAGATGGGTTGGCTATCGGCATAGTTATGATTTTTATAATATTCATCCTTTTGCTTATCTCTATCGCTCATAGTTTGTATGCCTCTATTATTTTTTTTGCTACTAATTCATGCTCTTGTCTATTAGGATGTCTGACTTCATTCACCCAAGGGCTAATAGTATCTATTCTAATGTCGACTCCGCCTATTATATCAGACCAACTAGTTTCAATTAATTTTACTTTATTTAATTGACAATACGCCCTGGTCGCTGTTATTAACAAGTCTCTTTTTTTTCTATATTCAGCATCGTCAAATTTATAAGTTAACAACAGTTGATAAAGTCTAAACACTGTATCAATTTTATCTTCTGAATCAGCACAAATACAAGGAGTATTAGGAGTCCAAACACCAACATTTTTAAATCGTGCAAACGGCTTTGTCAAATCTGTTGTGGTCGCACACCAATTTGGTATAAACTGCCAGGTTCGACCTTCACTGGTCCACACTTCTCTGACAGGACTCGTCCATCCCGCAATCACAGCAGTAATATTTTTATGTTTAGGTATTTCCTCTATCATTTTATAAAAAATATTTTCATTGCTATTGCCAGGAAATGCAAAATTAACACAGTCAACCCCTAATTGTTTTGCTATTAAATTAGGGTAACTGAATTTAAGATTTTCAACAGTGGCTTGATCACTTACTAGTCCTACCCCGTGTGTAACACTACATCCAAATGCTAGTATCATAATGTATCGTACCACTCTGCTAGTTGTGGGAATGTAGCTTTAAAGTCTTTGCCGCGGCGCTGGTCATACTGTTCATAAAAGTTCTTAAAGTCACGTTGCAATATTTCTTTACTTAGTGCTCCACTGTGTGGACTGTCAACTTCTTTAAGATATTTAACTAATCTGACCAATTGGTTAAATTCATACTCGTGGAGTTCGTGCTGAAGATCACCAAGCAATGATAGTCGTCTAACAGCTTCTTCACGTATTTCTAGCGGTAAGATCAACGGGCTTTGGAAGCTAGGAAAGCGTAAGATATTAAGGCTAAAATTAATTGCATCTTTGCCATACTTATTTTTAAGTTTAATAACCATTCTTAAAAATTCTGATAGGCTAACCAGACATAAGGCGTTTATGGTACACATGACATGAAGTCCACGCAAGCGACCACTAGCCAATAGGTAATCAACATTACTAGACCATTGATCCCAATCCAGGCCATCACGTATATATACTGCGTGTTGATCAATGCTTTCATTACTGGTGTATAGATCCAGTTCAATACCTTCAGTAGCATCTAATAGTCTCTCTAATTTATCTTGCGTAAACCCTAAATTACTGTTTATGGCAAGCCGTGTTTTGCTCTGACCTCGGTGATCTTTGAACCATTCGATGAGCCGCCAGGTGTATCCTGACATCAAGGGTTCACCACCCGTGATCCTTAATTCTTTAAGCGTCTTGTGGAGATCTGTTTCCCACCACTTGAAGAAGGCTTCAACGTAGGGATTAACATCATTAATAGTATACAGCTGACTACTATCGTGCTCATGAGTGAAATGATTCCTACCATCCGAAACCAAATTGGTATATCCGCCATTGCGCCTGATGTCTTTAACCCAAGTGCTACTAAAAGCTGGATTACAATAGCTACAAGCGAACTGACAAGTGCGATCGAAAGCAATTTCCAAGGTTTGTAAGTTAACGTCTTGTTCTGGGGGTGTATTAAAAGCTTCATCTAAGTCTCCATCATCATATATAACTGTTTTATAAACACGGTCACTAATTGGCAAATTAACTACATCCGCTGGTAGCGGCATGTCTTCAATCTTCCAGCAATATTCACATCCTGCAGGTCTTTCACCCTTCTGCATCTGACTACGCTGTTGTTTCTTTTCTTTAGTATTGTGTATGGCCTTGGGGTTGGTTTTAATCTCTTCTATGTCAATAGCGTGTGGCAAGGGATGGTGGCAACTGGTAGTTTGTCCACTGCCTAACCATATAGTTGCGTTATACCATTTAGCCGCACAGAAACTAGCAGATTTAATATCAATAACTCTGCGCTTATATTCTAAGTCTGTTTCGTTATGTAGCTTCGGCACGCTTCTAACTCCGGGATATAATCTATTAGTTTAACATCCCTTGATTTATCAAGGGCATCATTGAATTTAAAAAATTCTGTTAATGCATCAATATCAATACTACTATTTTCCATTTCCGTGATATAATAATCTACTTTAGATTGAAACAACAACTGTTGATAAAACTTACTTGATTTCAATAATTCTAAATCTTGTAACGCTAGTTCTTTGTTAGGGAATGTAGTAAATTCCTGACTTTTTGGTCTATAAATTTTATTTAATAGCACAGTTCTGCATTTATGAAATTCTTTTTCTAAAAAGAAAACTAATTTACTTAAATTACTGATATTCCATATACCTACAGTAATATTAAATCCTATATGCGGAGTTATTTTAAATAATCCATGTACGTTTTCAATTAAACTCGCCCAATCAGCTGGCCATCGTATATATTTGTTAATTTTATCATATCCATCTAAACTAACTACAATATGCACATTATTAAAATGTCTTAATAATTCTCTATATTCCTTATTAAGGTTAGTAGCATTAGTGTTCATCCTAATCTCGATATCAGTACGGTTTGCTTTGATAGCACGAGTTAAAAATTCTCTAAATCCAGGCATTAAACTAGGTTCGCCGCCGGCCACATAAATTTTTTGTACTGTATCTAGATCTACTGCATCGTTGAAACTAAAACTTTTAGGGTGAACCTTCACAGGCCAACCTAACCGTTTATATTCTTTTTCAAGTTGACTACTAAATTGTGGATTACACATACGACATGATAAATTACATAGATTGTCATTCCTAATATCATAATAAATTAGATCAGTCTTGACATCTTCATATGTTTCGTACTCAAGTTTCTTAATCCAATCTTCTGTTTCTAATACCCTAGAACTATATGTACCGGCGTCATCTAAATTATAACACTCAGTACAAGCATCAACACGATCACCTGCTAGCATTTTTTGTCTTATTTCTTCTAACTGTTGATTGTTATTAAAATCAAAATCTTTAGTATATTTTGTTATTCCATTTAGTCCGCCCAAACAACAAGGTTTAACATCATTATTTTCATTTACGTGTAAATGAATAAATGGTAATATGCAAAAAGCACGATTTTCTTTAAGATTGATTTTCGGCATGCCATTTACACTCTTGCCAAAAATCTTTCATCTGCGGAAACGTTGCTAGGAAATCTGTTTCTCTACGCTGGTCGTACTCATTGAAGAAACGATAAAAATCAGCACGTGTATCGTGTAGATATTTTTCATTGAGTTTCTTACCTTTTTTCATCCAATCAACATCACGTTCTAAGCGTTGTATCTCATAGTCTTTAAATCCATCAAATCTATCGCTATCCTCATCTAATCGATTTAACTTCATCCACTTGACCACATTCTCTAAGATACGAACATAGCTTTCTGGAAGTATCTGTAGACTTTGCCAAGTTGGAGTTCTCAACACAGGAGTATCAAACCAAACACGTTGGTATTCAGTGCTGTACAGCTTACGTAGTTCAAGTACGTGTTCTAGTAACTGTTGAAGGCCTAAGATACTAAGGTTATTCATTGTGATGATATAGGTTAAACTGTTGCGATTAGGTACTTCTGTCAGATATTTGTGGACATAACTATGTAGTCGACTTGGGCTAAGACCGTGACGGATATAAGCCGCATGATCATGATTGCCTGTGTCTAAACTCACATACTGCATGAAGTGTTCGATGCGCTCACCTTGGCATAGTTGTTTAACTTTGTCTAGGTATTTGTTAAACAGTTCCGGTTCTACACTAAAATTACTAGTTACATCAACATGTAGATCTTTTTTAGGCATAGCTAGTATATAATCAAATACACGGTGCGTATTCTTGTCCATCAGAGGTTCACCACCTGTCATACGGAAGTGTTTGAGGCTACCATATAGGTCTGGCCACCAACGCCAAAATGCTTCTACATAGGGATTGTTTTCACGCACAGGAATAGGTTGGCGGCGTCCTTTGAAATGCATAGGATCGTTATGTGGGCTCTTTGTAGGATACGCTCCCCAACGTTCAATGTCTTTGCCCCATTCTGTTGAAAACTGTGGGCTACAATAACTACAGGCTAGATTACATCCATGGCTGAAGTTTACTTCTACATAGCTAGGAGTAACATCTGCGTCCCACGGTTGATCGACTATGTTATTGTAATGCTCAGCCGCCCAAGGCTCACCACTGCGATAATGTCGATCACTTAGATGACCAGCATCTTCCATGGTCCAGCAGTAGTTACATTCTTTAGGACGTTCACCATTGAGCATCTTCTTACGTTGTTCTTTCTTATATGCTGTATTATGCAAGGCACTAGGATGGAACTCTAACGGTTGCGCATCAATTTCATGTAATGGGGGATGATAACAGCTATTGTTGAGTCCTGTGGGCAAATGTAGGCTTACCTGTTGCCATTTAGCAAGACAGAGACTATGCCCTAATTTGTCTTTCATCTCTTCTGCCGCATTCATAAATTCACTTTTACTCACGTTCCATCACTCCTTTATTTCTAAACACACTCTTATAGTGATGTTTAAAAAATTTACTTTCTTCTGGGTCCATGTCTACGATAGGTAGACTTAATTTTTGTCTTAGTTGATTACCGATACTAGTACAATGATCTGGGGTATCGTTCTCAAACTCTTTCCATAGTTCTGCTAGCGTATCAAAATCTTGCACCTGTCGATAATCCCATTCTTTATTTAACATGGTCATCCATGTGCCTAAGCGTGCACCATAAATACTCCAAAAGCCATTATCAACATCTGCGCCGACAGTTTGCCAAATACACAAATGATCATAGTTACGACTAACGACTTTGTTTTCAAATTCTTGTAGTGTAGGACGTTTGCCACGGTTCAGGCACATCTTAACACCTTCACGGAAGCCTGCTCGCCATGCTTGGAATGGTGTAGCATTAGGGTATGTAGTTGAATAGCAGTCGTGCATGGCCCAATAGTTAGGGTAAAAACAAAACTCTACATCATTGGCTTCACTACCATCTGTGTTTTCATGTGTCTTCATGTTATAAACAAATTCTTTGGTCCAGCAACTTAATCCGCCATTGCCATACATCAATCCATTGATATGGTTGCGAGCTTTCCAACGGAATACACAGTCTTTGTTATTGTCATCTAATTTTAATTGTAGATTAAAAAATTCTGCATCAGGTACGTTGTCACCATCAATTAATACAAAGCGATCAGTTGAACTAGCATCGGCGGCTGCTTTGTGTGCGGCATCACTGCCTTTAACTCCATCTACTCGTTGGGACCAGGGAACCATATTTTGGATCTTGATCCACGTCTCTTCTTTACGAGGCTCGTCGTAGCTTAAATATATTACATCTAAATCTGCTATATCAATTAACTGTGTCATAATTATCTTTAAGATGTTTAATCATTTCTTTAGCTTGGTCTTGATTCATTCTTTTAAATGGGTGTACATGAAATCTGACAGAATTGTAACAACTCCAATCAATAGCACGAAACTCTTCCCAAGTAGTAATAGGTGGTTGAGTTAAAATTATTTCGCTAGTCCACTCTTTGTCAATATTTGTTTTAAAAATACCTAGCAGTTCATATTCACTGAACCATTTAGTTTTATCAAAGTCTCTGATACATAATGCTTGTAAAAAATTTACACCATAAGTTTGTTCTATCTGTGCCTTTAATTCGTACCAATCTTGTTTGGTATATGGCATAATTTCACTAATAAAACTATAATCAATTACTCGTTTAAACCCTGTAATTTCTTCAATCATATCAGAATAAATTTTATGATGTTCGTGCCATAAACGTTCAACTTTAAAATTTATTGTTCCATTCTCTAATATATTATATGGTTTTAGTAAAGCAATATCTGCATCTTGTATTAAAAAATAATCACTGTTAAAAAAATCTAAACTGCATAATTTTAATGCCTGTTGCTTGTACCAATTGTCCTGAACCCATAGAGATAAATTATAGTATTGGTCGAAATAATTGTCATTAAAAATTTCTATGTTTCTATCATCTATCCCAAATTCTTTAAACGCCTGGCGAAGCTGTTCTTCACTGTGAGGTGAAAATATATATGTTCTATTTGGTTTGATTGTAAGGTTGTGGTCAAAACTCAAAGTGACCATTGCTTCCCACAAACGATCAAGCCCTATGCACATTATTCTAGTTAAATTTAGCATAGTTATAATATTCTATCTCTTTATAATATTCATCACCTTCTAAAACAAGACCTGCATGATTTTTAACAACAGCATAACCAGAGTCACTCTTCTTTAATTTTACACTAATTCTTGGGTCAAATACAACCTTTTCAAGACGTTTCTTTTCAACATTTATACGATAATGGGTATAATTTTCATATGTTTTTTGATCTACGACCAAGTATTGTTCGCTTGCAGGATGATTTTGCATACTGCACATAGTAATATTACCCAAATTGTCATAATGAAACCGATATTCAATTAGATCCGGAATGATTTCACCAAAACTAGCCAGGGCTTTTAAGAATTCTTCTTCTGTAAACATTGTTCATATTCCTTAATAATTTCAGCTGTTGCCCAAGACTTTTCATAGTAATGCACAGGATGATATTGGTTAACATTGTTAATACGTATCATTGGCAGGTCTGTTTCACACATCACTGATTCCGTCCAGCAACTTGCTTCACTAAATCCATTTATAGCTGGTTTCATATGTACAAAATTAATATAATCCATACTAGGTAACGTACAACGTTCTACCCCTAAGATTTTAGCCGTCAATGCATAAACAACATCAGTAGTAGGGCATTCATCTCTACAATTTTTTAATAGGTTATCTCTGACATACTCCCAATTTTTAAAAATCCATTCAGCATACCAAAAGAATTCTGCGGCGGGTTGACTATAACGGAAGTACATCAATCCATTGTAGATATCCGGTAATTCATTATCATCAAACAATCGTCTATAGGTTCTATTATGACATAATTGTTGTAAATAATCTCTACACCCAGTACTTAATACTAGATCACGTAGACGAAAAGCCGTCCACCAATGGTCAATACTGCGTGTAAAAACTAAATCACTTTCTAATTTAATTGTTTCTTTAAAAGGTGTTAGATAAAAAACCTGCCATTCATTTGATAATTTCCATTGTTCATTTTCGGCATGATCTTTAGGTAATTCAATCACATAATCAAATACTTGACAATGACGATCTGAGACTTGAGCCAGTGTTTGTTTATCTACGATCACAGCGTATTGACTACCTGGCATTGTAAGTTTAACTGCCATGGCTTGCACATAGGCCAATTGTAGATAGTCTACTTCTGTGTTTTGGGCAAAGGTTAAAAATCCTCGTTTTGCAGAATGTGGAGTTATTCGTTGCATATCTGTTCCACAAAATCAGCAAAATCATTGCTGAGTAAATATTCTTTATCCATGACATGAATATTCTGACGCGGTATGACGTGAGCTTTGTCTTCTTCTTTAACTGTTATCAGATTATTCTTTATCGTGATTGATTTTACCACTTCATTGAAAGTAAACATTGGCCAGGCGATTCCTTGATCTGATCTAGGATCGTACCCATTTAAAATATTATTGGCTATGGTAAATGCATAGTCATTCCTGAAACTATTATAATTTCCATGATATAATTTTAGATAATAAAGATAGTTCCTTTGTATGCGACCTACTAGATCAAACAGCATACGAGTTTTTTCTGTGCGTCTGAACAATATAGCTGTTGCCCATTGGTATGGTAGAGAATAATTGCCCATGCTGGTTTTCCAATCACCCGCTGGAGTTTGATTATGTGTCATTATACGATAATCAAAATCTTGCTCAAATAGTTTTAATAGATTACTGTCTAACATCAGATAGTCGCTGTCGATCAATAATGTTTCATCCCATGGGCTAAGTTCATAAGCACGATAACGATCACCATTTCGCCAGGCACCTGGTTGGCCAACTTTATAATTTTTTAAGGTATTGTCTACAACGATAACTTGATCAAATTCAGATGATTGTACTGGAGTATCTGTTATTAACGCGACAGGTAAATCGAGAGTCCGATGTATTAATTGGGCAGATCTTCTTGCTATTTCTACATAATTTATTTTTGTATCAAAAGCAAATAGTAAAACACCCCTAGACTTTTCTTGCACGACGGATTTCTTCATGTTGAATGTGCCAAGAGTTCATAACCATTTGATACTGTTGCTTACACAAGGTTAAAAATTCTGCTTGATTAATCTTGATTGGATTTTGATATGTATCTTCCAGGAACAGTTCGTTACTGTCCCAACTGTTTAGAAATGCTATAAGTTCCGGTGTAACTTTAAACAAGCCACCGTTATACGGCACATGGAGATCTGTTAATATTTTTTCACGTAGGATTCTTTTATTAATTTGATAATCTGTGGCCAAGCGTATCTGCTCAGTGATTTTTTTTAAGTCGCTCATACAGCTATTTATCGGCCTAAAATCCAGCCAAAAAAAAAGCACTCCGTAGAGTGCTTTTATAGATTAATACAACCTATGCCATAGTTACTGCACCCCAAGAATTTGCTAGATAGGTAGTTTCTGGAAAAACCGCATCAATCCTAACGGTGGCAGTGACACTAACCACATCATTGAAGTTTGAGTTGGATTGGATTGGTGCCTGAAGAGTAAAGTCAAATGTGATTACTGTTCCCACATCACCATTGGCACCTTGGACTCCATTGGTTTTTAGGTTAATTAAAAGTTCATCGTTCGTATATGTATATGTTGCACTGCCTGATTTAAGATCAAGCATGATTTGGTTAACACTGGTCAATCCCCAATATCCCAATGCTGAACTACTAGATACGACTGTGCCACTTGTGCCTGTACGTGGAGTACAGTTTGCATTTCTGACTACAAATCCTGCGGCATTGGTTTGGAATATTGTAACAATATCACCACTGCGAGATGTGGCATTGAGATTTGTAGCAGTCAATACCACTGATATGTATCCACCTGCGTTAAAGAAATAACGAGCTTGGTCAGCACTGGCAAATGTGGCTGTACGTGTCCAGTTTGTAGATTGTGCGCTTGATGAGTTGGGCCAGCTGATTGTTGTATTTAATCCTGTACCTGTTGTTGTTGTACCACTCGCCGATGCTGCATTAGCAGTAGAATTAATACTTGTCACTCCAGAACTAACGTTAGCAAATGCTGCGATTGTAGCACCAGCCACGATACCAATATTCGATCCTGATGCTAGTTGAGTGCCCGATCCGCCTTGATGAGCTAGGGTTTTATTTAATGTGTAGACTAGTCCAGCCCATTGTGTAGCTGTAACTGTAGTACTTGCTGTAAGAGCACTGATCGCACTTACATCTTGGCCATATCCTTTGTATCCTATACCTGTACCCCAAACCATAGCAATATTATTGATCGTTCCGCTGTATGTGTTCGTGGTATTACCTCCCCAGGCTAAATTATTATAATCATTTGCTTGTATTGTTCCACCTGTTGAATATGACATTTTTACTTAATCCTATATATTAACTATTTATTAACTATTTAGCTTGACGATAGCTTCTACTGTGCCTTCATCTGCTGTTATTTTATCTTCTAATGCACGTCCAATGACGTTAAATGCTGTGATCTCTGTTTTATTTGCGGCACGAGCCAATCCTGCTCCTGCTGATACTAGTCTATCACCTTTACGAACAGTACCGATCACTCGAACCGGAACCCGTCCTTGCAGGGCTACAGCTGGGTGTGTTGCATCACTGCCAGCACCATCATTCATCATAAAGCCTGCACGTGTACTTATCACTCCAAATACATCATCACTTAAATCTTGAGCTGCAGCTGTGATTTCGTTAACCCCACCAAGCTCAACTACAGTACCAGGTAGGTAAACACTGTCTGCTTTAAAACGTTCAGCCAAGTCAGCGTATTGTGAAGTGATCGCTGTACCACGGAATGTTGTAGCCCATACATTAGCATATCTAAGACTTGTTGATCCTAATTCAATTGTAACATTGCCGCTTGGTAACATATTTGCACCAAGGGTGACAACACCGTTTAATGCGGTAGTTGATGAGTTAGTTACTGCCCCAGTTAATGTGGTAGCACCTGTGACTGAGAATGCGCCAGGTACTGCTACTGCACCTGTCGTACCAGTTATGCCGATGGCTTTTGTATCAACTCCGCCTTTGTTTATAAACAGATCTAAATTCTTATTGCTGGTACCATTCCTTACGCTAACATCACCTGAACTAGTTGCTACTGTGAGATCTGATCCTACTAATAATGATCCGACTGTTACTGCATAAGCACTTGATGCGGCTTGATCACTGCGTAAAAATTGGCTAGCTGT
>Ga0181346_1000184_pt1 | contig 25588 bp, 27 predicted proteins | sample Su13VDMM15DN_FD_130100 | JGI IMG/M metagenome (GOLD analysis project Ga0181346, IMG submission 130100) | Freshwater viral communities from Lake Michigan, USA - Su13.VD.MM15.D.N | ecosystem: Environmental > Aquatic > Freshwater > Lake | place: USA: Michigan | collected 2013-07-15 | reverse complement strand
TTTATTTATCTTTACAAACGTAGTTAAATATTTAAAGATTCTTTGAAATATCCATTCCGTTTTTTCGTCTCGGTAGATATACCAAGCTAAATAATCTGATTCTCTGTATGATGGATTAGATGGTAGGCCTTCTTTTTCTTTTGTATATTCTAAAATGTTTTCACATTCTTCTTTAGTAAATATAATTTTTTCCATTAATTAAAGTAACTTAGATTGAAAAAGTGGAAGATCTGAGGTTAAAAAGGATACTAGTGTGTATCTATCACCGTTTATAACAGAATTTATACAATGTGTTTCATCTCCTGTAAAATAAGCTAGCTGTCCTTTTTTAGGTCTTATACTTATATTATCAAATATTAATTCTCCGCCTTCAAAGGTATCGTTTAAAAAAATAACAAAGCTATAGGGAAGTAGGTGGCCGTGTGGCTTCTCTACTACGTTTATTTGATTATTAACATGCTGTATTCTAAGCGTACTAATGTTATCGTATTTTAATACCCTTTTCGTAAAAGAAAACTCACCTATTTTGTTTAAAATATCTATGCCGTTGTAGTGGTACAAGTTATCGTTTAATATAGGTAGTATGAGGTCTTTATTTGACTGAAAGAAGGAGATTAGCTCATCACACTCCTTATCTGTTATAAAATTTCTATAAGTTTTTATCATATTATTGTTTTTTCTAGTTTACAATTTCTTTTTCCAAAATGGCTTATTCGATTAAACACCTTTTTTACTTCTGCTTCTGGTAGTCTAACTTCTATGCCAGCTTTATGTAAAGCGATCCATATTATTATACCTTCCATTGCACCAGGTAGGTCGTAAGCCAACCTTTGATAAGGTCGTGTTTGAATATCTATATCTCTCCAATGTTTTATAAAACTTTCCTTCTGCTTACTGTCTACTATTTTTAACACAAAATAGCCCTCGTGTACTAGGTGTAGTTCGTCAAGATGTATTGTACTTAGTTCATTTAAATAATCTTTCATATAGTCTAATGAACCGTAAATGTCCTTTAACTTATCTAGGTTAACTATTTCAGCTGCATGCATTCCAGCTCCTACCTTGTCTAATGTCAAAAAGTCAATACCGTTACGTATAAAAATATCCGTATCTAAAAACATTAACGTATCAAATTCTTTTAACGCTTCTTCTATTACAACTCGTTTTAAATTGTAGTTAAAAGGCTCTTTAATTTCTATAACTCTATAAATTCCTTTTATAATTTGCTCAGGAGAATCAGTTCCTACTATTATCCTATATTCTGGGTTTATTTGCAGTAGGGATTTCGCAACGATATTAAATTCGTTAATATGCTCTTCACCATATGCTAGAAAACAAAATACCATACTTTTCATATTATAATAATCTTTTCTCTACTCTTTTTACCTTGTATTTAAAGCTTACCGATATAAGGTCTAATAGAGAATTTTCTGTATTAATTTTTTCTATTAACTTATTATGAGCACAATTTACCCATTCTTTGCATAGTGCATAGTTTTTATCAAAATTCTGCATAAACTGGGCTACAAAGTTTACAAACTCTTCGGGATTGCCTTTAATTGACTTTATTTCTCTATAAAACGGATGTGGCTCAATGTTTAAAAGATGTTGTACTATTTCTAAAGGGTAGGGATGTGTAGCTATAAACGGAATATTACCAAGTAAAAATCCGTAAGTCTTTTCGGATAGGTAGTTTGAAGTAAAATCTACTTGCTCAAAGTCCCACGTTTCTGAAACGATATGCATTTTTGCCATTGGTAGTATTCTCATAAAGTAATCCATATAAGGAACAATAGGAAAATTAGTCTGGTGCCATTCAATATCTTCGAAGTCATTTCCACTATTAATATTACGGTGAATATTTTCTTCTAGTTGATTCGAATACGCTTTAAAATTTTTATTTTGTAAATTATCAACTGTTGAAAGGTATATTCTATCGTCTTTTAACCTAGCTAATCCATTTAATATCTTTACCCTACTTTTTCTATGATTTCTTACTGAATAACATAGGTCGTGAGGTGGTTGTAGTTTTTCAAATATATTCTTATATTCGTAGTACCATCGAATTGCCATTAATTCATTCCATTGGTGAATTGTGTTAGTTAGAGCAAAAAAGTGATTAGTGTACTTTTCTCTTACAAGATTGTTAAAAATAATATTATCAGACACAATATAGTGATCTTTTAATTTATCTAATTCTGCTTCGAAGTCGACTATAAGTGGGTAATTAATGCTATCATATTTACATAAAATTTTTTCTGTACTAAAGCAAGTAACTATCCAACCTTTTCTATCTGCTAACAACTCATTAAATTTAACTAGAAAACGTCTATCGTAGTAGCTATCCTTCTTCTTAGACACTAAGTCTTCGTAGGTAGGATTCATTCTTATTTGAAAAGATGCGGTAAAATAGTCGAGTAAGTGAAGTCCGTCTTCTTTATCGTGAAGTTCTGGATCAAATACAAAAGTTACAGTCGTATCTTTGTACTTTCCTGTTACGATTTTCTTATTATCTTCTGTTTCAACTAGCTTATCGGTGAGATTATGTGCTAATTTATAAAGAAGCTGTTTGGAGTAGTAATGATGAACGTAAATTTTCATACTAAATTAAGGCTTTTTTTAATGGTTCAATATTATCTCCGATTAGTGCTATAGAACCTACTAAAGCAAGTCTATCTTCTATATCAAACTCCTCTCTCAAAAAATTTTCTGTTTTAAATATTAGAATATCTCCTTGCGTTAAATTAACTTCTTCTTCTTGATTTTTAAAGTAAAAAATAGTCTTAGATGATTTAACCAGATGTATAAAAGAATACTGAGATTTGGTAAGTAGTTGATCTTTTAGACTTTTATTAAAGTCTATCGGTTCATTTTGCTGTTCATTTTGCATATAACCCCACATATTTTTTATATAAACCTCAAAATCGTCGTTTGTATACTTTTTTATTTCCTTTAAAGCTAAGTTAAGTATTTTATTAAAGTATTCACATTCAAATAAAATTTCATACATATTAGAACGATGCGGAGTTGTTACGGCTCTATTAGCTAGCAGATCAATACCGTGTAGGTAAAGGTTATTTGAATTAATGTTAGGTAACTGTACTATCATATATTAAGGTTAAAATTTGATGCATATACAACTCTATCTATTTCAGCATTAGGAATGGGAGTTACCATGTGGTATAATGTACCTGGAAAGATAAGTATATCGTTTTCTTTAGGAGAGAAGGTATGTAATTTTCTATCTTCCGTCATAAAAGTAATATCTCCTTCTCCCTTTGTTAAGTTTCTTGGTATCTGTATATAAAATACACAAGTCCATTCAGTCTTTAGGCTTGTCTTCTCTGTAGTGTAGTATAAGTAATCATGCTTATGCATAATCATATTAAAATCTTTCTTTTGTGTATATACCCAACTTAGCTTAGCCACTCTATCTGCTGTTCCTCCTAGCACGTCTACAACACACTTATCTACTGAATCAAACTCTTTACAGCTTATAAAGACCCTGCTCTCTACGCTCTTATACGTCTTAGTATTTCTCAGAGATGCATTTTGAGTAACCCTTTTTATAAAATTTTCTTTTGAATATCCTTCGTTGTATCTAGTTCTATAAACAATATTTTTATCAGACAGCTTAAATTCTTCTACCATATTTATATAAAATTAAAGTTAGATACGTAGGAAATTCTTTCTATATCGGAGTGTTGATTGGGAGTTGTCATGTGGTGAAGATCTCCACTAAAGATAATAACTTCTCTTTCTTTAGGAGTGAACTTAGAAAAAATACCGTTTTCGTCCCTAAATAATAAATCTCCTTCTTTTTTTTCTATTTTAAAAGGTATTTGTATGTAAAATACGCACACCCACTGTGTAGTTAAGTTAGACTTATTAAAACGATGTAAACATTTATGATCATGCATCCAATGCTCTGTGAAGTCTTTTGTTTGAGTATAGACCCAGCTAAACTTTGATATTCTATTAGATACCTGTGAATGTATCCTTTTTAAATTGTTTAGAAAAAAAGTATCGAGGGATTTAAACTCTGGACATTCAATATTAAGTTCTAATGAGTGATTTTCTTTTGCATTACCTTTATAACTTAAAGATCTATTCTCTTCCACTCTCTTTAAAAAAGCTTCTTTTGAAAATTCACCGTCATAAACTGATCTATAGATTGAATATTTTTCAGATATAGCTAATGATTCAAAATCTAAATTAGATTGTATTCGTTCGTTTAAATTTATTGTACTTTCCATACTTTGCTAAAATTTCCTCTTCTCTGTTAATAAACCTATTTGTTTTTAAAGTCTCTCTATCTATATTAGGTATTTCATCCCAACCGCAACTGTTAACCCAGTGTAACGGTGTTTTAAATATCCAATGACATCCTTTATTTAAGATTACAAACATTTGATATCGTCCATCTATCTGCTTATAACCGTACATATTAAATAAGTGCTCCTTAATACTATCATTTAATAAATTTAACTCTATTTCTGTAAGAGTATACTCTCCAGACTCTCCTTCCCATACTTTAAAAATTTCTTCTCCTTCATCTATATTTCGTAATGCAAAGACTCCTACTCCATGAAGCCTACTAGAATCTAACTTTACGCTAACACAATCCTTTATGTACTCGTAAGCAGTCATTAGATAAAATTCTTGGGTTTAAAGGTAAATTTAGAGCCATAATTTGCAAGGAGTTCTTCTCCTTCGTTTATATCTCTTAGTGCTGCTGGATTGTATAGTTCGGTATCTACGTTTGCATTTTGTAATCCGCTATTAATAAACATTGGTGGATAAATGTAGAGCCAGTGGAATCCCTTCTCTAATAAAATGAATATCTTACCGTATTCTTTTTCTACCTTTTGCTCATTTCCCTCTTTATCTAGGTAGTAAATTTTATTATCAAACGTTTCGTAGATGCTTCTTTGCAATTGATCGGGTAAAGTAAATAGCTCTTCTTGTGTTATCGAATAAACACCAGATTCCCCGTACCAGGGATTAAAGATTAAATCTCCTTTTTGAATAGCTCTTACTGCAAAATAACCAACACCACTTATATGGCTCGGTTTGAGTATAGATACTACATATTTCTGTAGGTATTCGTAAGCTGTCATAACAATTATATAACTAATTAAAGATACTTTAGGCGTGCTTTGCCTTTATTAAGTTTACTAACTTTTGTAAAATTGTATTTGCTTGTACTTTCTGCGTCTCTGCTAAAGGAAGTACTGTTTTACTTTTTAAGTCTGCTGTAGTTATTGATTTATATTTTGTAGGCTTTATCATAGTGTTTATTTATTGTGTACTAAAATATCGTTAGCATAGAAGTTATGGTTATCTTCAACTGTAAAAATGTAAGTCTGCGTATCTACTTCTGGTAGTACTTCTATCTCTTTGATTGCAGTATGTCCGTATGTAGATAATCTAAACATATCACCGACTTTAATTTGAGAAACTTCTCGACCTAGATTATACCTTTCGTTTGTCCATTCTGGCTTATAAGATGCTAACTCTAATCCATTAATATAGATTGGATGATCGTATGTACAAGTTAAAGTTGTACTATTTGATAAATGGTACTTAATTAATTCGCTATGCATTGGTTGCTTTAACTCAATTACTTTTTTAGGTTCAATTGAATTAGAAGTTTCATTAAAAGATAATACTTCGTCTCCAATTACTATATCTTCGATATTCTTTTTTGAGCCTCCTTCTAAAGTAATTTGAGTCCCTGCTATGAAACAGAATCTGTTATGAACTAGAACATTATTAGCAAAGAAGTTATGATTACCTTCGATATCTTGTAAGTTATAAACCTTTACATCTTCTGAACGTTCTACTATCTCTACAATCTTTGACGCACCTGTAATTAACTTTACTCCATCTCCAATTTCTACTTGCTTAATTTTCTCTTCTAAGCTATACATTTCATTTGATAATTCAGGATTTAAAGAAGTCCATCCTTTACCTTCGATGTATATTGGGTGATCAAGTGTACACTCTAGCTTTTCTCCATTATCGAATTTGTACTCAACAATGTTATTTACATTTTTACTAAATACTGCATTAACTATGTTGTGGACTATTTCTCCTGTTTTGAAGTCGAAAGTAGCAACTACGTCCCCAGGCTGAACATCTTCGATATTTTTTACCGAACCGTCTGCTAGAGTAATTTTTGTACCTGCTACAAAGCAAGGTGCATTGTGGGTAATAAAGGAGTTGATCGGTGTAGTTCCTGCAATAATATAGGTATCTGTATCTTCAACATCGAGTTCTATTAAACTAAAGCTATTATCGCTAGTAACAAACAATTCGTTAGACGTTACTTTTGCAAGAGAGCCTTCGTAATTGATTAAATAATCTGTATCTACGTTTACGTCAATAGCAGTTTTCCAAGTAATTATATCTTTAATAGAATCTTGTACTAAGAAGGATTTAACTGGAGATGCGTAGATAGAATCTTCGTTATTATCTACTGTTAATTTACTTAGTGATTTATTATCTAACGGTTTAGTATTTTTATAGATAACAATAGAAGAAGTCATGTACGAGCCTTCAGGTAGGTCGGTTCCGCTAATTTCCCACTTGTTAACATGGTAATCCTCTCCGCTTAAACTTGTTCCATTAACATAATAAGACTTTAAAGTATCTCCTATCTCTAAACTACCAGCCTCTATCTTACTATCATCAGATTTAACAATTAAATGAGTATCTAATATACCTTCAGACTGTCCGTCGTATTTTATATAGTTTGTTGCAAATTCAAAAAAGTGTTTATTGTCAAGTATATTTACATACGAAGTTTCATCGTAGGATAAGTCAGTAGGTAATTCGAAAATCGCGGTTCTTTTATAATGAGCTATGTGTAATAAATCAAGATTAGAGCCATACACTATAGAGTAGGTTCTAATACTTTCAACTTTATTATTTTCTAATGCTTTTGAATTTATATGGTACTTTTGAATTACTGTATTTGGGTCTTGAACTTGATTAATAAAGCTATCCCAAACATTTTGACCGCTTTCAGCTTGATGCTCACTTCCTACTTTGTAAAATTTAGCCATTCTGTGAGTTTCTACTACATTTTTAGAAACTGCATCTGGTACATTTGTAGAATTGAGATCTTCTCCTGTAATGCTGTTGTAAGTGCCTAAGTGAGACGAATGATAGAATTCAACAATAGAATCTTTTTCATCACCATCGTAAAATAACGATAGTAAATTTAACTTTCCTTTTGCATATTCACTATCAAAGATAGAAGTTTCGTCGTATGCTAAACGTAAGACAAATAATCCATCTTCATCTGGTACTGTTGTCGGGTAAATTACGTTAGGTCCTTCTCTTACCTCTTCAAAAGAAATTATAAATGGAGCGTTTTCTTTTAGAGCAGCTTTTAAGTGACTAACCATCTCTTCATGTAAGAGGGGTTTGTGAATTACTGTTACTCTTGTAATGCTATTTGCTTGTAAAAGTGAGATAAACTCACTATAATCAAAGCATGAAAAATTAGATACAGAAGTATCGGTATTTACTTCTAATAATCTTAAATTACCGCTTGCATCTTCTATAAAATCTGCTGAAAATAGGGTTCCTTTCATATTTTTGTTTTCTTATTGTTAATAAATAGATTGAAATTGTAGATTTTATACTAATATTAGCTATATATGGGTAAATTCAACTTTATAAACTGCGCTAAGGTATCTGCTAATTTTTGATGTCCTTCTGCAGTTAAGTGACTACAGGTACTCTCAGTCCAGTCGAAAAAAGAGCATCCAGCTACAAAAATTTTATCCATAATAAAAAACAATATTAGTTTTAGATTCGTATTCGCGCCAAGGGTCTAAGATAATGCTTCCTTCGGGGAATTCGGTCTGATTAAAGGTGTTATAATGTCCTATTAAGTATACTGCTTTACCTTCTATATCATCAAATAACACATCATATCCTTGATTCTCGCAAAAGTGTCCGACCATTATAGAGGTCGATCCTTCTACGTAGTCTACTCCCGGTTTATAACTCTTACCCATTATAACAATAGGTAATTCATGCATACAAGCTAAATATGTTAGTTTTTTAGCTATATTTTCTGCTTGTACCTCTCTTGCTTTCATTATAGCATCAAATAAATCATATCCTAATCCTAAATCTTGAGCCATCCACCTTAAAGCAATATTATCTCTTGGATGACAACCTCCTCCATCCCCCATCCCTGCTTTTAAATAAGCATCGCTAATAATACGTTTAGTACTTCTTGCTAATGCAGTTGTAACTACGTCTGTATTTATGTTACCGTTCTTTTCAGCAACGTCTTGAATCATATTAACAAGAGCTACCTTAGTAGAAATAAAAGTATTGTAGAATATCTTAATAGCTTCTGCTTCATCCCAAGTACCTATTTCATATCTTGTTCCTGCATATACTATAGTATTGTAAAATTTCATTAATATACGAGCATCCTTAGTTAAGGCTCCGTCTTCGGTACCTATAATCATCATTTCCGGGTTTACCATGTCTTGTTTTACAGTCCCCATAGCAATAAGGTATGGATTGTAAATAAAGCGGTAGTTTTTAACTAAAGGAATAAACTCTCTTCTTATTGTACCTGGAAGTACAGTAGAAATTAAAACAACTAATTGATCTTTTGTCGTATACCTATTTATTTCTTCTAAAAGATCTTTAACAATAGTGTAATCGAAATCCTTATTAGGTAAATGTGATGTTGGATATCTTCCGTCGTAGTCTGGGTCGTGTGGTGTTGGTACAGCAACGAAAATAATTTCACCATGCGTACAAACATCTTCTAGTATCCGTGTCACTTCATGCTTACATCCGCTAACTATTCTAGTGTCGTAACCTAAAACGTCATGACCTCCTTCGTGCATAACCTCAGCAGCTTCTTTACCTAATTTACCTACACCAATAAAACCTATTTTCATATTAGATCTTTTTCTGTATTTTCTACGTTAATTAAATCTCTTTTAGGATGAGATTCCCATCCTGTAGTACTAAGGTTTATAGCCTCTTTATAGCTATTAATTTTATCGTTCCACTCTTTAACAAATTCTTTAGTTTTATCTGTTAATTCTATATTTAAATTAGGAAGTAAAATTTCTGTTAAGTACTTATTATGCTCTTCTACTGATGGATGCCATTCTGCTCTCTTATCTTTTACAGTTTCATTACCGTAGTAGGTTTGTAACCTTTTCTTAGCTACTTTTTCACTATGGTCTGTTAATTTAAGGTATTCCATCATAGATACAAAGTCTAAATGTATATTATCTCCGTAAAACTCAATAACACCGCTGGTATTTTTGTATTTAGAACTAGGATCATTAGAATCTAACTGCTTTACAGGATGCATTGAAAATTGATAAGATTTACAGCCTAGCTGTTTTAGTGCTAAATTAGTAGCAGACATAATAGCTGAATCTCTAAATACGTAAAAAGAAGGATCTGCCCACCCGTCTACAAATAGTTCGGTGTATATACTTTGATTGTAGATAAGTCCTGGTGTTCTCCATTCATTATTTACAAATCTATCCTCTCTTTGCATTGTACTCCAGCAAATCAATACTAAATCATCTTCGTTAAACTTAAACTTAGCATTAGCTTCCATCAGCTTAATGAAAATAAATTGATTTCCTGCACCGCATCTACCAAAATTATACCCTTCTAGTCCCCTATTTTTAAAATCTTCTACTAAGATATCTGCCCAAGTTGGCCAACTAAAAGATGTAAAACTACACCCGAATGTAAATACTCTTTTCATTCTAAAATTTGAATTTATTAAAAAACTTCTCTGTATTGTCTGTTAACAGAAAGTGTTTATAGTTATGTATTAGCACTTCTCTCATTTCATTTCTCATAATAGTAAGCTCGTCAAAGCTCTTACTTGCAATTACCTTTAATTCTTCTAAGATCATAGTTAACCTTTTTTCAAAGTTCTCTTCGTTATCGTAGCTTTCATTAATCCATTTATCAAAAGTTTTAAATCCAAGTTCTTTTAAATGCTTTAATGAATACGGATTACCATATACAATAAAAGGTTGCTGTGCATAAATTGGTTTATACATTTTTTCTGATAAAAATAAAATACCTTTCCTTATTTCTGTTTCTGATATTAAAGATATAAAGGTTTCTTGGTGTTGCTGTAAATTAAAGCTAGCCGCTAAATTAACTTCTAAATCGCTGTCGTCTATTTTTATTTCTAATTTATTATCTTCAAAGTAGTTAAATACTTCCTGACATAGTTCTTCGTCTTCTAAACATTCTCGAAGCGGATTAATATGGTTTATGTCCATATATGCATTACTAGCTCCTCCGAACGTCAAATCTATATTCTTTAAAAGATCAGGATTTTTCTGCAAATAATAAACTAATATTTTTCTATGTGTACGCGGCCTTCTATTATAACATAGTATCTTATTTTTTAACTTAAAAGGTATGACCTTATCGATATTCATCGGTAAGTTTTTTTTCATAAACCAAGGAAAGTCTAAAAAGTAATGGTAAGAAATATAGGTAAATTTATTTATGTCAGATTCTGATAATAGGAAATTACCGGTTGCAAAATATAGAGTATCTTTACCTAACCCGTACTGATCAGCTAAATTATTCATTCTCTCATCAATATCCCTACTAGATACGTACTCAGTTGCAGCAAAGATACATATCTTACACTTTTTTTGTTGTGCTTGCATTACTACTTCATCAGAAAGCTTAAGACAGTTAAAAAACGTCTCCTCATCCCCTGGTCTAAAGTCTATTAGGTATATAAAATTAATACCGGACTTTACTAAGTCAGAAACTAAACCTACACGGGTGTTTTTATTTCTTGAACTATGAGTTAGCCAGAGGTAGCTACTACTCTCTCCATTCAGAATTGCATTAGCTCTAGGGATTTCGTCTACAATTGAGTCAAATCCCAAAATATGCTTTGAAGCTGTCATAAATTAATGTTTATAAATAAACGGATCACGTTTTTTAAGCTCTGCAATTCTTTTTTTCATACGGCGTCTACTCTTCCAGTCTTTAATCCACTTTTTAATTTTTTTTATCATCTTTAAAAAACATTTGATTATTAATAATTAGTATATCTATGTCTGTTTCTAAAAAAGTCTTAAAAGCGTCTTCAGGAGTCAATACCATAGTCTTATCTTTTACATTAAAAGAAGTATTTAGTAGTATTGGAAACCCGCTTAGCTTTTCAAAGCGTGTTAATAACTCGTACATGTTAGTCCTTTGATCGTAAACAGTCTGTATTCTTGCTGTACCGTCTACATGAGTTACTGCTTTTAACTTATCTTTATATTCCTCTTTTACTTTTACTACTTGGTTCATATAAGGAATAAAGGTCTCTGATTCAAAGTACTTACTTTGTGTAGATTGAATAACCATTGGTGCGAAAGGCCTGAACATTTCACGCTTCTTAATAAGCTTATTTATTCTATCTTGCATTCCTGGTAAAGTTGGATTAGCTAGAATACTTCTATGTCCTAAAGCTCGTGCTCCAAACTCAATCCTACCTTCATACCAGCCTACTACTTTTCCTTCGTGTAATTTTTCTGCTATAACGTTTAAATCTAACACTTCTGAATTACATGTTGTAAATTTATACTCTGGGCCTAAAAAAGGATCTTGCTGTATCTGTAGAGGTGCAAATTTAGTACAAGCACCAATGCAGGAGCCTGCATCTGAAGGTGCAACAGGTATCCAGATATTTTTATAGGAGGTATTTTCTTTTATCTTGCCGTTTGCAGTACCGTTATAGGCACATCCTCCGCTTAAGCATAGATTTTCTCCTGGATATAGGTTTAAAAAATGAAATAAAGCTTTTTCGTATATCCATTGTAGTGCTGCTGCAATATCTTTATGTCTTTGCTCTATTGGTTCGTCAGGAAGCCTATTATCTCCTAGTAGTTCTATTAAATGGTGATTAAACATTACTTTATTACTACTATTCCATGTAAAATACTTCATATCTACGTGTAACCCTCTCTTATAGTTAAGTATCTTTCTAAACTTACCCTTATATTTTGCAGGATTTCCATAAGAGGCAAGTCCCATCACCTTATACTCTCCTTCGTTTGGTTTAAAACCTAAATAGGCAGTAATAGCTGAGTATAGTAACCCTAAGGAGTGAGGATACTTAACAGTAAGTTTAGGAATAAACTCTCCGTCTACTACTTTTACTATTCTTAACGTCTCTTCCTCACCTACTCCATCAATACTAACTAGAGTTGCATCTCCAAAGGGAGAACTGTTATAAGCATACATTAAATGAGACATATGATGCTCAGAAAAGAACACGGTATTACTAAGCTTCTTTAGTTTAAACCATACTTTAATACCTGTCCATAGGGTTCTAGGTACAGATCTCCAGTTATGCTTTAAAGCTCTCAATAATTTTAAGCGAGGCTTTTCATAATAGCATACTATATCGAATTTATCTGTGAAGTTATTTCTAATATACTGTATTGCATTACTAGGGAAAGAAGAATCATGCTTTATTCCTGTAAATTTCTCTTCTTCACATGCAAATACAAGCTTTCCGTCCTGGAATAAGCAGGCAGCAGAATCGTGGTAGTATGCTGATATGCCTAATATGTTCATTATAGATAACTAAATTCGGTTAAATAATCGTGTATGCTTAATCCTCTAATATAATCAATGCTTTTGATATAATCAACAAAATCACCGTAAAAAATTGAATAATCTTTATTTAATTCGTTAGATAATCGCTTTGCTTTATCTTCTGGTAATTTTTCTAGAGATACTTCTCCTTTAAATAGACTTGCATGTAAGTATTCCGGCCAATACACGTAATTATGTTCTATTTTAAAGCCTTTCTGTGTAAAGTATTCGTAAAAATTCCCTACATTATGCACATTCAAAGCACTTATTGTTTGAGTAACTCTTATATCAAAGGAATTTCCATTTAATAAATCTAAATTAGCTTCAGTGACGTCAAACTTAGATGGATACCTTATATACTCATTCCTTTTTCCTAAGTCGTCAATAGATACGTTTAATTGAACGTTTTTAAATTGTTTCCATAGTTCTATAACTTTAGGTGTAATTAAAGTTAGGTTAATACTATATAATAACCTTATTTTGCTATTCAATCCCAAGTCGCAAAGTTTTTGTAGAAAGTACAAGTGTTCTTTAATTAGCATCGGTTCTCCCCCGTTTATGTATATCTCTTCAAGGTTTTTCGCATTATCTAACAACTCATCGTACCATTTTACATCTTTATACCAGGTACTAAAGCTCTTATCAATAGAATAGAAACCAGATTGAAATTTTTCAGGTAATTCTGCTACATCTTCATTCCATTTAGTACTACTCATTGGATTACACGTTAAGCATTTTAAGTTACATACATTTCCAATCCGTAATTCAACTACTTTATAATCTAATTGCTTTAATGCGCCGTCTTCATTGACCATTTCCTGAAGTTCTTCTAAGCTATGTTGATACTTTTCGTTTTCATACATTCTTTTACTTATACCGCCTGCTCTCTCTAATTTATAACAGCCTGCACACTCTTTAGGTTCTTCACCACCTAACATTTTAACCCTTACGCCGCAGAAGTTTTTTGAATTAGAGATTTGACTTAAAGTTTCTCGTCCTAGTATATTTAAATCTTCGTTTCTAGAGAAAGAGAAGCCATTTGACATGTCTGACTGGCAGCAAGGTGTAACAACACCGTTAGGATGTGTTGCAAGATGTATAAAGGGTAGTACGCACGCTTTAGTCCTATTTAGATTTTGTTCCACCACTCAATTAATGCTTTGTTTTGTGAAAATATCTTTTCAATAACTCCTTTATTATCTCTAAACGCATCTACAAATTCAATTCTTTGTTTACCTGCTTTAATTCCTTCGCTATGATCTGTAAATTGCTCTTCAAAAGTTTTTTTATTCTTTAAATTTAAAATTGCATCGTAGTATATACCTGTTTTAACATGGTCTAAGATGTCATCTAAGATAGGCTCTAGAATTGGTCTAGGAATCATTAAAGGTGACATTATAATAGAGCTGTCAAAAGCAAATGTCGTTTTAATTAAAGTATTTACATTTAACTCTTTAGATAGATCGTATAAATCCTTAATTGAAAATAACCCTGGAGATGTAATCGTTAAATCAAAGGTAATTCCATATGAACCGTAAAGGTCGTTTAAGAATAAGCCTTGTTTAAAGTTATCTAACCAGCTATCCCATTTAATTCCATGTCTAACATACTCTACTATCTCTCCTGTACCATCTATACTTGCACAAACTTGTACGTTTTTAAAATGAGGTAACAGATCATAAAGGTTTTGACCTTTAAAACTAATCCTACTTAGGTTAGTGTTATACCTAATTGTAACATTCTTTGATTGACCGTTATCAACTAAGTACTTCATTACTTCCCAATGTATATCCCACATTAAAGGTTCACCACCTACCCAATAAATCTCTTCTATTGAACCATCCTTTACTGCATTCCATAGTTCAACCTCTGTGACTTCTTCTTTAAACTTTTTAAACTTGTCTTGATTGGCTTTACTGTAAAAAGGCTCTTGCTTTTCATCAACTCCCATTATCTTCCTCTCTGCTTCCCATTGCGAGCTTAGTAAATCACCACACATTCTACATTTAAAGTTACATAGGTTACTTATTCTATAGTCAAATGAAATTGGTTTCATAGTTGTAAAGCCATTCTCATCTGACTTCTCAAATATCTCGTCGACTTTAACTGGAAATAGCTTTTTAGTAAAGTAGTCTTTATAGGTATTAATATTTAAAATCTGCTCATTACACACCTGACACTGTGAAATAGATTCTCCCTGCATTATTCTCTTCCTAAGATCCATCATATAAGTACTATTCCAATGCTCTTCTAGCGATTTAGGGTTAAATGTAGAATCAATATCCGGATTCTCTAAGTCTAAGTATTGTTTAATATAATCAGCCTTCTCTCTACTAGCACAGCACAAACGTCTTTCACCTTGAGGAGATAGGTAAGTATGCGTCCAGGGTGCTACACAGAAGTAAGGGCTTAGTTGATCAGGCTTATTCATTAAAAAACTTAAAAAGTGAAGGATAGTCTTCTTTTATAATATCATATGTGCTTTCATCTCTTACATAGTCAAAGAAAGTAAAGTTTCTATATTCTGCTTTAATCTCATCGTCACTATAATCTTTACTCCACATAAACCTTAACACTGAATCAATATCGCTCTGATACTTTCCCCAGTTATAGGTCTTCCACTTATCTTCTATTCTTTGTTTTTCACTATTAGGCAGTATTGCGATAGACATATGATTGGGATAGTGTATTATATTATTCCATATCTTAAATTCTGGAGTATTTTGCTTAACCCAATCGTGAAATTCAGGTAATCTATAGGCATTAATCCAGCTTATAGTATAGGTGTAATTAAATGATACACCTGGTTTGTTTAACTTCTTATAAAAATCGTAATACTTAAGGCAGTTAGCTCTAGTTTCTTCCCAAATACCATTTTTTCTTAAGTATTCGTACATCCTACCTATTCCATCTACACTTAATCCAATTCCAGCTGCTTTAAAATTAGTGCAGATTTTACTAAGTAGTTCTTCGTTAAAAATAGAACCGTTAGAAGACATTGCTATATCAATATTCTTACTGTATCCTTTCTCTACTAGAAACTCTAATACTGTTTTCCACTTCTCAATATAAAAAGGTTCTCCTCCTACAATTTCAAGTCTTTTAACTTTCTGTCCCCAATCATTTAAGTTATTTAAAAATATACTTTCATTACCTCCAGGTTGACCGTAAGGCATTAAAAACTTATGTACATAGTCGTTAGTACCTACAGGAACTTCCGGTAAATTATTTATCTCTTTTTGCCATTGAGTACTATGTGATGTACCGCAGCTCCTACACTTTAAATTACAGGCATTGCTTATTATAATTTGATAGTCTATTGGATACTCATTAACAGTTTCTGTATTAACTTCAAGCCCTTGACTACTAAAAATATCATTATAAATTTGTCTCTTACTCTTATAGCCATTAGACTCATCTACCCAACAAGTTTCACAGCCTTTAGGTTTTTCTCTTCTTAGGAACTGCTCTCTTAAATCGTTCATATAGTCACTATGAAAAATATCTTTCACAGAATCATTTTGAACATAGAATAACGATCCATCCTCTTTTGTAATATGTCCTTTATGTATACAGCAAGGTCTAACGGTTCCGTTAGGATCGTTAGAAAAGCCTGCCCACGGTAATTTACATATACTACTCATTGTTCTTAATAAAGTTTAACATTTCATCTTGCTGATCTGGTTCAACAAAGTCTTGAGCGCCTGGATTTGCCCATTGTGGATTTAATATCCATCCTTCTTTCTTAGCTGTCTCCATTACTTCGGTGACATACTTATTTGATTTACCGTCATCGCCATCAACAAGCTCCTTAATAGGTGCTATGTTTGTTACAGGAATTGAATCCCACCACTCTTTTAACATAGGAAATGTTTCAATAAAGTTCTTATTTCTTCTAATATCATATTGAGTATAAAAAGACTTAAAGTCTCTTTCTCTAGATTCTAAAGAAGAAGTATGATTGTGTCCGGTTTCAATTTGTCTGATATAAGATACCATTCTCATCATACCGTCTTTTTCCCAATCTTGAAAGTAGTTTGCACCTCCGTCATAGTTTTCAAGTATCCACTTTTCAATATGATTTGCTCTTTCCTCTCTAACATGCTTAGGTAAAGTTACTATTGATTGAAAGGAAGGAAAGCGTAGTATATTAAATGAACAATGAGGTGAAGGAGTTTTATACTCTCTTTTTAACCTCAATATTTCGTCCATAAAGTCAGTAATAGAAAATAAACACAATGCATTAATTGTCATCATACAGTTTATAGACTTTACATTACCTTCCTTTAACATTCTCTCTACATTACCTATCCACTTTTCCCACTTTAAACCATCTCTAATATATTCAGCATGTGCACCAAGAGACTCACAGCTAGTATATAGATGAAAGCTCTTAATATTATGACTTGCTTTTAATAATTCTTCAAATAATTCGTCTTTCTGTCCTAAATTAGAATTAACTGCAAAGTCAACTGCGCAATCTTTATTATTTTCCCACCATTTCATTAACTTCCAAAAGTCTTGAGACATAGTAGGTTCACCCCCTGTTACTCTTAACTCTCTTAATGAGTGTTGTAACTCTGCTTCCCACCATTTCCAAAAAGCTTCGATATAAGGATTGCCTTCGTTCTTTTTACCGTAAGGTAATGAGTGAGATCCATCATGTTGAAAAGCTGCTGCACCATCACTTACTAGGTTTTGATAGGCTCCGTTCTTTTTAATATCGTTTTGCCATGTAGTACTAAAAGAAGCATTACAATAAGAGCATGCAAAATTACAGTTAGGATCAAAAGCTATTTCTAATGTTTTTAAATCTACGTCTTCTGTCCAGCTTAGCTTAGTTTTAGCTTCTAGTAACTCCTCGTCAGAATAGATTACAGATTTATATACTCTATCTGAAACTTTATCAGGACCTAGATCCTCTATCTTCCAGCAGTAGTCACATTCTTTAGGTCTTTCACCTTCAAGCATTTGCTTTCTAACAAGCTTCTTATATTGTGTATTATGTATTGCTTTATAGCTCATAGCTACCTCTTCTAAAGGTATTTGGTGTGCTGGTGGATGGTGACAACTAGCATTAGTTCCATTACCTAGCCAGATAGTTGCATTATACCATTTTGCTCCACAAAAAGACGGTGAAATAGAGTTAATTGCTCTATCTCTATATTCGGTATAGCTTTCACTATCCTTTTTTGCGTAAACTCCCATATTTTAAATTTTATGTACAAAATTACAATTTCCTGTTTTATCAAAACTCTTATTATGAATAAAAGTATCAAAGTCGTGGTCAGATATTACTTCAGTATCTCTAGTTATTATTAACTTATGTAATATCAAAGTCATATAGTTTAAATTAAATCCGTTTTTAGGAAAATTACCTGCTCCAAATACTAAATGAGAATTATCATTACCATCTAGCTTATCTTCTAAAAAGATATTTGCTATAGTAGTGCCATTAATAGATATTCCGAGATGATTCTTAACTTTAATTATAATCAACTTATATTCTACTCCAGTTTCCCAAGAGAAAGGAGCAAACCTCCAATCTGTTTTTTCTTTTATAGTAAATAGGAAAGAGATTCCATCATGCTCTAAATCAATACCTAAATAAGAAGGTAATTTTGCAAATAGGGCTGATTTCTTTACTATTGGACTTACTAATTCAAATGTTAAATTAAAAGTAAAGCTTCCTTCGTGATCGAAAATCTTATTGGCAGGATTATCTATGAAGTTATCAACTAAATTATTAGGCCACATTGCCCAAGGACTACCCTCTTCTATTCTTAACATTGTCGTATAGGTTTTTTAGTTCTGGGAATGTTTCTAGAAAATTAGTTCCTCTTCTAGCGTCGTGTTCATCTACAAACATTACAAAATCTGCTCTATTTTTATTAGTGTCAAAGGTTTCGTCTTCAGATATTGCATAATCGTATATTCTTTTTATTTTTTGAACTTCAACATCAGAAAATCCAATATTAGTATGCTTAAATTCTGGTGTTGCATAGTAAAATGCTTTTTTAGCTGCTTCTAATATTAACTCTTTATGCTCTCTATCAAGTATTTTAACTGATTGATGAGATGGAAATCTTAAATAGGATGTATCTAACTGAATCGGAGATACCCAATAACGTTCTGTTGTTTGATATTTTTGTTTTAATTCGAAAATCTTATCGATTAACTTATCGTAACTAAAGACTGACATTGCATTAAAGGTAGCCATTACTACGATAGATACAGTAGGTAACTCAGATAAGATATACTCTACGTTCTCTATAAATAAATCGAAATCTAATCCGTTTCTAATATACTCTGCTTGAGATCCCCAAGCTTCACATGATGTAAATATAATAAATTCATTTACTCTCTTCTTTTCTATTATACTCTTAGCTACTTTTACAAACTTTTCAATTAAAGCTTTAGGTGAGCCTAAATTTGAATTTATAGATAGGTTTAAGTTCCTATTAGGAAATTCTGTAGTATCTATAAAATCTAATACTTTCCAAGTATCCTTAGATAATAAAGGTTCCCCTCCAGTTATTCTAAAGGTATGTAGATCGTTATATAAATCAGGCCACCAGTTCCAGAAAGATTCTACGTATGGGTTTTCATCTGAGTTTTTATAAGGAAGTTGATTTAATTTTTTAAGGTAGCCGATATCATTGAAGCTAGTAGAGGTAGGATATGCACCATGCTTTTCTATCTCTTCCATCCATTTGGATGAAAACATCGGACTGCAGTATGAACATTTAAAATTACAGGTGTTAGCAAAGCTTACTTCTACGTACTTTGGATTATAATTTGCCTTCCAATCAAGACCTTTAATCTCTTCCATAAAGGGTAAAGACCAAGGCTCGGAAGATTTAAAAATTCTATCCGAAAATGAGTTAGATGTTTTTTCTACATTCCAGCAATAATCACACTCGGCTGGCTTTTTACCTTCTAGCATCTCTTTTCTCTTTAACTTTTTAAAGTTAGTATTATGTAGAGCAGTAGGATTTAATCTTATCTCTTCTAAGGGAATTTTATGAGGTCCTGGATGGTGACATGAATGTGTCATTCCATTGTGTAAGTGCATAGTAACTTGTGTCCACTTTGCTAAACAAAAGCCACAGCCCTTACTATCAAGTTCTTTTTTTATATCATGTAAATGCTCCATTATAATGTTACGTTTATCATTTTAGCTTTAGGAGTCAATTCTTCAATACTCACTAAAGTATATTTTAAATTATTCATACCATCCGTCTTATAATCAATCTTACCTTGCTGCATACCCATTATATAACGGTATTCGTTTTTAGCTGTTGTTTCACCTTTTGCCCATTTTCCATCTACAAATCCTTCATCAATATGATCTAAGCAATCCATTCTACCTGGAGTTCTATGAGGTATAATTGTATGCGGTACTTTAATAGTTTCTTCTAATCTTTCACAATTAGAAACAAGGCCATTATTATTATTTCCTGTATTATCTTTTAATAGCTTATCATTTAAAAAATCATAATCTAAAACAGCACCCTCTACTTTATTATTAAATGAAGATATGATTTCTTCTTGAGTTAAACACCTATTCCAAATTATTAACTTACCTATATCTCCTTTAAAGTATTTAGCAGGATCATTTTCATTAGCAGAAGGAGACATTCCTAAATAATAATCCGCATTATCATATCTCTTTAAACCTCCTAAATAAGAAGCCGGAGAGTCGGTTCCAGTTCCGCTTGCTGCTTGAGATTCTATTCCGTTTAAGTATGTGTGTATTTTTTTATTGTTTGCATCTACAGTAAATGTAACCCAAGTCCATTGATTTTCGTATCGCTTCATCCACTGATATAGAGGCTTACTAAATATGTCCCATAGCATTACTGTATAAGCTCTTGAATTATTATAAGAAATACCGTAATCATATCCTGGTCTTCTAAAAATTGGATATTCTACATATTTTTTATCTTCTGCTCCTATTAAATAAATCGGCATTTTCTTTTCTTGATGAAAAGCTCTTACTAATATGCTGACTGTATGAGATTTATGAGTTAATTCATTTAAGGTTGGGCTATGAGGAATTTTTATATATGAATTATCGCCGTTAAATCTTAAGAAAGGTTTTGTTTTCTCATAATCCACGTAATCGATATTTGCATAACCTTCTAATACACATCTCCAGAATAAGTCATCATCTTCCATCCCCCAATCCCAATAGTCGTTTGAATATCCGTTAGTTCTCTCTACTTGTTCTTTGCTGAAAATAACAGCACCACCGAAGTAGTCAGCATACTTCAGATGATAGTTAGTTTTTGAAATATGAATTGCAATGTGTCTGGGATTATCTTTTGGGAAGGAGTAGTCACAATTATCATCTTCTGGTATCATATCAATATCATGCCATACTATGTAATCACATCCGTCTTCAAATGCCTGTTCAGCTGCTATATTTTTCATAGCACCTCTATTAAACAGCTTATCATCTACTTGATGTCCAAAATACATAGCATACTCTATTTCTCTCTCTTCTAGAAACTTTCCTACACGAGGTATAAACTCTTTTAAATGAGCTTCTCTATTTCTATATGGTACACAGACTCCTAATTTCATATTCCTACATTTACGTGTACTTGATTTTCAACATGGGTATAGTTATGTACTTTATAATCACAATCTCCTAACCCATCTACGGTATGGTCTCCAAATCCTTTCGCTATTTCATTGTAATACCTTAACTGATTATATCTTGTATTAATATCTTTCCATCCTCCTCCTGTAAATCCGTTTTCAGCATGTGATATTAATTTAAACTTACTATCTCTTCTAAAAGGAATATCTAGTATTTTACCCTCTTTAAAGGTGTATGCAACCATTTCACATTCAGTCATATAACCTCTATTACCTCCTGCAAGATCCATTAATTTATAATCCTTTACAAATTTAGAATCGTAATATAGTTTCAATAAATGAGCAGATTTGTAATTACCAAAATCTTGAGTTAATCCAAAAAATTTATTATCTGAAATCTCTTTAATCTCTTCTTCTTCTAATATTGTATTATATACAGCAAAAGTATACAACAGTCCTTTAAAGAAATTAGAAGTTTTATCTCTGTGAGGATATCCACAGCCTAAGTAGAAATACTTTTCTGCTTTATAATCTAATAACTCATTATACTCTGTTGAACCTACTAATTCTCCATCTTGAAACATTGTTATTATTCTTGTTCCTGGATTAATTGTAAGACAAATGTTAGTTCTATAAGTTGGTTTAATATCGGAAGTAATGTATATAACTTCTTTGTTACTATTGTAAGCTGTAAACTTATATTTTTGATAAGAGTCATACGTTATAGCAAAATCTAAGCCTGGAATTGAAAATATAGTAAACTCATCGTCAAACTTATCATGATCTAAAGTTATTTCGTCTGGATAGAAGGTTATAAAAATAGAAGTTTCTTTAGTAAGGTCTATGTTATTATGACACTGTACGTAAGCATTATGTCCATTAAACTTTAGAGCGGCTGTATTACTGTAAGCCATCTTTAGTATCTTCTTATCTAACGGAACGTGGTTTATTCTACATCGATAAAGTAAATCATCATCTTCGAATCCCCATCCCCAATACTTATTTGAAAATCCATTAATTAATTCAAACACTTCTATTGGGAATAAAGTTACACCTCCAAAGTAGGTATCAAATATACTACGGTTTATTCCTTCATTAGATTCAAAACCAGTAGCAAGGTGCATAGGTATATCAGAATATGAATAATCTACGTCAATAGGAATCATATCTATGTCGTGAAAGACTAAGTAATCACAGTGAAGAGCTTTAGCATAATTATATCCTATGTTTAATAACTTTCCTCTATTAAACAACGAACCATTGTCTTGCTCTACAATAATTAATTCATAAGAAATACCTTTACTATCTAAGTAGTTACTTATAGCTCCTTTAAAGACTCCAAAATGCTCAAAGCGATCTCTATATGGTACGATCACTCCTAGCTTATGCATCTTTCTTACTTATTGTATGAAATTCTGATAAGTAAAATTGAACTCGTTCACTCCATTCGTTTTTATCTATCTCTTCAAACCATAAAGTTAAAGAGTCTAAAGAATTAGCGATTTTTTCTAACGCTTTTACTTTTCTAGTTTCTAAAAGGACTGCGTCTTTTTGTTCTTGTGTCATATTATATTGAAATTATTATGTTTAGTAATTTATCCCAGTTTTTATAGCTCCAAGCTCCAACTTCTTCTATCATAAAGCGAGGATCGGTTATATCAATCTTAAATCTAGACTTTGCTAACTCTCTATACATTTTCCTGTATTCTTCTGAGTATGCATTTTCTCTATTTGTATTTGCTACTGCTCTAATTCTTTCACCGCAAGTAGCATCCCATTTAAAATGGTTTACTCTAACGTTTAGTTTTTTGTAAGGAGCAATTAATGGATGATTCCAACCTTGCCATTTCCAAGTAGTATGTCCGTCTATCTTTGCATAATGCTGACCAGGAGTTAATTCTACATGACCTTTCATTATACATACTTTGTTTGGACAAGCTCCCGATAAGGGATATCTAAAGAATCCTGCTAAAGGAAATTGCTGAAAGATATCTTTTTCTAGTTGTAATTCTGGAAACGTTCCATCTAATCCTATTCTATCAATAAATCCTCCTCTTACTAAATCCCATCCATTTTCTTCACAGTCGTGTATAATATATTCTAAAGGTTGACTGTATTCATGAAATTCATCATCATCAGCAACAATCCACCAATCTTCAGGATGCTGATTTTTTATCTCGTTGTACATATTAGTTACAGTCTCCCAATTATACTTTTCAGCAGTACGTGTAAGAACTATTTTTGCTTTTGGAAATTGTTTTATTATTTCCGCCACTTCTTCAGATAGCTTTTTATCGCTCCAATCGTAAACACCTACACAAATCTCATCTACTATATCAGAGTAGTAAGTTAAAAAATGCCACAATATGTTTGTTCTAGATCCAACTACAGTTGCTAATCTAATCATTTCTTATTGATTATAGTTATTCCACTTGAAGATGGCTTATCTTTTAATATACCAAAATTAAATAAATTTATCAAATTCCATTCAGGGTTTTTGTCTAACTCTTTAATAAATTTTGAAGGACCATCAAAGCGATGATGTGTTGTTTTTGTGTCTTCAGATATGATTAAGGAATCTTCGTACTGAGCATCTGTATCATGAATAATGATAACACCTTTTGGAGAAACTAACTTAGAATATAATTCAAAATCCAACTTAACTCCTTCATAGGAGTGATCGCCATCTATGAATAGTAGGTCTATTTTAATATTCTGAGGAACGAAGAAATTATAATAGGCATTTTCAGATGTTTCCTTAATAAAACGTGGAGCGTACATAAATCTAAAAAAAGAATTCTCATCTTCTAAATCATTTACTCCACCAACACCATTACAAGCATCTACTAAGTAGGTAGCTCCTATATCTCCCCAATTATAATCCTTATTTCCTTCAAAAATTTCTTGTTCATGTAAATCTAATCTAGCTTTAGTCATTAGTCTTGGAATAAATCCTCCACCTGATCCTATACAAACACAATTTTTAGCTCGCATGTGCTGGATAATTGAATAAACTAAAAGACCATCTCCTAAATGTACATCTGTAGCTCCGTGTGTCCATCTATAAGGTACTGGTTCATCTCTGTTACCAGTTAAGAAGTATTTTATGTATTTCAAATCAAACATGGCCTAAATTTAGCAAATTTAAAACGTTTTTACTTAAAGGGGGAAACAATTTGTAGAACGTTTCTAATATACTCTGCCTACATTCTATATAATAGCCATGACTATCGTCAAGAGCTCTCCGTTTATCAGGTCCAAAATGGGTTGCATAGGTGTATTCTTCCTTCTTGGAGAACAATCCTAGCCCATTTTCTATCCATTCATCCTTGTGACATATCAAAGTTTCGTTAAATAAGAACTTACAACTTAGGTTTCTATCCTTAATAAGTTGCCATAAAAGCTTTTGTTCACAGAAAACCATGTTTAAACCGTTAATTACACCCCCTTTTTGAGTCATAATGTTCATCCACTCTAAAGCAATTTGAGCGTATTTTTGGCGCAATTCCTCGTTGTTTATATAGAGAAAAGCCACATTGATGGCTTTGTTATCCCAATTGTAGTTGGGTAACTCCATATACTTGCGAAGTTTATAAGGTTCTGGGTAGTGTTTGGTGGTTATTTCCATGAAATTGCCAACAACATCTTGTTGCCAGAATTCGTCTGGGATGAACTTTTGTTTTATGAATAGGTCGAGGTCTACTATTACAAATGGAGCTTTTAACTCGTTTATAACTTTTAGCTTTGCAGAAGCCCAAAAAGCTTCTTCATTAAAATCGTATTGCTTTTTGTCTAATACTTTTGTGTTAACATTATCCCATAGATCTAGGATTCCCATCTCAGAAATTAATTGCTTGCTGTGAGAGTCACAGTACAAGTTGGTAGTATGTTCAGGATAAAAGTGCTTCCAAGTAAGAATGGAAGTGTATAGAAATGCCTTTTCTAAATTAGAATAAAAGGACATATGCTCAGCGCACCACACAACATTCATAACTAGTTTTTTTAAAGACGTTAAGAGAACACAGCGTAGATCGTAGTATAACTTGCAGCGTCTGTTGTGTTGAAGTTGTAAGTATATACGATTGGAGAAACAGCAGTACCATAAGGTTGGTTAGCACCTGTTAAGGTCCCCGTAGTTAAGATTGCAGTTGCTCCTCCTGAAGTGGTTGCCCATCTTCTGAAATAGTTAGGGTAAATTGAAGTAGCTACAATAGTGATATAAGCATAAACTTTTGAAACTGCAAAGAAGGTTGTACCTGCTCCTTGACCACTATCCGAAAAAGGATATGTAATACTTACTGTACCTTGTGCTACGTTACTACTTTGAACTATAACTTGATAT
>Ga0181346_1000183_pt1 | contig 25645 bp, 5 predicted proteins | sample Su13VDMM15DN_FD_130100 | JGI IMG/M metagenome (GOLD analysis project Ga0181346, IMG submission 130100) | Freshwater viral communities from Lake Michigan, USA - Su13.VD.MM15.D.N | ecosystem: Environmental > Aquatic > Freshwater > Lake | place: USA: Michigan | collected 2013-07-15 | reverse complement strand
GATAATTATGATATAACATTGTTGTATTTAAGAGATATGAGTTTTTCTAAAAATACTCCAATACAAGCTATTAATAATTTTGAAAATGAAATTATTGATAAGGTCTATTGGGTTGATGGAAATAATCAACTTAAATTTCTTAATATAGAGCACTCCATCGCAAATGGCGATTTAGAGAGCCTTATAGACGTTCCAATAAATGTAGTAGACATGGTTGGTAAATACAATTTAAGTCAACCAATAATTAATTCAATATCTACAGGCGGAATTCATACATCAGGAATGATTCAGTATGCGTATAATTTATATAGATTAAATTCTTCTCAAACAAAAATATCTCCACTAAGTCAATTAATACCTTTAGATAAAGGAAGTCTTGGCGGCGGAGCTGTAAATGAAATCGTAGGATCTATTCCTAGTATATCAATATCTAATATAGATAGCGCCTATACTAATATAAAAATATACGCTATAAAATATACTTCTTATAATGAAGTGCCTTCTATTTCAGTTATAGACGATAGAGAAATTCCATCAAGTAAATCAATAGATGTTTTTGATGATGGTAATATAATAAGTACTGTATCTTTAGAAGAATTTCTTTTTTTAGGTTCAGATATAATAATACCAAAACACATAATAAGTAAATTTAATAGGTTATTTTTATCTAATTATAAGGAAATAAATTTTATAGTTGATTTAGATTGTAGGGCATATTCTTTTAATTCCTCAGCAGTTTCAACTGTTTACGATAATTTAAGACTTGTTTCAGGAAATATAACTGGAGACCCATTAGTAATAAATTCTACTTACGATAATGTTGAATTAAAAAAACATGATTCTATAAATATTGATTACGACACATACAAATATCAGAAAAAAATTGGACTAAGCCCTTTGGTTTTTGGAGGAGAAGGAAAATATTTAAAATATGAACTAACAACAACAACATCTTATAATCCTGATGGCAAATATTTTAAAGATGATGAAATATATAGAATAGGTATTGAATTTTTTAATAAATATGGTCAATTTTCTCTACCAAACTGGGTAGCTGATTTTAGATCTCTTTCAGGTAATTTACAAGGCAATTACAATACTTTTAAGTTTACACTTAAACCAGATTTTTTTACATGGCTAAACACTTCTAATTTAAATGAATACGAGAAACCTATTGGGTATAAAATAGTAATGGCTGAAAGAACATTAAATGACAGAACTATTATAGCTAATGGATTAATAAACAGTATGATGATTAATGAAAAATCAACATCAGACAATCGTCCATACAATGATATAAAAATAAAATCTGATTCTTTAATAAAACTTCCAAATATATTACAAAGAAATTGTAATCAAACATCTACTTACGGAAACGTACAGCCATTAAAAAAAGCGTCTCATTTAGAACCTTTAGCTGTTAGTAGCAGTAACAATAGCCCAAATACAGAAGTTCATTATGCCAGAGGATCTGGTTCTGCAGCTGGTAAAGCTTACCAATATAATACAATGCTACAGATTTATTCTCCTGAAGTATTATTTGGAGGAACTACTTCATTAACAAATGGTCTTAAATTAAAAATAAAAGGAGCTTTAAAAAATTCAGTTAATAATTCTTGGGTAAGGGCTTTAGATACTACAACTACAACATATACCGTACTTCACGAAGGTAAAGCTATAGATGGTATATCTCCACAATATTCTACTTCCGCTGAGTCAATAGTAAATAGCGCTTATTACCCATTAAATATGGGATTAATATGTCATCCAGATGATAGTAATCCTGCCAGAGTCACTCATTCAATGTTTTATAGAGGGTATGGAGATATAGTAAATACATCTGTAGTTAATGGAAATACTATAACAATATCAAGTCCGTTAATACTTACTGCAGGAACAGATGTTGATAATTTAATACAAATTGTTTCTGGTCAAAAAGAAATTATTACTACTTTAGATGCTACTCACCTAACAAGTACTATCTCTTATGAAATAGTTCCTAATGCAGGATATACTACAGTAGCGTATAACGTATCTATTTGTTCAGATGTAGAGGGTAATAATCCTATATCAGGAACTACACTTACTGGGGTTATTGGCACACAGACTACTTCTAAAACTGAAACTGTAACAAGTCCAAATAGTTATTTTTTAAAAATAACATCTAGTTCTGATTTTTTAGGAGTTGTAAATGTAACTGTTTCAGAAGCAGTTATAGCAACTCCTCAATACATAAAATACGAAAGCTTATTAAGTCCTTTTACAGTAGGGCCAGCAGCTGCTCCAATATCTAATTTCTTTACACCAAGCGTAAACCCTACTTATTTAGATATATATGGTGTGCCTGAATTTACTGAAAAAGGTCAAGCGGGTACAACGTATAATAATGATTACAAATATAGATATACAAATTCATTACAAAGTTTTTTATCAGATGGAACAACCACGTTTAATGATAACGGAACATTTGGAAGAAGAATTGTGTCTATAAATAGTTATGGAAATAGATGCATAACGCTAGTTTGTGGTGATGATTTAACATCGACTAATAGCTGGGATAGACCAAAATTAGAATCTATATTTTCAAGTACTGGAATAGGTGGAGAAAATAATGCTTTAATAGGTGAATTAATCAAATCAAACGAAGATATTTATTTAGGTAATATATATGGCGGAAATAGTTATGAGGATAAAACTAGAAGTAATTATATTGAAATTGGTGATTATAACAAAATAAATCAATCTTTACCTACTGTAGTAATAGATTCTCCTGGAGATACATTTGTGTATCCATTTAGATTTGCTAGAATAGTAAAAACAGATACTGACATAGTTCAGCAAGGAACATATCAATTAGAAGAAATAGTTGAGTTTGTTACCGAGACTTCTGTAGATTTAAAGAATAGAAACGATTTAAGTTTAAGTGCTTGGGATAATAGATTTTCTCCTAGCGATAGCGAATTTCATAAATATAATAAAGTATATTCTCAACTACCTACGTTAATTAAAAGAAGAAATTTAAATTATACAACTAAAAAACTTACTAGCTACGACACTAATATAGTTTCTACTAAATTAAAATCAGGAGGAGAAATAATAGATAGTTGGACAGATATCCAATTAAATGAAGTTATGACTTTAGATGGAAAATATGGTAGCGTAAATACTTTAGTGGGACTTAATGATGAGGTGTATGCTCTTCAAGATAGAGCTATTGCTTATATATCTATAAACCCTAGAATACAGACGCAGGGAAGCGACGGATTGTCAATTCAATTAGGTACTGGTCAAGTTCTTGATAGATATAAATACATTTCAACGACTTCTGGAACTTTAAATAAATGGAGTGTAATAAACTCTCCTAGCGGTATATATTACTTTGATTTAATAAACAAATCTTATATGTCATTTAAATTAAATTCCAAATCATCGTCTAGTGGCAGTAACGTTCAATTAGAAGACCTTTCTGATAAGTATGGTATGCATACTCATTTTATTAATAATATAGACGTAAACAGCCTTAAAATTGATAATCCATTATTGTTGACTGGAATATCTTCAGGGTATGATTATTTAAATAATGATGTGTTTATGACGTTTAATCAAAATAACAAACCTTCATTTACAATAGGGTATAACGAACTTAAAGATAAATTTATTTCTTTTTATGATTATAAACCTAGTATTTACATGAGTAGAGGAGATTACTTTATAACTACTGATTCTGATGTTAAGCGATTATATAGACAGTACGCTGGAAATTACAATACTTTTTATGGAGTTTATTACCCATCGTCAATAACATTTAATGTTAATCCAGAAGCAACTCAAGATTGTGTATTTGATAATATTAACTTTAAGTCTGAAGTTTATTTAAATAATGTAGATGTTGTTGATAAAACTATTAGTCATATTAAAGCTTATAATGATTATCAAGATTCAACACTAATTCCATTAGTATTAGGCAGAAACAATAATCTTAGACGTAAGTTTAGAGACTGGAACGCATTGATACCAAGAGCTGGTAGAAATAGGATTAGAGCTCCGTTTATAAAATTGAAGCTAGATTTCAATCAACCTTCTAATAATTATAAATTTATATTACACGACGTTTCCATTTATTACACTGTCTAATAAAATAAATTATAAAATATATAGTTTGAAGCTTGATTTATAATAAAATAAATGTTATATTTGTAGAATTACAAATATCCAACAATAACCAAGGGATGAAAGTAAAAAATTCATCCCTTTTTTTATATAAAATAATATGGCTAAAAAAAGAAATAATTTATCAGAGTCTTATAATAATTATACAAAAAAAGAATCTACTAATGTATTTACAAAAAAACCTAATAAAAAAGAGTTTAAAAATATATTATTAGATGATGATGAAATATACAGAACTGCAGAAAATAAAAAACCAAGAGCTGAAGCTAATAAAATTGAAAAATTTTTACCAGACAAACAAACTATTGATTTTTTTAATAAAATAAAGAAAGATTACGGTCAAGACTATTTAAATCCTTTATTAAAAATTCAAAGAGAAAGGGGTAATCCATCTGTTAATGTAGGAACTGATAAGGGGTTGCCTTTTCATAATAGAAGAAATTATAATCCTTTTACTAATGAAGTAAATATACCTAAAGGTTTAGAAAATTCAAGTGATAATTTAGAAGATTATTTGTCTGAAGTGGCACATGCTGGACAGCCGCTGTCAAAAGTCGTTCCTAGGTTCTTAAAAAACGATATCCCAGGATATATAAAAGCTTATACATCAAAAGGAAATATTGATGACAATATAAAAAAATACGTTTACAATAATCCAAACACTATTGAAAATTACACTCATAGTGTTGTTCAACCAAAATTAATAAAAGATGTTGAAGATTACAGTTTATTAGACAATGAAATATTGTCGAGTGTTAATAAAAAAGCAGATGGAGGGTATGTCAACAACGAATTAAATCCAAAATATAATAATTATTTAAATATGAGACAATATGCTCAAGGTGGAGACCTTACTCGCTTTGATGAAGGCGGAACTCACGAATCATCTCCACTAGGGGGTGTCCCGCAAGGTGTGTCACCTGATGGAAAACAAAATACTGTTGAACAGGGAGAATCTAAAAAAGGAAACTTTATTTATTCTAATAGAATAGCTCTAGATAAAGGATTGGTTAAACAATTTAACCTTCCTAATTATGTAGCTGGTAAATCTGTGTCTGATGCTTCTAAAGCTATAGATGATAAATTTAAAGATAGAGCTGATAAATATGCTCAAGAAACTAAAAAAACATTATTAGATAGATTATCTAGTGCTCAAGAATATCTTAAGGAACAAGAACAAGCTGCTATAGAGCAAGCTAATCAATCAATGCAATCTAATTCTCAGGAAATTCCAGACCAAATGAATGGTCAAATTCCTGAAGGAATGGAAGAGTATGCTGAACAAGCGCCTCAACAAGGTCAAGATGTTCAGAATATGCAAACAGCTTCTCCTATAGCTGCTTTTGGAGGTTATCAGCAAAACAGGTATTCTGGATTAGACAATCCTAATAGTGAAATGAATGTTGTAAATCCACAAGTAGCAAATCAAACTGCTGGTAATCCTATTGGAGCCGCTGGCATTGCAGGAGCCGCTGGTACAGCTATGGAGTTAGGGCAATTAGCATTTGGAAAAGCAGCTCAAGATACTACTGGACTTGCTGCTTCTGGAAGAGTTGGTGGCGCTGGAATGGTAGGTGGAGCTGCATTAAAAGGAGCTGCTGCTGGCACTGCTATTATGCCAGGATTAGGAACAGCTATTGGGGCAGGAGTTGGTCTTTTAGCTGGAGCTGCTGGTTTAGTAAAAGCTAGAAAAGCAGAAATGAAAAATACACAAAATTTTGCATTAAATACTAATTCTCAATTTTCAGATCAACACGCTTTTGGTGGAGATTTAACTGAGCCTGGTAAAAAAATAAAAAATCCAGACGGTTCTTATAGTATTGTTAATACATCTACAAGACAAGTAACTCCTGGTTCAACAGGAACTACAATTCCTGGAAGACCTGGAAGTCCAGCAGTTTTACCTTCTGCAGGTGGAGTAAATGCCACTGACCCTGGTAGAAATAAAGCTTTTGCTCAAGCTAGAGCGTCTGGATTACCAACATTTAATTATAATGGTAAAGTATATAATACCGATATTAAATTAGCAACACCTGGTAGACCAGCTGTAAATCCTACTCCAGATATAGTTACTCCGTCAATTCCACCAACATACGAAACTCAAACTTCTGTAGAACCAATTCCTAATCAAGTTTATAATGTTCAAGCTCAAAGAGGAACTGCTGGGACTGGAGTTTTAAGACCTGGAATAGGTGGCGGTATAACTACAAACAATCAATATACAGCTAATGCAGATGTAGCTAATAGAGCTGTAAATGCTCAACAAGTTTATAATACAGATGTTAATAGAAGATACGCTCCTGTTGTAGATGATGGTAGAAGTAATAATTCAGCTCAAATAGCTAATAGAAATGCTAAAGCTGAAATTAGAAGACAACAATTACAAGGAACTGCTACAGCTACTGAAATACCTACACAATTAGGATTAGAAAGAAGAAAAGTTGAATCCTTAAGAAGTCAAAATGGTTTTGCTTACGGCGGTAATATGAATCAATATTATGGTGGTGGCCCTTTTAATTCTGTAGACCCTTTTGAAGAATATTCAAAATCATTACCTAAATTAAATCTTCAACCAGTTGATCTTGTATCTAATGTTCAATTTCATAATCCAGGAAAAGTAAATGAAAATGTTCAGCAAATTATAGGAACTACTGTAGATAATAATTTTGGTAAAAATAGTAAAATAGCTTTAGACAAATATAGAACTTCAAAAGGAATGAAAAATATTGGAATGCCTCTTGGCTTAGAAGATTATAAGGCAATGGGTTTAAATGCAAGTGGAAGTAAGGTAAATAGAAGTGCGTTTAGACAAGAAATTCCAACTAGTTTAAATTTAAAAAAATATGATACAGATTCATCAATTGTAAATACAAATGAAACTGGTAATAAGCAATCTAAATCAAATATAATAACTGATAATATTGGAGACGCTTTAAGACTAGCTCCAATAGCTATGAATGCTTATCAATTAAGTAAACTTAAAAAACCACAAGGATTTCAATATAATACTTTAAATAATAGATACGTTCCTCAATATGTAGATGAAGCTCAAATGCAACGAACTATTGACCAAGAAGGAAATAATCAAATTGCCGCAATTAGTCAATTAGGTGGCTCAGAAGGAGCTACTCGTAATGCAATACTTGGAATAGGAGCTAATAAAATGAGAGGTTTAAGTGATGCTTATGCTAATGCAGCTGCTCAAAATAGAGCTCAAGATTCTTCAGCTCAACAATTTAATCTTGGAGTTGATTCTCAAAACGCAGCTATTAGAAATAAAGCTATTGACGAAATGAGAGGCGATCAAGGTGCTTATGATTCTGCAAAATCTAAATTAATTTCTTCGATAGGTACAGATGTTGGAGAAATAGGTAAAGAAAAGAATGCTTCTGATGCAGCTATAGCTATGTTTGGATATACAAGAAAAGGAAAATATGTTGTAGATAAAAATGGAAATAAAGTAAGTCCAGAAACATTAGCTAAAAGACAAGCTGATTTTGCAACATATATTTCAGAACAAAATAAAAAAGCAAATATATAATGAATAGATATACAGACCTATCAGTATCAGCATATAACCCAATGACAACTCAAGAGATTTGGGCACCTGCTGCTGCTATGAGACAACAGCACAACGCTGCAGATGAAAAATTACAAACTCAAATAGCTGAATTAGATAAAGTTAATCCTTTAGATGTTCATTATGATAAAGCTCAAAAAATAAAATCAGATTTAATTAAGCAAATAGAAAATCAATCATCAGCTTTAGCAACTGAAGGATTTAATGGAAATACCACATCTGGTGTTTATAAAACCAATAGACAACTTCATGAGCAATTCTCTCCTACAGGTGAATTAGGTCAAATTAACGCCGCTAAAACAGCTTTTGATTTAGAAAAAGCTACTTATTTAGATGATGCTACAAGAAATTCTAAGATAGGACGTGAACAAGCCTTAAAGAATTGGGAAAGATATGCTAAATCTAAATACACTGGATACAGTGAAGATGGTAAAAAAATAACTAATATAACAGCTTTAGGCTCTCCAGCTTATCAAGATCACGACAAACAATTAGCTGAAATGCATTCATTACTTGGAAGTACGTCTAATAGTGCTCGAAGTAAAGGATCTCAAATTGTAGAAATAGGTGGTATGTATGCTTTAAAAACTAGTTCTGGCGCGATAACTACAGACTCAAATATAGATCAATTAAATAATATGAAAAAAGCATACTTTCAAAGATGGCATGATCCTAAAGGTGAAGGTTATCAATGGGCTGATGCTGCTGGAATAGATCACGATAATTTAAGAAATCAAGATGAGGTTATTTTTAATTCAATGATTAAAACTAAAAGACTTGATGATACTGGTGAGGCATATGATTTTCTTCCAGGACAAACAATGAAAACAAAAGAACCGCCATCTAGTGGGTCTCAAGGATATAATTTAGGAGATGGAAAATTATTTGATGCAAATCAAAAAATAATGAGGGAAGTTGGATTAGGCGGAGGTGGCGTAGATCAGTTCACAAAAGAAGAAAGAAAAAATCAAGGATGGGGAAATGCTCCTCTATTTAAAATTATTCCAGACGTAACTACAAAAGCTGAAAAATCTCCTGAATATAAAAAACTTGCTAGTTCTATAAATAGAAGTTTAATTGCTTCAAAAAAATTCAAAGAAGGCTCTAAGGAAGAAGAGGCTGCTGTTAAAGCTTATTTAACTAAATACGGTAATACTGTAATTAAAAATAGAATTATTGATCCATTTTTAGATGAATCTGGATTTTTATTTGCCGATAAAACAATAGGTAAAGAAGCAAATGCAGCTCAGGCTAATTTATGGAAAAGAGTTAAAATTGGAGCTTCTAAAATGGTAGATGAAGATGGTAATGAAATTCCACTAAATAAAGTTACTCAATTTACTTATAATGGTGATTTAACTGCTAATTCAAATATAAATGCATTTAAAGAAGATAAAAGACAAAATTATTTAGCTCACGCTGGAACTGTAAAAATTGGAGACGAGATAAAAAAAGTTTATATATCTAGAAATTCAGATGATTTTAATACTCCTTTATATAAAGGCGCTGTTGATGGAAATAAAATTAACAATATAATTGTTAGTCAGCCTAATATATATCACACTTTTAAATCTAGTCAAATTAAAGGATTTAACAGATACGGAATGAAAGATGTTGAAATTAAATACAATGAAGGTAAAGGAACTTATGATGTTAGTTATAAAGAAAACGACGGAACAAATATAGATATGCCTTTCGTTACTGATGAATACGGTAATGCTGAAACCAAATTTAATAAATGGTTAATTAAATTAAATGAATAATGTTAAATAGTAGAAAAAAAGCATATCAATTAGCTGAAGAAATAAACAAGCCTTCTAAGCCAACGGCTTTAGATCATTATTTAGACGTGTCATATAATCAAAGTTTTAGATCTAACGAGTATGGAAAATCTAAATATGATAAAGATTTAAATTTAGAATCAGAACTTAATTTAGAAGACATAGAAGGTTCTATTGATGAAAATAGAGCTCAAGAACAATCTGGAGTCGGTCAATTAGGTTTAGGATTGCTTAGAGCTGGAACTAAAGCAGCTGTGGAAGTGGCAAAACTTCCTGGGGTTATAGGAGGAATAGCTATGTCTCCTTTTGCAGAAGAAGGAAAAGGCTATGACACTGCTTTTAACAATGCTTGGATAAAAAGTTTAGATAAAATTAATGAAGAAATAAATTCAGAATTATTGCCAGTATATGCTAAAAAAGCAGTTCTTGAAGGTGATTTATGGGATAATATTACGTCTACATCTTTTTGGGCTACTGATGGCGCTGATGGATTGGGATTTATGATAGGAATGATGGCTCCTGGAGCTATTATTAATAAACTAGGTATGGGGGCTAAATTACTTGGAGCCGGAAGAAAAGCCGCTCAATTTGCAGGTATGGCTGAAAAAACAGAATCTGCAGTAACAATGCTTAAAAGCCTTGGATTAACAGCTAAGTCTATAGATATTGGAACTGGAGCTATTGTAAATACTATAACAGAGGCTGGAGCAGAAGCTAAAGGAGTAGGAGATGCTTTAGACCAAAAGAAGCCTCAATATGTAGAGCAAAACTTACCTAAAATAATAAAGCAATTAAATGTAAATAATATACCTGAGTTAATACAAGGCCCAATGTATATTGTTAAAAATCCAGATGGAACAGAATCTATGCAGTCTTCTGGCTTCATCCCTAATCCTGAATTTGAAATTATAAAACAACAAGCTATGAGTCAAGTTGAACTTGGATTTAATGAGCAAAGAGCTTTAGCTATGCGTGACACATTTAAATCCAATTTAGCTATTCTTATAGTTCCCAACTTATTAATGTCTAAAGCTTTATTTGGCAAAAAAACAGATAAATTAGTTTCAAACATAGGTAAAACTACAATGCAAAAAGCAGGAACTAGAGTTGGTAATATAGGTAAAAGATATGGAAAAGCCACTGCTTCTGAAGGATTTTTAGAAGAAGGTAGTCAAACTGCTGCTGAAGATATGTTTGTTGGAAAAGCCATGCGTAGTGAACTAGAAAGAGGTGATAATGGATATATTTCTGGAGGCTTAGAAGATTTTACCATAGGAGAAGCTACAGAGGCTTATAGTGAAATGTATAATTCTACAGAAGGTAAAAAAGCAATATTCTTAGGAGCTGTAATTGGAGCTCCAATGATGTCTTATCAAGGTAGGAAAGAAGATGTTTGGAGACAAAAAAGAAGTAATGAAATATTAACAAATATAGATAATTCAATCAATAGCTTTAATACTATATTTAATAACGATATATATAAAACAGACCCAAACGATCCTACTAAATTTATATATAAAAAAGATTTAGATGGTAATGATACTACTGAAAGAGAAATAGATAAATCAAAAGCTTTAGAAGTTGCTAAGTCTTTAAATTATAATGAAAGAGAGTCTAAAAGACTTGATTGGGCTATTAAAAATGGACGTTCAGATATTGTTGAAGAACTTCGTGAAAGAGCTATATTTGATTTAATACAGCCATCTATACATTATGGAGAATCTGGATTAGAAGCTTTAAAGGAAAGATTGGAAAATTCATCTCAATTTCAAGAAGTTATTTCTAGAGATTTAGATGCTACTAATAAAAATAATAGTAAAGACTTCACTAAAAAAGCATTAGAAGTAGCTAGCCATCTGCAAAAACAAAACGAAAAGTTTGTTGATTTTGCTGGAGATGTTATTGATTTAAATGACGATAAAGGTAGAGATACTAAAGATGTAAAAGAAGCTTTTATTAATCATTTAAATTCACAATACTTACAAGTAAAATATAAACAATACTCTTCTGAAATAAAATTAAAAGAAGCTGAGGCTAAAAGAGACGCTATATTAGATGAGCTTAATATACCTAAATCAGCTTTAGAGGGTAATTTAAGACAGGTAAACGAGGCTTCTGGAAATAACAAAATGCTTAGTGATGTTTTAGATGAAATTGGAAAAACAAAAGATTCTATAGAGAAAAATAAAAAAGACATTAATGAATTATGGTCTGGAAAAGATTTAGTTAATAAATCGTTTACAAAATATTTAGATAAAATAGATGCTGATACAAAATCTCAATCTGATGAAAAAATAGCTAAGGCCGATGAATTAGTTGAAAAAATTAAAAAATCTAAAAATAAAAAAGAACTTGATGACGCTTTAGAAATTTCTAATAAAGAAATGAGTAAAGCTGTTCAAGCCCAAACAATTGATGAGGTTAATGAAAGTATAGACAATGATTCTTCTATAGATAATTTAAGATTAAATTTAGATAAAATAAATGAATTAGGATTATCTTCTAAAAAAATAAATAATATAATTAATAAAATAGAAGGATTGCTTAATGAAAAACTTCAGGAATTAGAAGACTTTAAAGAATTTTTAAATGAAGCTATGGAGCTTCATAATATTAAAAGTGAAGATATACTTTCTAAAATTTTAGATACTGAAGATAGAATAAGTAAATTAATATCTGATAGAGATTTATTAAAAAAATCATTAGATTCTCAAAATAAATCCCCTAGAGGAAGAAATGCAAAAATACTTAAAGAGTTAATAAAAGAAACTAAAGAAGAATTAGATAGAGTTGAAAAAGAAATTGAGTCATTAAAAAAAGAAAGAGAAATATTAACTAACGAACTTAGTATTGCTGATAAAGAAATTGAATACATTTTAACAAGATATAATCAAGTTGAAAAAGAACAATTTTCCTCTATAAAAGATATAATAAATTATTTAGAAAATAATAAAAAATATTTTACAGCAGAACATAGACATGGACTAGAAAAGTTATTGATAAATCAATTTGTAACTGGAAAAGAAGTTGATGCTTTAGACGCTACTATATCATCTCTAGAAAACTACGTAGAGGTACTTAATCAAACTATAAGAAATTTATTAGATAGTGAAGAAAATCATTCTGAAGATTTGTATTATTTACAAGAACAATTAAATGATTCTAAAGAAAACTTAGTTGATTATAAAAAAGAATTAAAACAACTTACTGATAAATTAAATAGATTAAATGATTCTATAGAAAGTAAGGAAGGTATTGATTCTCTTAATAAAGAAATTGAATTTTGGGAAGAATTTCAAGAGTTTAAGAAAAATAACTCAGATGAACTTTTAGATAATCCAATTATAGGAGAAATAATAAAAGAAAAAGAAGACCAACTTACTAAAAAAGAAGCAAAAAAGAAAGCTAAAGAAGAAAAAAGACAAAGAGAATTAGAGGAAGGAGCTATTATAGATGGTGTTGAAGATGAAACAATTATTGAGCCTGAAATAATAATAGATGAAAATGATGAATTTGTTTCAGAATCTATTCCAGAAGAATCTGATTCTGAATATAATGATAATAAAGATGAATCTACTGAATCTGAATTAGAAAAACAAGCTGATTCTATAAAAATAGGCGTTAAACTTGTTAGTACAATAAGAGGTGTCGAAACTCCTGTTTTTCCAAATCTTCAACAATTTGTAGACTACGAAAAAGAGCCTAGAGACAAAAGTAATGATAAATTTACTTTTGAAATTGGTGATCGTAAGTTTATGAGTAAAGAAGTTTCTGAAATATTTGATAAAATATTAAATAACAAAGCTGTTTCTAAAAAAGAAATTTCTATATTAGAAAATCAATTTCCTATAAAAATTGTTGTAAATTATACAACTAAAGACGAGCAAAATGATGAAGTAAATAGAAGCGCTTATACTTATATAGAAACTAAAACAAAGGCAATTTCTGACAATGAAACATCATTAGCAATATACGATGAACAAAATAAACCTTTAAGGGAAAAAATAATAAAACATCTTATTGCTAATAAAACATTAGACGGAGTTAAAACAAGTCTTTACACTCAATTTGCAGGCGTTTTAAAGACAGATTCTCTAAATGAAGATGGTACTGTTAAAAAAAATGATATCTTTCAATTAAGCGTATTTGATGGAATGACTGATGAGCAAAAGATTGATTACTTTCAAAGAAATACAGCTTATGTAAATTTTTCAGGAGAATTAATTAGCACTCTTGGTAATAAAAAAAGAATAAAAATGATGTCTCCTAATAATAGAGGTAAAGTATTCTTAAAAATACCAAGAATAGATGGTTCTGATTTCTGGTTAAAATTAAATATAAATATGATTTCTGAAGAAAAATCAGAAGCTGCTTATGAAATGGTGAAAGCTTTAAGCTCTATTTCAGAATCAATTGATAAGGTTATGAGTTCTATGAGTATTGAGCAATTTTTTGATGCTTTAGATAATTCTGGTCAAGAATTACTTAGTAATAGATTGCAAACAATACTTGAAGAAGAAATTGATTTAATAAATTCTTTTGATAAAGGAAAAATAGGACTTAGAAGTTTGCATAGATTCTTAGACTTAATAGTATATCATAAATCTAAAAATCAAAAAACATCGTTCAATCTTAAAAAAGATGGTTCTTTAGAACTAGGTTCTTTAGCTGTTGAATTAATGGATGGTAGTGGATTTGAAAATCGACTATCAATAAGTAAAGATGAATTGCAATCTGATGAAGCTAAAGATATTATAATGAAATATCTTCAAGCTAAAAGATATAATGTATTAATAACAAAAGATGCTCCTAATTTATTCGTATTTAATAATAAAGAATATGTTAAGTATTTGTTAGGTTTAAATAGTGGAAATTCCATACTGTCGACAAACGCAGTTGTAAATCAATCAACATTTCAAGGCTTTAGTAATATATATATTAATCAGGATGCAACTTTTCCTTCTAAAAAGAATGTTAAAAGTAAACCTTCTGATCCAATATCAGACAAAGCTTGGGATTTATTTGTAGATAAAAATGAGGTATTAGATGAATATCTAGAAAAAATAGCTCATAAAATTAAAGATAACAAATCATTAAGCCCTAGGGAAGTTGCAATTCATTCTGCTAATACATCTAAAATAGAAGATATACTTAAATCATTATCTAAAAAATCTGTAACAAACAACGGTAAAGAGGTTATTTCCGATATTACATATAAAGTATTTAAAAATAATAATCATGTTTCAGAAAAAATATTAGACGAAATAGCTAGAAAAGTGTATAATAATGAAGGTTTGTCTGATAGGGAAAATGAATTTTATAAAGCAAATAAAACATATGTTGATGAAGAAATTACTATATTAGGTAATGAATCTGTTGATATTATATTTGATGAAAGCGGAGGTGTGTTAGATACAAAACAAAGATTTGCTAATAGACTTATATCTAAAAGCGATGTTGATTTAATTGTAAAAACATACAATGCAGCAAATGAAGACGGAAAAGTTGAAATACTTTTTAACTTAGGTAAAAAAGTTAATGAAAACATAAACATGGACGAACTTGATAAAAAAGGAATTGATTTTGTTTTTAAAGAATTAATAAAAATAGCTAAGACTAAAAAACTATCTATAGAAGATATTGATGAAATATGTTCTATTTAATTAGGATATATGGAATTAATTTCGTATATTTACATAAAATATAAAATATGAGTTGTACAACAATAACAAAAACAAACGGAGCTAGATCTATATTAAAAGATAAATTGGAAGAAATTTATGGAGATGAAGAAAAAGCTTTAGATGCATATTCTTTTTTTGATTCAAATTCAAAATCGTTTATAGATGATTTTGGAGACTATTTATCTGCATACGGTAAAAACGTTAAAAGTTTTAAAGGAAGGCTAGATGAAAATGGAGAGCCTAACTTGTTTTTTAATGAAACAGCTAAGAAATATTACTATATAAACAAGGATAAAGAAGAAATTTTTTATCCTTTATCTAGTAAGGGATTGAGAGGTGTTTTCATGTACAAACAATTAGATAAAATAGTCTCTAGATTAGCTAATAATTATTTTAGAAAATCTAAATTAAATTTTAATAATATAGACTTATCTACTAGTGAAAAACTACCAAACTTAAAGGACTATGTAGTAGATGAAATAAAAACTAAGATAGAGCAGTTAAAGACTCAGGGTATAAAAGGAAAGATGGCTGCTAGGTTACTAGAAGAATCTTTAAAATATTCTGATGAATATGTTGAAAAAATAGACGCTTTGTTTAAAAAAATGTCTATAATAAGAAATGATAATGATAGTGAAGAAACGTTAGATCAAGCTTATTCAGAAGATAAAGATCCGTCGTTTAATAAAGCTTCATTTGAGTTTGATAATAAAAATGCCTTATCTTCAGAGATGAAAATAAGGCTTTCGTTGCTTGAAGATGATCAAGATTTAGACCCTGTTTGGAATGAAAAAACATTTGTTCCATTTGAAGAGGTTAATAGTACTTTGTTAAAAATACTTTCAAACCAAGTAGCTTTAGAAGGTGAAGATATTTTTGAAATTTTTAAAACATTAATAGAAAAAGAGTCTAATAAAAAAACTTATTTAAAATCTTTATTAGAAGGATTAAGTGGCGAAGATTTTAGTGTTGACAGTAAAAATCAATTTACAAAGGCCTTTAATCTGCATTCAAATAACTTTTTAGTTACTGAATTTAGCGACATTAATACAGAAGATGATGAAGGTAATTCTTCTAGAAAAATATCAGTTGATGTAAAACAAATTTCTGAATCTGGTTCTAAAAAAAGTATATTACTTTCTAATTGGGGAAGTAATTTTCAAAAATTCTTTTTAAATAGTGAAAACAAAATATCAGAAGGTTCTAAAGAACAATTAAATGATATAGTTAAAGAATTAAAAGAATTAAGCGATAAAAAAGAAAAAACAAAAACTGTTGCTGAATTAACTAAAAGAGTTGATACTTATACAAAAATATTAAGAAATATTGGTATAGAAATGTCTAAAAAAGGAATGTTTGATTTCTTAGACGGAGAAGGTATGTATTCTTTAGATGTAAATGGGCAAATCGATGAGTTAAATAACGCTATTAATAGTACTTTATCGTCATTAAATAAAATAGTTAAAAAACATAAATCAAGCAATAAAGTATATAGAAATGTTTTTGAAAATGATAAAGTATTTAAATCTTTATCTAAATCTGAATCTTATTTTATGAAAGAAGGTTCTGATGCAAGTATTAGAACTGGTGGTAAAAACAAATGGCTATATTCATACCCTTCTTATTTATCAACCAAAATACTTCAGTGGAAAAAAAATCCTAAACTATTAGAAGATATACTTACTCAATCAGCTTACGGAAAAAGCTCTGCTTTAGCTAAATTTTTATTAGCTAAAGATCTTGATCAGAATATGATATATGAATCAAGTTATGAAGAAGAGGTTAAAAGAGTTTCCAACAAAAGATTAGATGCATTGCAATTAGGTGTTTTTAATTCGTTTCAAAGCTCTGAAGAGTCTAAAGATACTAGTGAGTTATCGTTTAGTGATTACTTTATTGATAATATAAATAAAGTTTTATCTAGTAGTTTTGTTAGAACAACAACTCCTGCAGATAAAGGAACTGATTATCAAATTAAAACTGGTTTTTTTGTTGACGCTATTTCAGATGTTGAAAACGCTGGAAGAGTTATATATAGTAATGAAGTAAAAGAAATGTTTTTTAATTACTTTAATTCTGAAGTAAATAGAATGAAAGAAGCTAGTGCTGAAGTTGATAAATTGAAATCAACTCCTGAAAAACTAACTATATTTTATCACTATAAAAGTAAATCTAATATAGACGCTAAAGATGGAAATGCTTTTCAGTCTCAATACTTTCCAGATTTATCGTTTAATTCAGAAACAGAAAATTCTTTAGCTATTGAAATTAAAGAAGCATTGTATGATGATGATGGAAATGTAAAACATACTGCTGATTTAAACAATAATGTAGAGATTAAAACTTTAATAAACAGATATATCGACACTGTTTTAAATAAAGGACATAATGATTTGTTTTCTAAATTTATAGAACAAGAAATTATAAGCTACGACTCTAATGACGAAGCTTCTGTATCTAAAGTATCTACTAATATATTTAATAAATATATGGAAGATAATTTAAATAACAAAGAAAGAGCCGTTAATTCTATGGTTGCTGATTATCATATAAACAGTCTTATTAATAATATTGAATATTCAAAATTATTTACAGGTGATGTTGCTTATTATAGCGATATGATGGATTATAAGAAAAGAGTTCCAGCTTCATATACAGATGGATTGCAACTAAGGTTAGGCGAAGGTGAAGAAAATTTTACAATAGCGTCTATTGATAAAGTATTTGTACAAACTCCGTACTATGATGAATTAGTTAAATTACTTACTAAAGATAATAAACCAAACGAAGATACTAAGCCGTACGAATCTATAAATAGTGCAGACGGTCAAGCTTGGATAACTCCAAAAAGATGGAAATTTTTAATGCAAAGATTAGGAAAATGGTCAAATGATCATGATTCTGTATATGCTAAAATGATATCTGATAAAAATGAAAGCTATACTCTTAAAGAACTTAAAATAGCTGCTCAACCATTAAAAGGTGTTTATTTTTACATGAATGGAAAAGTTCCTACATTTTTAAAATATTCACAAGCTGTATTAACTAAAAGTTTATCTAACAATAATGGATTATCAACAATGCTTGACCAAATGAATAAGCAAGGGGTTGATGAATTAATTACTGTTGACGGAATAAAAGTAGGTTCACCTGTTCCAACAACTATACATGATGAGTCTGGAAATGTACTAAAAGATATAACTTTTAATACAAAAGAGATTTCTAATAGAGGTTGGAAATTACAGCAAGATTTACCTGTAAAAACTACTAAACAAACAGATGTTGGTAGTCAACTACAAAAAAATATCTTTAATGGATTAATATTTAATTCTCAATTGTCTGGATTTGTTTTAGATGATAAAGAAACTAATGGCCAAACAATAATAGACAACATTGTTGGAGTAGTTGGTGCGTTAACTGAAAAAGGATTATCTGAAGTTATTAAAGAATTTAAAATAGATAAAAAAGGAAAAATTAAGAACATTAAAGGTTTTTATAATTCTTTAATTAATGAATTAGAAAAAAGAGACGGTTCTAAAAACGTTATAGACGCTTTAAAGAAAGAAACTGCATTATATGGTATTCCACAGTCAATAGATAAAATTACTAACGTATTTTCGTCTGTAATTAATGATAGACTTATTAAAATTAAAACAAATGGAGGCTCTTTTATACAGTTATCTAACTTTGGTATATCAAAACAAGAAGGTGACTTAAAAGGCGTTATATGGCATCCAGATGTTGAAAATGGAGGCACTACTTCAGAACCCAGAAAAATAGTTAATGAAAACGGAAGAACTAGGATAATTCCTGGAAGCGTTCTTATATCTGCTTCAATAATATCTAAATACATTCCTAATTGGAAAGATTATGATGAAAAGGAATTATTTGTCAGTTATCAAGGTGGAGACCCAATTATAAATAAGGAACTTCAAGAAAACATTATTGGATATCGTATTCCTAATCAAGGATTATCATCCAATGATGCCTTAAAGATAATTGGTTTACTACCAGAAGAAAATGGAGATACAATAGTTGCTTACACTGGTATTACAACTAAAACTGGATCTGATTTTGATATTGATAAGATGTTTTTAATGATTACCAACTATATTAAAAATAAAGATACTGGTAGATTAGAATATGTTAAATATGACCCTACATTAAGCGATAAGGAGCAATCTAAAGAAGCTTTACAAAATAGGCTTATAGAACTATATAAATCTGTTTTAACTCATCCAGAGGTTATTAAAAACGTTATGAAACCTCTTGATTCTAAAACTATAGAAAGACACATTAAGGATTTATTTCCTTTAGATGCATCTGGCCCTATGTTTCATTTTGATCCGTTTAACGATATAGAAACTAGATATCAATTTTTAAATGGTAAAGCTGGTGTTGGTATGGAAGCTAACGCTATGGTTGATATTAATAGAATTGGTACTCTTACTTTTAATAAGTATAGTATTGGCTGGGGAAATACAAATGAAAAAGGTGAAACTATATTAGATAAGGAATTTTCTGTTCCATTATCCAAAAAAGATACTGAAGAATATATAGACGGATTAAATTTAAAAAACGATTCTGAAAGAAAAAAAGTTAGAAAAGAAATAGCAAATATGAGGTTAGCTGAATCTTTAACTCAAATTCTAAGTGCTTTTGTAGATATAGCAAAAGATCCTTTTATAACAAGAGGTAATTGGACTACTAGCACAACCAATGTTGGTAATTTATTATTAAGAGCTGGTACTCATCCATTATATGCCGTTTCGTTTTTAGCGCAACCTATAATTAAAGAGTTTATTAAATATCAAAGGTCTTCAGAATCAATTACAAATAAACAGTTTGGAGAAATTAAAGATAAATTTAGAAGAAATATTGTATTAGAAAATCTTAAAAAATTAGATAATCTTAATGAGTATGAAACAGAAACTCCATTATCTACTATATATCAAAGATTTATTAAAACAGAAGCTCATACAACTAAAAGACTTATAGATAGTAAAGCTAAAGAGTTTCTTTATAAGGTAATAGGAAATAAGTTTTTAAAAGATGAAAAAGCAGATGAAGTTTTATCTTTATTATTAAAAGAACATAATAAAGTTTTTACTAGTAGTCAAATTAATGTAATGGATAATCAAAAATATTCATTAAAATACTTTAAAGATCAAATTAAAGAAAGTACTGACGGAGATTTTCAATTAGCTGTTCTTGAAAAGTTTTTTGAATTACAAAAAATAAGCAAAGGCGTTAAGGAAAATGTAGATGTATCTAGATTAGATACAGATGGGATGGGTAAAAACATCAATGCATTATTTGGAATATTTAATTTAAAACAACACATATTAAATAAAGAAGTTAACGGCGATATTGGTGTATTAAATGGATTTGAAAGCAAATTTGAAGGAACTCAACTTGGTAAATATATGCGTTCAATGCGTAATATTTTAAAAATAGTTCGTTCTAATCCAATGCTGTTTCCACAAGCAGATTTTGAAGTTCAAAATATGTTTAATGAAATATCTCAAGATTTATATGATTCTCCTGCTTTTGATAAGGAATTAATGGATGATTTAGAAAAAGCATACTATACGTATACTATGTCTAAGTTTGGGCCATTTGATATGGAAAAAGAAGAAATATCTTCTATATTAACAAATCTTCCTAGTGAAGTAGCTAAATTTAAAGATAGCAATAAAGGTAAGTTCTTAATATTAGACGAATTACAAGTTAAAAATTTTAGCTCTGATAAATCAATATTTTTAAACAATAGAAAGAAATCTTCTGAATTTGAAGAGCAGTTTACAAACTCTTGGAGAGATTTAAGAACTGAAAATCCAAAATTAGCAGAAGATTTAATTAAATATTCTTTTTTAGTTTCTGGATTTAAAATGAATGCTAAACAATTCTTTACATATATTCCTAATGAGTATATGCTACAAGAAGATATAAATTCATTTATAAGAGGATTAGATAAAGAAGATAAATCTGACTTTATAGATAAATTTTATTTAAATAATTCAGCAAGTTATAAATACATTAAAAGTGTTTTTAATGACGAAATAGAAACTACAGATAAATCTAGTGGGTTTACATTAAAAGAACCTGGGAAATCTAGATATTATTTAAGATTAAGTGCAAATACTTTTTATAAATTAGCTGGTTATAATTTTGAAAACAAAGCTATATATACTAGAGTTGATAAACTTGGGGCTAAATTTTCTGGATTAAGCTTGCCTGAATATGGTAACAAATTTACTAAAAAGACGGCTAAAGATTCTAATTTAGAAAAAGATGAAGAATCTAAAATTGATGTTAAATATATTTCAGAATTACAGTCAAATGTAATTACTCAAAGAGATAAATTTAATCCTAATTTTGAATTAGTTGAAAATTCAATAGTTGATGAAGAGTCTGAAGATTTTGAAGAAACTGTAGAAACTCCAATTGTTGACAAAATTTTTGAAAATAAAGAAGATTCTGATTATAGCATTATTCAAGGAGAAGATGGTACATTTGATATTCTTCATGCAGAAGATGGAGTTATAGGTGAATATGCTAAAACAATAGAAGAAGCTCAAGAAGTTATTGAAAAAGATAAATTAAGCAGATTACCTTCTAAAGAAAAAGAAGTTTCCAATATAACTTCTATGTCGGAAATAACTAATCATTCAGGAGGAGCTTATGGAGCTGATACTGCATGGGATCAAGTTGGCAGGGAATTTGGAGTCACTAAACATATGCATTATAGAGATGCTGGCAATGAAAAAGTGTCACAAACTTTAAAAAATAAAAAAGTAGAAGCTACAGTTTTATCTAAAGAAGAAATGGATGTTGCAAGATCTGAGGTTGAAAAACTTTTAGGTCAAAAATATCCAGACACATTGCAAGGAAATTTACAAGTTAGAAATTATTATCAAGTAGCTAATTCAGACGCTGTTTTTGCAATTGCAAAATTAGATATAATAAAAGATAGAGTTTTTGGAGGTACTAATACAGCTGTTCAATTAGGATTAAAATTAAATAAGCCTACTTATGTTTGGGATATTAATACTAAAAAATGGTATTTAAATAATGGATTTATATTTAAAGAAATAGAAACACCTATACTAACCAAAGATTTTGCAGGTGTAGGAACAAGAGATATTGAAAATTATAGTATTAAAGATAGTTCTGGAAACTGGGTGTCTAGAAAAGAATATGTTGGTCAAAAAACTGAATTATTAGCTATTAATGCTATTAGAGAAGTTTATAAAAAAACTAAAGATTCTATAGAAAATAAAGAAGTAGTTGAAAATTCTGAAATTGAAAGTAAAATTAAAATTAAAGAAGAGTTTGAAAGCTCACCTGTTGCTGAAAAAATACCAGCTAAAAAAGGTCAATTTGCAAAATACAATGGAGCAACTTATTTAATTACTAAGGAAAATTCTAATGGTACTTTTCAAATATATAGTCCTAAATTAGAAGGTGTAAATTCTAAATTATCTGTTTCTAAAGAAAATTTAGAAGTTTTAAAATCTTCTGCAAAGGTTATTAGTTATAAAGGTTCTGATTATTTAGTAACTCCTGCAAATACAATAATATCTACTATTTCAAATAAAGAAATGAAATGGGATGCTAAAAATGGAGATAGAATTAATATTTTAAGTTTAGCTGAAAATGGTATATTAGCTCCTGAAGTTAAAGAAATAGCAATAGATACTAGAAACATAGTTGCTCCTATAACTAAAAAAAGCCCTTTTACACCAGCTAATAAGCAACAAGAAGAAGCTGTATCGTCTATAAAAGAATTTTTAAAAGAAGGTGATTCTCAAGAATTCTTTATTTTAGAAGGTAAAGCTGGAACTGGTAAAACAACTTTAATTGAAGAAGCTATTGCTGATTCAATTGCAAGTGGTAAAAAAGTAATTGTTGGTGCATTATCTCATAAAGCTAAAAGAGTGTTGTCTGAAAAATTATTAAAAAGATACTCTAAGGGAGAAGTTAGTAGTGGTACTATTGCTGGTTTATTAGGAATGAAATTAGACCCTGAAACTCAAGAATTTACTAAAAGTTATGAGCCAGAAGCTGGATTAGAAGGAATTCCAATCGAAAGTGCTGATGTGGTTATTATAGATGAAGCATCAATGGTTGATGAAGGCACTATTGAATTAATAATGCAATCTAAAAAAAGATCAGCTAAAGTTGTATTTTTAGGAGATAGAGGTCAGTTACCGCCTATTAGAAGTATTAATTCATATTTAATACTATTAAGAGAAAATAAGCCTAAAGGATGGAAAGATGCAGTAAATGATTTAGAAGAGCTTCAAAACGAAAGAATGATGGGTTCTACTAAAATGATGAAAGCTAATAGTATTATTGAAAAATTTAATTTTGATGATTTAATAAGCAAAGCATTTGAAGGAGCAAAAAAATCATCTTTAACTGAAAGAGTAAGGCAAGGTGAAGATTCTCCTATATTACCATTTGCAGATTATTATTGGGATAATTCAGAAGATGAAAAATCTGTAATAAGACCAGTTCCTGAAAAAGCAATTAAAGATTCTTTGACTGATAAAGGAAATTTAATTTTTGCTAAAACTTTTGAAGATGCTTTTGATAGTATTGGACAAGTATTTAAAAAAGCTGTTCAAAATAAAAATATGGACGCTATAAAAATAGTTACATTTAGGAATGCTACTAGAAGCAAATATAATAAACTTATCAGAAAAGAAATTTTTGGAGAAGACGCTAATACTTTTGAAAAAGGTGATTTTATAATGTTTCAAAATAAATTTGACGTAAATGAAAGAATTAAATTTGCAAATAGTGATGAATATGTAATAGAAGATGTTGATAAAACAGATGTTTTAGGTTATGAAACATATCAATTAACTGTTAAATACGATACAAGAGATCCAAGAAGAGGTATTATAAACCAAAGTTTTAATGTTTTATCAGAAAAAGATAGAGATAGGTTTAATGAAGATGTGGATAAGAGAATGAAAAAAGCTGCTGCTGAAAAATCTCCAAACGCAAGAAGACTTATGTTTAAAGCGGCTTATGATTTTAAAGATACTTTTGCTAATATAGATTATTCATACGCTATTACATCACATAAATCACAAGGTTCTGGATATGGTATTTCTGTAGTTGATGTAGAAGATATATCTAGTGTTAAAATGAACACTAATAAAACTAAATCTAGAAGTAATTATACTGCTATAACAAGAGCTATTGATACTGCATTAATTATAACTAAAGAAGCTGATACTAATAAAAAAAATATTAGACAAGCTCTTAATGTTGAAAAAAAATCTAAAAGAGAAAACACTGGAAATCCTAAAGATATGGGATGTATTTAATTATTAAAATATAATATATGAAATTTATAACACAAGAAGTAATTGATTTACTTAATTACAGAATTCAACAAGAGCAATATAGTTCTAAAGTTTATGAGCAAATGGCTCAATGGTTAAAAAACGCTTCTTTTTCAAGCGCTTCTAAAGTATGGGAAAAATTTGCTAATGAAGAATTAGAACATGCTGAAATAGCTAAAGATTACCTTCTGTCATTTAATGTAATGCCTGAATTAATGGTAATTGAAGAGCCTATAAATGATTTTACTTGTTTATGCGATATTATTGAAAAAACGTTTGACCACGAAGTTTTAATTACTGAGCAATGTTTAGAGCTTACTAAAAAAGCATTTGAACTACAAGATTGGACGTTATTTGCTTTAGGTCAAAAATACAATGAAATTCAAAGAGTTGAAATGGATGAAGTTTATTCATTAGTTGATATTTCTAAATTAACAACTGATATGCTTATATTAGATCATTATATAGGTGACAATTTCTAAAAATAATCAAGGGCTTATTAATTTAAGCCCTTTAATTTAAAATATAAACGATGAGTTGTACATTCAATTACGTTGAAAAAGCATTAAGAGAGTCTAATCCAGAGGAAGCTGATAGGTTAAATGAAAAAGGGATAGAGACTTGGAAAGAGATTAAAAATTCTAAATTATTTATTTTAAATAAAAATGAAGAATATTCTTTTAGTAGAGAAGGAACAAAACAAAGGAGTAGACAAGATAGTTTCATATCCAATTTAAATAGTGAAAAAGAATTTGTATTTAATGAAGATAATGAAGTTAATGTAGACTTATTAGAATTAACTGATGAAATTTTTGACAAAATTACTGAAGATACAGACATACAATCAGAAAAAGAATATAGTTTAGGTGATTTAATAGACGATGAAAATTCATTGCCATTATTTAGTGATGAGGTTACTTATCATGATTTAGAAAACGAAACTCCTACTTCTGTGTTATTTGCAGAAAATGAGCAATATAATGTTCATAATGCAAATGATGTTATTAATAATATATTAGATAGTTTTGGAGATAAATTCTCTAAAGATGCTCAAATGTTATTAAATAG
>Ga0181346_1000175_pt1 | contig 26210 bp, 47 predicted proteins | sample Su13VDMM15DN_FD_130100 | JGI IMG/M metagenome (GOLD analysis project Ga0181346, IMG submission 130100) | Freshwater viral communities from Lake Michigan, USA - Su13.VD.MM15.D.N | ecosystem: Environmental > Aquatic > Freshwater > Lake | place: USA: Michigan | collected 2013-07-15 | reverse complement strand
CCAGATATGGTCACAGTAGGACCTTGGTTCACAATTGATAACAAACTCGCAGACTGGGCTGCCAAATACAACATTCAGTACCGCCAAAAACCATACAAACATACTTTGCGGGTTACATTTGATGCAGACATATCTTATAGCCTGTTTGCACTAACGTGGATTTCTCCAGAATGGACAACATACCGCCTGGTAACTGACCTAAATAATAAAATATAGTTTTTCTTCGTGTATAATAAATAATGTTGTAGTGCCCATACTGGGGCTACATTACAAGTCATCTTGCTTATATAAAGGAGAAAACAAATGACAAAAACTCTCACCCTTCGCTCTTTCGACCTTCCCGCACTCACTAAATTTGGTATCGGTTTCGATAACATGTTTGATGAACTCATGCGTGTGAATGCTCAACAATCCTCAACAAACTATCCACCCTACAACATTGTACAAATCAATGAAGATGAGTACATGATTAGCTTGGCCGTGGCTGGATTTGGACTGGACAATCTTTCAGTTACCAAGGACAAAAAGTTCTTGATTATTGAAGGTAAAGAGTACGATCCTGACTGTGAAAAGATTGTGCCAAACTACCTGCACAAAGGTATCAGCAACAGAGATTTCCGACGTGAATTCCAACTTGCTGACCATGTGGAGATCAGCAACGCTCATCTTGAACTTGGTATTCTAAGCGTTTACCTAAAACGTGAAGTGCCAGAAGATGCCAAGCCAAAGAGCATTGCAATCACCTACACTTCCTAATATAATAGTGTAAATACAGTGACAGCAATCCTGCTGTCACTGATTGTATAGCAAAGCAAGGAATAGAAATGGCACAGAGCGATACACGCACACGAATCAAACCATCAGAGGCCGTAAAAGAGCCACCTATGTTTCGCGTGGTTTACTTGAACGACAACGCAACCTCCATGGAGTTTGTGGTTGAAAGCCTGGTTGAATATTTTGAATATACTCCGGAAACCGCAGAACAAATCACCATTGACATTCACGAAGACGGTTCTGCTTGTGTGGCAGTGCTGCCTTACGAAATTGCCGAACAAAAAGGTGTTGAAGTCACTGTGAGTGCTAGAGCACAAAACTATCCGCTCCAGATCAAACTGGAACCTGAAACAGCTTAATAATCAACAACCACACGCAGTGGATGATACACATATTGTGACCATGGTGTCTGCCCGCGACCGCGGCAGTTGTTGACATAACGAACACCATCTCGATACTGATCAACTTTGCCGTGATAGTGTCCAAAACACCAGGTATCAATTTTGCCTTCGGTATCTACATCTAGTGCATTTAGCATGTGTCTGTTGCCCATGGTGTTGAATTTGAGCTTGTCAGCTAGATCAATGTCATGGGCAATCAATGCAGGCATGGGCACAGTGTGAGTGGCAATGACAATTTTCTTTACGTCTCGATGCGTTTGTAATTTCTTCACGCTGGCGATCAAGTAGTTGGCATCAGTGGTACTAGCTCGACGTATGGCGTTATAGTTATCATGTGTGTAAGAATATTTTTCACACCACCAATCTCTTACTGCTTCAGGATTAATAGTGTTATCAAAGTCAAATGCCCACCAGCCATTTGTGCCCAAAATAGCCACACCATTGATCACTACCACGTTGTCTTGTAGATACACCACATTAGGAATTTGCCCAATTCTTTGACTCATTTCTTCATAACTGAATTCAAGATCGTTAAAAAAATCCACGTGTTCGTCATTGCCGTCAACATAAAACACAGCTTGATAACACTTTCCAAGATGCTCCAGTGTTTTGTACAAGGATGCGCGATCTTCGCATACATCACCTAGCACTATACAGTGTGGACTGGTGGCTCGATTAGTCCAGTCGAATTCACCGTTCCAGGTGCTAATGTGTAAATCAGAAATTAAATCAAAGGCAAGTTGCATGATACATATTTAAAAGGAAATAACAATGAACATAATTTTTGGCGACGCCATTAACACTGTATCCAGTGCTCACACTGTTTTGGAATTAGACACATTCAAGGTGCTGCCATCAGAGCAGTTGATAAAGACCTACTGTGTGATTGATAACTTGCCACTAGCAGAGTTTCCGCAGTTGGAATCTAATAAAAACATACACCAACAATTAATAGAACAATATCGACAACAAAATTGGGAATTTTGTCGCAGTGCAGTGCATTCACTGACCGGCTGCTGGAATGGGGAAATGGACACGTTTTATCAACATTTGTCTGAACGTGTTGATGAATATATTGTCAATCCGCCTGGCGACGAATGGACTCCGGTACTGATTAAATCTTCAATGTCCGCCTAGTTTAATGATTTGCATTGTGTAATATTTGCCACATTTTTACAATCTCTTGTCTAGATGCAGGCAGCTGACTTGTTGGATTGGTTGATTTTCGTATACGTTTTTTAAAATATGCTCCAGTTTGATGTTTTTTCATTTGCTCGGTTGCATAATCAAAATTTTGTTTAAACTCGTTGATTACGTAATTTAAAAATTCGTTGCTAAAAAATCTATCTCTGTTGTGGCTACAAATTGTGTGCATCTGTCGATATAACAACAGCTTGTCAGTGGTGTTCATATTAGCAATACGTTTCATAACATCAATGATGGCCTGCATTCTTTCTACTGGATCTTGCATATCATCGTAACTTTCGTCAATCAGCGGCGAAAATGTTTTGAACCCATATCTGCGCAGATATTTGAGAACGCCTGGCGTGCCCATGATCATAAAAGGGTGACCACAAGCAATTGGCCGCAGAGTTTTTTCAGTCAGATGCCAGCGTTGATCATCCACTATTGTTTCTAATACTATTTCAAGTCCAGTTTCTACGTAATCTTTGGAACAGTAATCGGCACTGGCTGAACTGTCTGTGTTGTTTATGGAATAGTAATCTTCTAAATTGCGGGTAGAAATTTCAAATGTAGGATTGATAAATTGATGTTGATGATAGTGCTGGCCGTCTACTGGATTAAACCCCATACGACAATGTTGATTTAAATTATTTTTGATCACAAGCTCGGCAAATTTCAGTCGATATTCTCGGGTGCCTTGCCAGGCTCGATTGTAAATTAAAAAATCTTGTTGCAACTCACAGGACTGACTGTTGAACTTAGGATCTATTTTGGCGTAGCGAAACCAGTCTTGAGCAATCACAGCATGACTCCACCAATAAACTGTAACTGCTCCATTTTCTTCAAACCAAGTTACTTCAGGACTGTTGAGTTCTGAATGTACTACAATTATGCGATCATATTTGTTTATTATATTGGTCGAAAGCAATCGATATGCATTCAATGGAATATCCGTAATGCCACTTTGCACTTTTGGAAAATATTTTGAATTTAACAATTCCTGATCATGACAAAACACATACATTTTGTTAAATTGATCAACTTTGGTCATTTCTGGAGAGCCTACAAGCAACTTGCAATCTTGTATTTTTTTTGATCCATGTGGAAAATAACGATAAATTAAAACATCATGGTTGCAAATGTCTTGCAAAAAATCGTATAATCTATCTAAAGGAACACTCATGGCAAAAATTGGTTTTATTGGTATTGGAAAACTTGGCTTGGACTGCGCCGAAGTTATGGCTGAGAAACATCAAGTTTGGGGGTATGATATTTACCCACGAACCAGCGACTCGGTAAAAGTCTGTGGCATCGAAGAACTTGTGGACAACAGTGAATGGATCTTCATTGCAGTGCCTACCCCACATGCAGAAGGCTACGATGGATCTGTTCCATCCAGTCACATGGAGCCTCGGGATTTTGGTCACGACGCTGTAATTGATGCCATTCACAATGTGAACAAATATGCCAAAAGCAGCAAAAAAATTGTGTTGATCAGCACAGTGCTGCCGGGCACCACCCGCAAGAAATTTGTGCCATTGATTGATGCCAAGCATCAGTTTTGTTACAACCCTTATCTAATTGCCATGGGCTCAGTCAAGTGGGATATGGCACACCCAGAAATGGTTATTATTGGCACTGAAGACGGCAGCCTAACTGGTGTTGCTGGCGAACTGATTGATCTTTACAAAACCATCATGCAAAACGATCCACGCTACGAAGTTGGTACATGGGACGAATGCGAAGCTATCAAGATTTTTTATAATACTTTTATATCAGCCAAAGTTGGCTTGGTCAACATGATTCAGGACTTTGCATTACGCATTGGTAATATCAATGTGGATGTGGTTACAGATGCATTAGCTCGTTCAACCATGCGTATCATGGGTCCTAAGTATATGACAGCAGGCATGGGAGATGCAGGCGCTTGTCATCCACGTGACAATATTGCGTTACGTTGGCTGGCCAAAGAATACAACATTGGATACGACCTGTTTGACACAGTGATGCATGCTAGAGAAGTACAAGCCAAAAACTTAGCCATGTTCTTGTTAGATTTGAGTGTGATGAACAATAACTTGCCTATTGTAATTCACGGCAAAGCATACAAGCCTGACGTGGAATACTGCATTGGCTCATACTCTACTCTGGTAGGACATTACATCGAACAAGAAGGTCGTAAGGTAATTTATGTTGATCCACTTGCTGATGACAAAACTCATGTGGTTGATAGTGTGGATGAACCAGCTGTATTTTTGTGGGCACACAATCGCAAGATTACCTACGAATACACAGGCGATCAAGCAGATACTCAAGCGTATTGCACAATCATGCCAGGCAGCATTATTGTTGACCCATGGCGCAAATTAGAGTCCTCTGACAATGTAGAAGTTGTTCACTACGGGAACACTCGTGGCTTTTAAATATCACATTGAACGATTTTGGGATGATGAGTTTAAAACGTTAGACTACATCCACGAACCATTCAACGATCCAGCAAGTGTACAACAATGGACTGCACAGGGATACACAAGTAAAATCTGCGGAGGTCTATGTGACATGCGGCATCGCTTGCCCGCCTGGGCTGGTAAATTTATTGAAATATACGAAGCACAAGGATGGAAAGACCTTGGGCTTGCATTTTATCGCATGAGCACTGACACAGTAATGCCAGTGCATCGGGATCTGTACAAACGCTACGTTGAACTGTTCGATCTCCAAGGACAAGAAACTTCAATTCGCCGTGCCTTGCTGTTGCTAGAAGACTGGAAGCCAGGCCATTATCTTGAAGTAGATGGTCGGCCTTATGTTGACTGGAAAGCCGGAGACACAGTGGAATGGGTGTATGATCTGCCACACATGGCAGCCAATATTGGTCTTGAAGACCGCTATACATTACAAATTACTGGACACATATGATATCAACTGTTGATGAGTGGAGCCCACTGAAAAAGATAGTAGTAGGCAGTGCCACTGACGCAAACTGGCCTGTGAACGATCCTGTGTTTTCTCGAGAGTCAGAAAAAACTACCTGGACGGAAACACCTGTTCCACGTGGACCAGTACCACAAAGAATAATTGACGAAGCCAATGAAGATCTAGATACATTGGCAATCACACTGATCGGTCTAGGTGTAGAAGTTGTGCGGCCAGATCCGCTTAATTTTCAAACTCACGATGGCATGTACAACTACTGTCCACGTGACAGATTTCTGGTGCATGGGTCAACCATAGTGGATCCTGCCATGATGTATCCTTGTAGAGACATGGAATTGCAGTGCTATCACAACATTGTGGATTGTGCTGACCATTATCGATTCATGCCACGCAACGAAGGCATGACGCTGGATGCTGCCAATGTGTGCAGGCTGGGTGACAAAATGTTGTATTTGGAATCAGCGTCAGGCAATCGAAAAGCGTATGATTGGTTGTGTGCGCAGTTTCCAGACGTCACAATAGAATTGTGCAATTTTTATGCTGGTGTGCATATTGATTCGACCATTGTGCCGTTAAGAGAAGGTCTAGTCTTGCTGAACGGACACAGAGTGGGGTTTGATACTGTACCCAAGGTGTTTGATGGCTGGCACAAAATTTGGGTAAACAATGTAGTAGCACAAGATTTTTACCAATATCCCTATGCATCAAAATGGATTGCCATGAACATGTTGGTAGTAGATCCACACACTGTAATTTGTGACGCTGACCAACCTGAATTGATCAAAACACTAAAGAGTTATCGATTTGAAGTGATTCCCATGCGGCTAAGACAAAGCCGCACTCTGGGAGGCGGCTTTCATTGTGTCACGTTGGATCTTGTGCGACAGTCCACTTGACCGGATCGTATTTTTCATAAAATCCTTTGGCGGTAAACCACGGTTCGGGTACAGTGTCGCATGGATGTTGGTGATCATCGCATGTTAAAACTTTTGCTCTGGCAAATCCAGTGTTACTAATTGTGTTTCTTTTTTCTACAAAATTAACAACAGTTTGCAATACCGATTCATCACCGTGATAATAGCCATGAGTGGCAGATCCATCTGGATGAAAAATCACGTAGTCTTCGGGATGTGGCGTGTGCATTTCAAATCCACCTGCTAATTCTGTTACATTGTGAGGGGTAAACTTTGTGACCCGAGTTAACACTGCCTCGGGACGACATTCTTTAGCCACGCTATAATATGATTCGTGAAACACCTTCATTATATCAAGGAGCAACGTATCCTGGATCGCCCGGTTCGGCTTCTTCTACAAGAACACAATGAATTTGTAATGGGCTTAGATTTTGGCTGCGCCATGTTACCCATTCAAGAGCTTTTGCTTTGTCAGTTTGATAAAATCCCAAAAGGGTGGTGCCATCGCTATTTTTTTTAAGATAATCGAGTTCATGCGGGTCAAGAGAAAATAAATTTAATGTAGTTGCTGCCTCCTGAATTTTTGCCAACACTACTTCGTCTGCTCCTCTGGTCTTTCCAAGAGCATGAAATTCTTCAATGGTTTCTGGATAAGCCAAGGTAGCTTCCCATTTAGATTCAATCCAATATTTCATAATGTTTACCTTTTTCAAAAAGACTTGACACAATTGTCTAAATCTTGTATAATATACTTATGACACACACATCTCGCTTTGGCTTTTGTTGCAAATGGCTCAATGACCCTGCAGAATGCGGGGGTATGAAAGTCAATGCTGTGGACCGTGATATAAACGGAAGATCAACTACCATGCGCTGGCTTCGTGAGCATGCTGCCGAAGCTGATCAGCGGCAGTGGGACATCATGAACCACAACGCTGCCGCGGCGCTCAAACTGGTTGAGCGTGTAGGTGCAATGGAACCCGAGCGCAGAATGGTACGCTTGGGCTCAGAAATGTTACAGGGCTATACAGAACCCTCCTGGATAGATTGGTGGCAACGACGTGAAATTCAAGATCATTGCGAACGCATATTTGCTCCGGTTGGCGATGCTGCTCGGCGTCTGGGTGTACGGCTATCCTTTCATCCAGGGCAATTTTGTGTGCTGGCAAGCGAATCGGATGAAATTGTTGAGCGGTCCATACTTGAATTTGAGTATCACGCCGATATGGCGCGGTGGATGGGTTATGGCGCTGACTGGCACACTCATGGGTTTAAGATCAATGTACATCTCTCGGGCAAAGGCGGCCCTGCTAAGTTTTTGCGCACTCTAAGCAGACTAAGCACTGAAGCTCGAAACTTAATTACAATAGAAAATGATGAACTTACAAACGGAATTGACGTTACTCTTGCCGTGGCTGATCATGTGGCTCTTGTGTTGGATATCCATCACCACTGGATCAACACCGGAGAATACATTGCCCCTACTGACTCACGTGCGCAACGGGTTGTTGAGTCTTGGCGTGGTGTTCGTCCTGCACTACATTACTCAGTTAGTCGTGAAGACTGCCTTGTTGCCCACTCTAGTAGAGTAAAACCTGACTTGAATGCACTGTTGGCATTAGGTTACAAAAAGCAAAAACTACGAGCACATTCTGACTTCATGTGGAATGTTGCTGTGAATGAATGGGCCATGACTTTTGCAGATCAGTGGGACATTCAGGTAGAAGCCAAAGGCAAAAACTTGGCTCGTGATCAATTGTATCAGCAATGGCTGTATTCTCGATGAACAACATTTTAACCGGTATATTTGAATGGATCCGAAGTGATTACAAGACCCACCCTTTTAGGTTTGTCATGGAAGTATTGGCTTGGGCTATCAGCATTGGTTGCAGTATCACAATGGCGATCACTCTACCAACTCCACCCTTCTTTGCTCTTTATCCTGTGTGGATCACTGGCTGCGGTATCTATGCCTGGGCTGCTTGGACTCGCAGAAGTTTTGGGATGTTGGCTAACTACCTTCTGCTCACGACTATTGATACTATTGCGTTGATTCGACTGTTGATACTGTAACAAAATTGTAACACATTTCTCCGTAAATACTTTATGGAGAAAACATATCGCAGCATCTTCATCTCCGACGTTCACCTTGGCACCAAAGAGTGTCAAGCTGATCGTCTAAACAATTTCCTCAAGCACAACACCTGCGAATCCTTGTACCTGGTGGGCGACATCATTGACGGCTGGAAGGTGCAACAGAACCGATTGAGATGGAAGCAAAGCCATACAAACGTGGTTCGCAGGATTCTAGGTCATGCCAAACGTGGCACACGAGTTGTGTATGTGGCCGGAAATCACGATGAATTTTTACGCCCAATGATACCTGACGGCATTACTTTTGGACATGTGGAAGTTCGTAATCAATGCGAACATGTGGGTGCAGATGGCAAGCACTACCTTGTGACCCACGGTGATCTGTTTGATGGCATCACTCGCCTGGCTCCATGGCTGAATTTTTTAGGGGATAAAGCATATGATTTCATACTATTTCTCAACACTAAGTTTAATTGGATACGTCACCGCCTGGGTTTTGGGTACTGGAGTATTAGCCTGTATCTTAAGCATCGCGTTAAAAAGGCTGTAGACTTTATATTTCAATTTGAACGCAATCTCACTGACTATTGTAAAAAACGTGGCTTTGATGGCGTGATATGTGGACACATTCATCATGCTGAAATCAAAAACATTGGCGGCGTTGTTTACATGAATGATGGCGACTGGGTTGAGTCATGCACAGCATTGGTAGAACATCATTCAGGTGCATGGGAAATTGTAACATGGACTCAAAAAAATGACAAAGAAGATATTAATAGTAACAGACAACTTGCCGGATCAGATTAATGGTGTGGTTACGACCTACAAGAATTTGGAGGCACATGCGATTTTGGATGGGTATCAGCTTGTTTATATTGATCCCGGGCAGTTCCCCCACCGTGATTGTCCTGGCTACAACGAAGTCAAGATTGCCTATCCCCGGGCGCTACGCCAGAAGATTGAGGAGGTGGGTGCGGATCATTACCACATCGCCACAGAAGGTCCTCTCGGTGTGTCTGCTCGACACCTGTTTGAGCGTGACGGTATACGTTATAATACCGCTTACCATACTCGCTTTCCTGAAGGCATAAAGAAACTTGTGGGTGTGCCTGAGTTTATTACCTGGGCCTATGTGCGTTGGTTCCACAAACATTCAGGCAAAGTGCTGACCACAACAGATACCATGGTCAACGAACTACGAGATCAAGGCTTTGACGGCACAGTAATCAGTTGGACACGCGGAGTTGACCGAGAAGTATTCAAGCCTGACTGGCGTGATCCTGCGGAAAACAATCGTCCCATATTGTTGTGTGTAAGCAGAGTTTCAAAAGAAAAAAATCTTGATGACTTTTGCGCCATGGATTATCCTGGTGCTAGAAAAATCATGGTGGGCGACGGCCCATACAGAAAAGAACTGCAACAGAAATATCCTGATGTGGAGTTTGTGGGATTTAAAACAGGGTCGGCACTGGCTGAATACTATGCACAGGCTGATGTGTTTGTGTTTCCGTCTAGATGGGAAACATTTGGCCTAGTCATGATAGAAGCCATGGCCAGTGGCACACCAGTGGCAGCATATCCCGCGCCTGGACCACTAGATGTGATTGATCCAGGAGTGACGGGTATTATGGATGAAAATCTAGCCATGGCCACATACAAATGCATGGGCTTGGATAGAGAAACAGTATGGTACGGCAGTCAGCATTGGAGTTGGCAACGTGCATGGGAAATATTTCGAGCAAATTTAGTGTAACAAAACTGTAATATGATTGTCATTAAATAGCTATGAACTACAAAGGAGAAATCATGTTCAAACATTTACTGACACTACTGGCCGCTATCACGGTGGTTACAGCACAAGCAGACATAGTAGGTGCTGGTGCAACATTCCCGTACCCAATCTATTACAAGTGGGCTGAAGGATACAAGAAAGCCACAGGAGTAAGTTTAAACTATCAGAGTATTGGTAGTTCAGGCGGCATTAGACAAATCAATGCCAAGACCGTGGACTTTGGTGCAACAGATGCTCCTGTCAGCGGAGAGAACTTAGACAAAAACGGACAAGTACAGTTTCCTGCTATCATTGGCGGAACAGTTCCTGTAATCAACTTGGATGGATTTAAACCTGGTGAACTACGTATCACTGGTCCGGTGTTGGCAGACGTTTATTTGGGCAACATTACCAAGTGGAATGATCCTAGACTGACCGCACTGAATCCAGGCAAGCAGTTGCCAGATCAACCTATTACCATTGTGCATCGTGCAGATGGGTCAGGCACAACATTCAACTTCACAGATTATCTTGCCACAGTCAGTCCTGAATGGCTGAGTAAAGTAGGTCGTGGTGCCGCAGTCAAATGGCCTCCGGCCACTGCATTGGGTGGCAAAGGCAATGAAGGTGTTGCAGCCAACGTGACCAGAATCAAAGGTGCAATAGGTTATGTAGAGTATGCGTATGTCAAGCAAAACAAAATGACATTCTTACAAGTACAAAACAAATCAGGCAAATATGTTAGTCCAGATGATGTAACATTTGCGGCAGCCGCAGATGGTGCTGATTGGTTCTCAGTTCCTGGCATGGGTCTGAGCATTGTGGATCAAAGGAATCCCAATGCCTGGCCAATAAGTTCAGCAAGTTTTATCATCATGTACAAAGAGCCAAAGAACAAGGCCACCAGCGACGAAGTACTAAAGTTCTTTGACTGGGCATTCAAGAATGGCAAGAAAGATGCTGTGGACCTAGACTATGTGTCATTGCCTGATGCACTAACAAAACAAATCCGTGAAAGAGTTTGGACACAGATTAAGTAAACCGACCGCAACGATTGAGTGGCGCTGGAACTCGTAACCAGCATAATAGGACTACATAGTCCTATTATTTTGGCCGTAAATAAGGTATGTGGCCCACTGTGTTTATACTTGTGTTTGTGCCCATGCAATCATGGGCAGTGAACCTAAATGATTGCACCAAGATCAAAGATCCCGAGCAAAATGCCATGTGCATGGCTCAAGCCACAGTAAGTATTCATCACTGTGATAAAATCAAAAACCTGTCACTTAAAGAAGACTGTATTCATTGGGTGCGGAAAGAACAGCGCAGACTGGTCTGGAACTATAACAAAAAATAAATGCTGGTAAATAATTCAAAAGGACACAGCCTATGAGTTGGTTCAAACATAAACCTCCCCGATATCCCTCAACACCCCGTCCCACTGCTCCGCACAGATCTAGTCCAGCTTCAGAAAAAGCCAAACAAAAAGCCAAAGAACATGCGCCTCCTCCATCAAACCCGTCAGACTAAATGAAAACAATTGCGCTGTTCTTGCATCAGCCTAGATGCTCAGTGCAAAGCGGCAACGGCATAATACAAAGCCTAACACCCTATTACAAATTTAAAATTTTTACACGACATCAATTAGAAGACAATTTCTTTGATGATGTTGACTGTGTGGCATTCCCAGGTGGCATGGGCGATGCTGACACATACGACTGGATGCTGAAAGAAAATGCACCACGCATACGCACGTTTATTAATCGTGGTGGTAGATATCTGGGTATCTGTATGGGCGCATACTGGGCTGATCGCAACTATTTCAACATCTTAGACAATGTGCGAGCAGTACAATACATCCGGCGTCCTCACACTGACACACGACGACCACATGCCAAAGCCTGTGCCATCACATGGAACAATCAAGCCGACCGCATGTATTTTTATGATGGGTGTGCGTTGGTAGGCACAGGATTTGACACTGTGGCTAGATATGCCAATGGTGACGCCATGGCCATCATCCAAAACAGAATTGGATTGATTGGATGTCATCCAGAAAGCCAACAGTTCTGGTATGACAAAAACTATCTAAAGCCACATTGGCATCAAGGCCGGCACAATCAACTGTTGCAAGACTTTGTGCATGACCTGTTCAGTCGGTAGTTATCGCCCTATGTATGTTATTGGTTCGGCTTCTTGGCGGCGTTGTTGAGCAGTCTTGGGAAATAACTCATTGCCGTATTGCGGATATTTTTGTTGACGATCGTGCGCTACATACATGAACAATCCGCCTGTTGTTAATATTGTTATAATAACAAACATACCCACTATTGCTTCGTCTCTGACTTTTTTTATCCAGGCTGCACGGCGTGCGGCATAATTTGCTTTCTGACGCATTTGCTTGGCAATGAGAATGTTTTGTTCTGCACCCATCTGTCTCATCATTTCTTCTACTTCGCTATACAAAGCCCCGAGTTCAGCGGGGCTTTGGTAAACCATTAGTTCACGCAATTCAACTTCCATTTGTTGTAGTTGTTTACGCATGAGCACACGATTCAAGGCACGTTTTCCTAAACTTTCATCACCTGTGTAAATTTCAGTTTTGGCACGGCGTTCTTCTTCGGCAAACACAGCCATGCACTTGTAATAGTTGTCGTAGTAGGTACCCAGGTGGTTGCCAATTTCTTGATATACGCCAGTGTGTCCACCTGAGTTGGCTTTTTTGTTTAGGTCTATAACACGGTTTTTTTCTTCTATGAAGGCATTCTTCTGTGCTGTGGTAGGGGGTTTCTCAGGAGGATAGAGTTTTTGAAACTGACTATCAAGATCCTTGAGCACATCTTTAACTTCTCCGGCTGCACCCTTGATGTCTTTGTAGAGTTTGCAGCCAGCCTTGACTGCGGAGACTGCGGCATTGGCCAGTGCAAAGAGTGTTAGTGGATCCATATTCTTCTTATTCTCGGATCGCTTTCGTGAGAAAGCCCCGTATTATATTTACGGGGCTTTTGCGTTATGTTAAATGGATGCTTATTAAATTGCCGGAGTCTTTTTTGCCCTGGACTTGGCAGGTGCTTGTGGTGCCACAGCCTTTTTCACAGCAGGGCCTCGTTTGGCCGGCGGCTTCTTGACTAGTGCTACAACTGGTTTGTCTGTGTCGTGTATGGCATAAGACATTTCTGCAATGAGTTTTACTTCTGCAGATGGCTCTGGCACCTTGTATGGCGCCGTTTCCGTCGGCTTAGTAAATTGGTCTAACGGATGTGATCCATTATATTTTTCTTTGTTCGAATTGGTGTAAGCCCAGTAGCACACCAATCCAATGATAATAATCGCAATTGCAATTTCCATAATAAAATTCTCCTATGCTGTATTTAGTGTGCCGTTTTTGAATTTGCGTTTTTAGTGACAGCTCACTACAAAAAGATGTTGCATTGCAATATAATTATCATATATAATAGTACATAGGGCGCTGGATAGGCCGGGTCCTATAGCAACTTGCTTAATTAAGGAGAACACTATGTTTACAGCAGACGCATTCATCGACACCGTACAAACCGGTAAAAAAACTTGGGTTAACACTTTCGTCACAAACGAAGCCACAAAAGACGCAATGATCAGTTTTATTGATTCTCAAGCTGACTATACTAAAAAAGCCATCAAAGCCACCACAGATGCTGCCGCTACTGTGGCCAGCGAAACTGTGAAGGCCATGCAAGAAGCCACTAAATTTGACTATGTTAAGTTTGGCGAAGGCATCATGAACGCTTACACAGCAACTTCTAAAAAGTAATACTCAAGTATTACATCCAAAGCCCTGTCATTTTGGCGGGGCTTTTTCTTGACTGGAAATTCCCAATCTGCTATACTATGGACATATTAACGCAAAAGGAGCCCCAAATGCTTGCACTAGACAATATTAAATCTGTTCATAACACTGCCATTGCCGCCGCACAAACGGCCGAAGCAGACTTCCGTGCCCGGCATGGCGAACCTGGCTACTGTGGTTTTGCCTGGGTGCATGTGAGCGAAAAAGCTTCAACCAAATTGGGTCGTGCGCTCAAAGAAATTGGATTCCGCAAGAGCTACCAAGGCGGCCTGGATCTGTGGAACCCAGGTGGTTCGGGTACCCAGAGCATGGACATCAAAGAAGCAGGTGCTCAGGCCTATGCCGACGTCCTGCGCAGTTTTGGTATCAATGCATACATGAGCTCACGTGCTGATTGACCAATAAATCTCAATCTGTTATAATTACATCATGAAGACACTAAGTTTTACAATTGAACTACCTCGCCAGCGCCGTCGTGCGGTGGAGTTGTACTCACGCGATACTCCGTTCAAACCCAAAACAGAGAAGTCGCGTGTGGTGTACAATCGTAAAACCAAACATCCCAAACGTGATGAACACTAAACACCTAGTACTTGCTGTGGCTGTGGTTGTGCTCACAGGTTGCATGACCCCAAAGACATCTCCGCCCATTGACGTGGCCATGGTGCCCGACGACTGTCGCAACCGAGACGCAATTGTAAACTGGCTTTCGCAACAGGCCGCTATTCCTCAACAACGATTGGAATCAGATGAAAACTTTCAAAGACATCGCAGACAAATTCGCGCTAAAATTTGGAATATGCGTTATGTTTGTCAGCCTGTGTAGTGGCTGTGCCACAGGCACACCCAGTCGCGCTGCCATGAGCATTGATGACTTGGAGTACTTTCAATATGATTGTAAACAATCTTCACAACAAATGGCCATGTTAAACAGCATGCGGCGCACTGCTGATGACCAGTTGTTCAGTTTGAGCGGCTGGACTGGAGAAGACAAAAAAATTAATTGGTTAATTACACGGCACATTCGTTATTTGAGAGATTACTGCTAATGAAAACGTCCCTAATTGCTTTGTGCTTGGTACCTGTGTTAGCAGTGGCCCAACAATGTGTACTGCAAGAAAAAACAGTAAGCCGAGGCGCTGTGGTTATTGCAGAACGCAGTGATGTTCGCGCAGAAGTCGTGCCTGGTTTTTCGGGTGGGCGCAAGTGCATGGTGAACTTTAGAGCCAGGATTGGTGCCGAGTGGCACACTGCATTTGGTGAGCATGAATGGTCTGGAGATCGTCCTAGAGACGAAGCCTGCGGTGTGGCTGTAAAACGAGCTGAGGATGCGGTGCGTGAACGAGTGGGTCGCAGTCAGGTCATGAGCGAAAAGATGCTGGTGTGTAGAGACAATCCAGACTTAGAAACCATGCGACAGACCAATCCGGGCACTGTGGGCAATCTAGCACAGTTTCGACCGCATCCAGACCGACCACGAGAGTTTTGGTATAATGGTGCTCCGTGTAGATATTTTTTGGATAGTGCTTTGGTTCAAAACGATATTCGAACGTTCGAAGGCGTAATATGCAAAATTCATGACTCAAAATGGGTAGTAGTGGACAAATTTTGATTGACCAATATTTGTTCTTGTGTTAAACTTGTGTTATCTTAACTGTGTGAGGTTCGTATGAAAAAACTTTTTATTATATTGCCCATTGTGGCTGTAATGGCGGCTTGTAGTTCCAACAAGGATCCGTACGAAAAACGTGCTGTGGAAGAGCGTGAGCGCCGCGAAGCGCAGGTCAGTAAGTCTATTGACCAGGCACCCAAATGGATGACTGAACTGCCAGTGTCATCTAGTGCTGTGTACGCTAATGGTACTGCGGCCAGTGGTGATTTTAGCATGGCAGACAACAAGGCCAAGATGTTTGCATTTGGCAAAATTTGCATAGCAGCCGGTGGCAAGATCAGTCAGCAAGGTAGAATCTTCATGCAAGATCAAGGCGAGGCTACATTTGAGACCAGCGAGTTAGCTATCAAAAGCATGTGCCCTAGTGTGGACGTTACTGGTGTAGAAGTTAAAGAAATCAAACGCATAGCCGAAGGCAGTCGTTATCGCACTTATGTGTTGGTTGCTTTGCCCACAGGCGATGCTAATGCTCTGCAAAAACGCAAAGATCAGCTAACCCTGCAAAACAGAGCCGCAACACGCAGTGATCAGGCATTCCGCGAAATGGATGCCACAGATCGCAAGCCACAATAAACGGCGTATAAATAAAAGGCAGCTTCGGCTGCCTTTTCCTACATCCAAATTATGACCACCGATAACTCCACACAATCAATTGAGCAGACTCACACCCAAGCCTTAGCTGACGCAGGCATGTATGTTTTTATGGGCGAGGTTGATGATGACAACATCAAACCCATAATTGAATGGATCCTGCACGAGAACTTTGTGGCAAAAAGAAAACGCAAAGAACTCTTGCTGATGATTTGCTCAGAAGGTGGGGACATGAGTTCGGCATTCGCCTTAATTGATGTCATGCGCAGTTCTCTCATTCCAATCAAAACTGTGGGACTGGGCCAAATTGCCAGTGCCGGATTGTTGATCTTTTTGGCAGGAACACCGGGTCGCAGAACTCTTACTCCCAATACATCAATCATGAGTCACCAGTATGCCTGGGGCAGTGATGGCAAACATCATGAACTGTTGGCCACAATTAAAGAGTTTGAACTCACACAAAAACGCATGGTACAGCACTACATAGATTGTACAGGTCTAAGCGAAGAACAAATCAAGCAACACCTGTTGCCACCGCATGATGTTTATTTGGGTGCAGATGATGCCCTGCGCCTGGGCATCTGTGATCACATCAGCCAAGTTCAAAGAACTTAACGGCGTCTTTCTCTGCCCAAAGTGACTGCATCAGTTTTGGGTTCTGCCTGGGTCTTTGCCGCACGAGCACCCGGGCCCTTAAGCCGTTGGCGATCAGTTTCAGCATCCAAATCAGCTGTTGAAGTTCTTACTGCCACACCCGAATCGGGTTCTTGAGTTTCAGCATTGTCGTCAGTTTTCTTACCTTTTTCGTTGCCCACACTAAATGCCAGCTTTCCACTGGATTTTTTGTTGCTTTGAAAATCACTGGCACTAAATTTAATTTTTCCAGTAAAGGTCGGTGGCCATATCACATCAAATTTACTAAATGCTACACCGTCACCTTTTCTTTCTGTGAATTGATTTACCTGCACCAAGTTAGCACGACTCAACATAAACTTAAAAAATTCTGTAGTCAACCCAATGTCGTCATTCAAGTGCTTGATCACAAGTCTAGCCAAGCTGGCTATCACATGATAGCAGACCTTGTAGTCAGGCTTGTCTGTTCGCGCTGCAAAAATAGTCGTGTCATTTATGATTTCTTGCAATCGAGGAGTCAGTGCCCGTGGATCATTGGTCTTTTGTTGTAGATTTTCCAGCGCACTAACTGCATCTGCAGAATCAATATAACCAAATTGTTGTGCCAGGCGCACGGGTCCTTCGTATCCTTTTGCCCTACTAATGGTTCTTAATGCAGTGATAAAATCTCCGTACTTGCCGTCGGGTCCTAGCATGGCTTTATCTGTGTCTGTAAATCGTTCCGGATATTTGTCTATGATTTCTAATATGGAAGTGGTGCTGGCAGCTCCGCCCTTGCCTTCGGCCTTGTTGCTAATCCGCAGTTTTTCACCATTGGGCCACATAATTTGACTGTCGTACAAAGGTTCATTTCCGGCTTCAGGATAAAACACAGTTGTGGCTGTGCTCCAACTCACGCCAAGTGGACCCAACAGTTCGCTATCTACCTTGGCATAACTGCCGCCCACATGTTTCCCTGCTACCAATCCCAACGGAGCAGCCACTTCGCCGTAGTCTACTCGTATGTCTCTTTCATACTGCGCCAACCCGGGTACAGGCTCTAGACTACCAGCCAGTGTATTGTCTAATAATGTCTGTAGTTTTTGCGCAAGTTCGAGTCCCACTTTGTCGTTGGCAGCTAACATCTGACTGGATTGAGCTGGCACACTGGCAATGCTCATGTTTGTGTTGGTAGGAACAGCAAACTTTGGCTTTAGCTCAATCCTACTGATAACTTCTGCTTGTCGATTTTTGCCTGTGCCTGTAACACGAGTCTGTTCCCATGCCAAGCCAGTTTCTTTTTCAAACTCTGTAGGAGTCCAATGCATGCCTAGGTTGCCCATATCACGTTTGCTAAAAAATTTAAAATATGGAAATAACATACCATTTTGATCTTTCATTATGATCAACATACCAGCGCCTTGTTTTGCTGGCATGCGGTTTAGAAAATGAATATTTTCTTTTGTTAGGCCCAATGATGCAATTGCAGTTCCCAGTTCAGCACCTAGTTCTGCAACTGGCGCGGCAGGAACTTGATCAGGGAATATCAAAAGATTGTCAATGGTGTATCTATTTCCTTGTGCATCAAGAAAATATATAGGTTTCTGTTGACTCTCCAGCCATCTTTTGGCCATACCGCCTGCTGACTCTGATAATATGTTGTCGAGTAAATTGAGTAGATCACGCATTGTTTTTTCCGTAAGAATATGCTATACTTATACAATCAACCAGGAGACCCCATGTCAAATCTAGTGCCAATTGTTATTGAAAACACTTCCCGAGGCGAACGCAGTTACGACCTTTACAGCCGATTGTTAAAAGATCGTGTGATCATGTTGGATGGCGAAATTGCCCAACACACAGCCAGCTTGATCTGTGCGCAATTGTTGTTTTTGGAAAGTGACAATCCTGACAAAGCCATCAGTTTGTACATCAACTCACCGGGTGGATCAGTCACAGCAGGCATGGCCATATACGATACCATGAACTTTATCAAGCCCAAGATCCACACCATTGTGATGGGACAGGCTGCCAGCATGGGTTCACTGTTGGCCACAGCTGGAGACAAGGGCAATCGTTACATCCTGCCCAATGCACGACACATGATTCACCAACCGCTAGGCGGCGCATCGGGACAGGCTACAGATGTAGAAATTCAAGCTCGAGAACTGTTGCGTTGGAAAAAAATACTGACAGAAATTTATGTCACGCACACTGGCCAAGACTATGCTGTGCTGGAAAGCGACATGGAACGCGACTTCTTTATGACAGCTGAACAAGCTGTTAAATACGGTCTCGCCGACAAAGTTCTAACCACTCGTGACACTTAAACAAAACTTCTGTTCTAGTCCTTGGTTCCACATGCGAATCAACAATGCCGGGCATTATGAATACTGCCGCTGGGCTGACAAAAGCCAACGCACCCAAACTCCTCACATTCGGTCCGTTTCACCACAGGAGTTTTTTCAACAGCATATGACACCCATACGCCAGCAGATGCTGGCTGGAGAACAACCTGCGGGGTGTGGCGAATGTACAGTGATGGAACAACATAACAAGGTCAGTGGTCGTCAAAAACAACTGCTCAAAGTGGGTGTGCGGTTAGAACAGTTTGAAAAGACCTTGGCCAGTTCGCCCTGGGTTGATACTTTTGTTGCAGATGATTTTGATCAACTGCCACAAGACTGGCAAATTGATCTTGGCAACTATTGCAATTCTGCTTGTGTGTTTTGCGATCCACACAGCAGTTCACGATTGGCAACAGAATGGAAACAAATAGGATTTATTCAGGATCTGCCGCCAGCCAACTGGACTGATGATCCTACGCTGGTTGAAAAGTTTGTGGAGACGCTAACACAAAGCTCGCACATACAATATCTGCATTTTATTGGCGGCGAAACTGTAATCACTCCTGCATTTAAAATCATACTTCGAGCTCTAATTCAAGCTGGCTTGAATCGCACAGCCACTATTGGATTTACTACCAATCTAACTGTGTGGGATTCACAAGTGATAGATTTGTTGACTCAATTCCACGGCGTGAATCTTGGCATGAGCGTGGAGTCATTTGAGATTGTGAATGACTATGTGCGTTGGCCTAGCAAGTTGCCTGCGGTGTTAGAACACCTAGATCGTTGGCAAGAATTGGCTGGTCAGCAGGGATGGTTGCTTCAGTTAAGGACCACCCCAACATTGTTAACTATAGGCAGTTTGCTAACTGTCTATGATTATGCCTGGACACGAAAAATCAGTGTAGAAAGTTGTAATTTTTTAACTGAGCCAACATTCATGCGGCCATCTGTGTTGCCGCCAAGATATCGATCAGCTATTATTGATGCCATGCAAACATGGTTAGATCAACATGCAGTGTTAGGTGACACTGTGCTTAACATTAGAGACCCTAGTGTTTCACAGTTACAAAATCATCAAGACTTACAAAGCTACGTAAACTATTTGACAAACATGCCAGATGAGAGCAATCGGCTGCCAGACCTGGTAGAATTCTTAAAACGTCTTGAACTCAGCCGTGGCAACTCAATTTTAACTTACCTACCTCAATATGAAGAACTTTTTAGAACTGCTGGTTACTGAGTTAACGCTAGATGTTGTTGTGAATCACACTGCAACTCAAGTTGATTTACATGACCATTTGATTTTTGATGCCAACGATACTGTTGTAATTGACGGTATCAAACTTTTACCAAAATATCAATATCTAGCAGTTGACGGAAAGATAACCATCTCTGAACCCTTTTATCAATGGTATCATCGGGTGTCGGGACAGGGATGGTTGTTAATGCCTCAATAGTACCAGGTGCGGCTGCCGCGGCTTGTTCTGTATTGATAAACAATATCGCCCCAAGCTACCAAGTATTCAAATATGGTTTTGAAAAAATTAGCAATCATATCCACCCCTTAAATTCCTTGTTGAAATCTCTTTCGAATCGTTCAACATCAAATACGTCACATGGACGTCTACCGGCAATGTATGCTTCCAATCGGGATTGGTATCCTGATCCCGGAAACATTTCAGCCAAGCGTTCTAACAATCGTGTCATCAGTTCAGACATGGTTTTCTCCTTCTCAGTATTTACCATGAGAGACAAAATAGTCAGTAGAAACCATGAGATTTAAATCATGAAAATTAGATTGATAGGTCAGCGCAATAATTTTGGAATTGGTGTACACTACACTAATTTTGCTGACGCATTGCGGAAACTTTCACATTGGGGCGTGTTGGTAGAAGAAATCTCTTTTGAAGATCAAGATGTATTACTGGCGGCAGCGGCAACAAGCAAGCCCGATGACATTAACATTTGCTTTGTGAGCATACCATTACAACACCATTTTCGTGGAACCAACATACAATGGGTGGTGTTTGAAAGCACAAGAGTTCCGCCTAATGTAATGAGCACCATGCTCACAGCAGATGTAGTTTGGGTGCCCAGTGCCTGGGGTCGAACAGTACTGATACAAAATGGCCTGGACCCAGAACGTTGCGATGTAGTTCCCGAAGGCGTGGATACCGACCAATTTCATCCCTGGCATCCATCTCCAGATGATGGTGTATTTCGCTATCTACTCACTGGCAAATACGAACGCAGAAAAAGCATAACTGAAACCATTGACGCCTGGGCACAAGTGTTTGGCAACAACAGTTCTGTAGAACTTTCAATCAAAACCAATCATGTCATGAACCATGAAGAAAACAAGCAAAAAATTACCGAGCATGTACACGGACTTGGATTGACCAATGTGAATGTGTGGTATGGCAATTTACCAACATCGGACATGAGTTTGTTGTACCAAAGACACCAGGTGTTTGTACTGCCCACCAAAGGCGAAGGATGGGGACTGCCGCTAATAGAAGCCGCGGCTGCAGGCTTGCCAATTGTGACCACAATGTGGAGCGGTAACACTGAATTCCTTAACCCAATCAAGAGCAGTGTGGTGCCTGTGGAGTATGACATGGTGCCTGTGGATTGCTCAGAGTACCAGTCCTTCTATCCCACAGAAGACAAGGACTGGGGAACGTGGGCCCAGCCCAGGCCGCAGAGTATTGTGCAAGCATTACTATATGTCTGTGACTTTTTTCCGGAGTTAAAATCACATGCTGTGGCCAACAGTGATGTGATCCGCAGGGATTTTTCCTGGACACAATCTGCAAACACAGCCATGAAAATGTTGCAAAAACGCGGCCTGCTAAAGTAACACTCAAGTACTACTTTTTTTTGGTTGACCAATAATGCCCAAACTGCTATAATTAAGGTATGAAATTAGATACTAACGAAATTTTGCAGTGGGGAGGCGCCGTGTTTATTGTGGCAGGCCACAGTTTAAACGCCATTGGGCCTGAAGCTTATCCTTACAATATCCTTACATTTTTTATAGGAACCATACTATTTCTAATATGGTGCATTCGTGTTGCAAATAAACCACAGATGTTTGTGAATCTTGTAAGTGTAGCAATTGGGCTTACCGGGCTTGTGAAAGCATTTGGTTGACCAATAATGCCCGATTTGCTATAATATACACATAGACAGCAAAAAAGGAGCACACAATGATCAAAGTAGCAAAGATGACGGACGGCCGGATGGTCGAAGTCGTCCGGGTTGCCAAGACTGTTAGGTTCAGTCCCGAGCCAGACTGGGTGATGGTGTGCTTTGACTTTGAAAAGCCCTTTCGCAAGCGGGCTGAGTTCAAGTGGATGCCAGCTGCCACTCGATTTGATTGGGTGCGGGAATACACTTTCGGTTGACCAATAAATCCCGAAATGCTATAATATACACATAAACAGCAAACAGGAGCCCAAAATGTCATACGTAATTGTCGCAAAAGGTACAGGTCTTATTGTTACAGACGGTCCCAACAAAACCCGTGCATACAAAACTTATGGTGCCGCACGTGCCACTCGTACCCGTCTTTGCAACAAAGCAGGTTGGTCAGCTGGTGACCTGAGCATTGTTGCTCGTGACACCTATACCGCACCTAAGATCACTGTTCGCAATTTGATGAGTGGCAAGCCTGTGGAGATTGATGCAGACACTCCTTGGTGTTGCAATCCGGCCTCAGAAACTTATTGGAGCATGTGATATGAAAGTTGTTTACAATGGTATACTTGGAGGTTGGTTCATTGTGCGCGGAGCACACCAAACACCCATTGGTGGTAGATTTGAAACCAAGGAAGCCGCACTGGCTCATCTTCGCAAACGCAACCCTTTCCACACCGGACTTTAAGTAATGACTCTCTACACCATCCGCTGGACACAGCCCTACACCATGTGGGAACCTGTAGAATTTCCTATTACAGACTTGACCCGAGCCCGCGAAGTGCTGGCCGGTATCATGCAAAAGAGGACTTGATTATGTGGACTGTGATTTTGATTTTGGCCACCGGCACACAAAATGTAGGACAGTATTCTACTGCCCAGGCCTGTGAAGCCGCGGCTCTAAAGTTCCAGCAACAAAAGGTTGTGGCTGTATGTGTGTCACAAGAATCTCCCGAGCAGGGCCTGGTTCGCATGCAAGCCATTATGAAAACCCTGGTAGAAAGCATGCCCAAATGAACGTTTCTAGAATTGACCATAACTTGCAGGCGCATCGCCAGGAACGTATTCAATTGCAAGACCGGCGTGAAGAAGACTATCGCCAGGTAGTTGAAAAACGCAATTTTGATAGAATCATTGCAGAACGTGTTGCACGGAATGTTCGGTTGGACTCAGACAAAGGACGTCACATAGACGTGGAGAGCTAAAATGAAATGGTTTGCTGAAACAACTGACTATAAAGATGCCATCAAGAACGGTGTTTACTTGTTGGATGATGGCAAGAGCAAGATGTATGCTTTTCGCAGTCCAGTAACTGACAGCATCAAGGTGTTTCGAAATCCCATCCGCATGGACATGCGTGGCCGCAAGTTCATGGTGAATCCTGTGCAGTTTCCGACCCAAGTGGCCGAATCCGAGCCCGAAGGCCGTGTGTGGACTGTGACAGGATCAAAAGGAGACACCTACCAAGTGAATGAGGTACGTGGCAACTGGTCCTGCACCTGTTCAGGATTCAAATTCCGTGGCGAATGCAAACATGTGAAAGAACTGCGCAGTTAATGACCAAACTGCCCCATAATCTGGCCTAAACGCACCAGATCTCTTTTGCTTCCTTAAATATTTGTCCGCAGGCCTTCAAGGCTTGTTTTTTTAAGGAGTCTATTTTATGGACAATGTGTTATCTAAGGCCAATGGCCTATTGGTCGGTATTATCGATATCGGCATCAAGCTAATTGCCGCTGGCGTGGTTTTGCAAATCCTTTTTGGTGCCGCAGTTCCGTTCTTGGCAATTGATGTGACCGCAAGTCTTATCAAATTCGTGGGTGCTTTAGGCTCACAAGGTTTGGTAGGTTTGGTGGCATTGGCAGTGATCTATTGGTCCTTCAACAAGAAGTAAACTCCGATAGTACAAACTAAAAAGCCCCGCAAGGGGCTTTTTTTATGCTTGGTCTACAAACTTCTTGAGTTCTTCAGCCTTGCTGATAATGTCCGTTGTGGACGGAAAGTCTGGCATGGTTGGGAACGAAAGGCTTCCACGATTAGCGTCGGTCAACTTGGAATGATATTCATTGGTTAGTTCACTGCGTTTTTCGTAAATTGGCGCTTGGAGGATTTCCTTGGCCAGGGTAAGAAGTTCGAGACGGATCTCGTAAGGTGTTTTGCTCATGTTATTCTCCTGTGTATGTGTGTGTTATCCGGCCCCGCCCCTTGCAGGACAAGATTGCTACACGAGCATTTTACTTATGGCTGATAAATTGGCACTACACAAAAAGTAACAGCGCCTGTAGGTACTACTCGATCTCTACGTATAGCCATCACAGTTTCTATATTGTAATAGTTGTAGGCAGGGTCAATTGGGAATGACCATTTGACTGCGGTACTGCCTAAATTGGCTTCTTGGGCACCAGAAAATGTATTGAAATCTTCACTCCAGTTCCACAAGTTAGGCAAGGTCAACATGCGCCATCCTGGTGCCATCTTTGCACGCCACGGCCAGTGCAACAATCTTATCCTATATTGGTATGGGCTAGGGTCAAATCCAGTAGTACTGGTAGCATCCGCCCAGGGCCCTCCACCTTGTTTGGCCCATTGAGTTCCGTGAACCATTTCAGGATGCAATCTTCCAATTGAAAAGGCACTGTCACCTCCCCCAATATTTTCTGGCAACGGTATGGTATATCCAATATCCATTAGCCCACGAAACCCCAAGCAATGTCTTATGGTGTGATCGGTTGCAAATCCTTCGGGTAAGTATTCTCGAAGATTACCGCTCAACTCTTTCACCCATGTAGGCAGATAATCTTTGCTAGGTAAAGGTGGTGGGCAATCGAGGTAATCAAATCTTGAATCATTGCAAGATTCCCAAGTCAAATAATCTGTGACTTGAATGCTTTGATTTGGCGTCACTTGTAGATGTAGTTGATGGTGTCGGGATTTTCGCGCAGTTCTCGAGCACCATTCTTCAAATGAAAGCGTCGAGCCATTTCGGTCTTGGGACTTAGTGTCACATAAGTTTCAATGCTCGGAAACTCCGACTCAATTGACTTTTGAGCCGCAATGATCAAGTCGCGCCCAGAGCCAGCAGTGTATGACCAAATGGTGTAAAATACCGCAGTTGTGGCACACCCGACCAAGTCAACCATGTCGTCCACTGCGGCTGGAACTGCCTCTAGGAACTTCACACAAGTGATTGCCTTGGTTTGATCTCCATCTTTGAGCATGTAGATTCGACTGTTGGCATTGATACGATCAGACGCAGGAATCTCAGGTCGAACAGGGTCGTCCTTGAGAAGTTTTACAATTTCTTCAGTTATGTTTGTGATGGTGTGTAACATATTACGCTCTTTATATGCTTGTAACCCTATTTATCCGATTGCATATAGAAAAAGAAAATAGGGCATTTCAGCCCTGATTTTCTTGGTACTTTTTTATAGCCCGTACCCGGGCTATGAGTAATCTAGTTTTTACGTAGTCACTTAGTTCTTCATCATCATCCAAGTCTGGACGATACTGAACAAGCCTAGGTTTACGTGCAATGCTAGAACACAAGTATTCATCATCCGGTGCATCATATGGGCTGGTGCCCTGCAACCGGATTGATGTAAACCTGTTGGGATTACTTCTTAGCAGCTTCGGCTTTGGTATCCTTGGCAGGTGCGCTTTTGGGATCGGCCTTGGCAGGAGTACTGGCTGCAGGAGCAGGAGCAGTAACAGCAGGCTTGGCTTCAACTTTCTTTTCTTCTTTCTTGGCAACAGGTGCTTGAGCAAATGCGGAAATGGCGAACATGGTGGCGATGATGGCGATTGATTGTTTCATGGTAATCTCCTTTGATTTGAAACTTGTAGCAAGAACTTTCCTGCTACACATATACAACGCGACAGCTTGG
>Ga0181346_1000173_pt1 | contig 26398 bp, 28 predicted proteins | sample Su13VDMM15DN_FD_130100 | JGI IMG/M metagenome (GOLD analysis project Ga0181346, IMG submission 130100) | Freshwater viral communities from Lake Michigan, USA - Su13.VD.MM15.D.N | ecosystem: Environmental > Aquatic > Freshwater > Lake | place: USA: Michigan | collected 2013-07-15 | reverse complement strand
GAGGATTTAAAAGAACCATGTTAATTCCGCTTTCTAGAGTATTAAGGTCTCTTATTAAATCAGATCTATCGTCTTTAAATGTATTCTTTTCTAAGATAGGATCTCTTTCTATAAAATAGCTTTCGTTAACTGATTTAACAGCTTGAATAAGACTGTTTTGATAGTCCAAAACACCATCAGCGAATGCCTCTTGCATTTTCTTCTTATCTTCGTCGCTAGCTGTATTTAAGAGCTCTTTATAAGCTTCAACTAAAACTGTAACAGCTGGTACTATAGAAGCTTCTAATTCTTTCTTTATCTCCGCATCTTTAACTAGTGCCACTATTTTCTTAGCTATGACTACTATTTCTTCTGGTTTTTTCATGATGGATTGAAGATCCTTAACTACATCCTTATATCCTTCCACTTTGGAAGCTAGTTCTCCATAAGCCTGAAAATATAAGCTTAACACCAAAGGAGCAATAGCTGAAATCCCCTCTTTTGTAGGCTCGTCAGCTTCAAAGATCCTCTGGAACGTTTTAAAATCTAAAATTGGTTTCATTGTTATGTTTTTTTATTTTCTTATATATCTTTTTTCTATTTCATTTAATAGAAAGCCTGTATGAATCTTCTCATCGCGTCGTCTAATACTGGTTTTAATCCTCCGCTAACGGGTCCAGTAAATTTAGTAATTGCACCTATTCTTCCACCGGAGTAATTGCTAATTGGTTTCCATCCTTTATTGTAGGAGCTATCTCCATCGCTATACATTTCCCATTTTACTATAAAGTTATCGCCGTCGTCATCAACCTTCCAGCTACCCCAGATGCTATCGGAATTATCGTCATCCAATATTCCCAATCCACCGTTTTTGTAAACCTTTAGAATGATGTCGTCGGACGTGGAGCTTCCTCCTAATTTATCAGGCCAGATCTCAACCTCTATTCTTTCGTCCTTTGTTCCTCCCCCTTTGATGATAGCTCTTGATTCCTTTTCAGATCCCCAAGCGGTATCGCTGATGTTAGTTTTACCTGATCCAACCCCCCAATATCTAGTCAAATCCTTTAAATCATTAAGAATTCTTTCCAGCTGGCTATCTAAACTTGTAATTACATTTTTAAAAAGATCAGAAGCTTTTTTATCCTTGTTCTGAAAAATCTTCATTTTTAATATTTTACTATCTTCGTTGGAAGGTTTATTCGTTCCCTTGTACATCTCCCAATAACCTGATGCTAGTCTTATCCAATGGCCGCTCATCTCAAATCCTTCTGACTTTATGTTATCCGGTGTAGTGAAAGTACCTGGTGTAAACCATGTCGTAGTGAGATCCTTTCCTGCCTTCTGCCATTTTCTTTCCGCATTATCATTGGTAACTACGCTATCACCTACTCTAAAAGTTAAACCCTGTAGTTCTTTTGAAATTGTTTCCCATGTAGCTGTCTTCTCCTCCTTTTTTACTGGATTGGTGTTGTTAGAGGATCCATCTGATCCGTCTGATCCAGACCCACCGTCATTAGTTTCCTGTGTGTCTGATCCCGCTCCGTCCTGGTAATTAAATTCATCATATCCCGCTTTACCTTTAACTCTCTTGGAAGCTGCTATAGGATCAAAGTTTTTAGCCACCGCTAAAGTAGCTATGCATTTTTTATATTCCTCTCCCGGCATTACGGATTTATTCTCCTTGTTGTAAAAGGATTTTTTATTAACTACACACCATTCAATCACCTTTATTAGCTTATATGCGTATGCATTATTTAAAATCCTAATAGCCTCTGGGTCTGTTATTTCAACCCATTCTTTTGAATCGGGATCTATGTCGTTGTCTTTGGCTGTATACCATTTACTTCCCTCTAATTTGTAAGAAGAGGGGTCCCCTTTTAAAAGATCATCTGGACCAAATCTCTCGAATGATTGTAGTGTAAAATTTCCGCCTGGTGAAATCGGCTCGTACCACTTTCCCCTTCTCTGCCCAATTATTTCTTCGGACATAAAGCCCTTTATGCTCCAATCCAAATTGGATTCCTTCATTGATGAGGATATAGCTTCTTCTTCTTTTATCTCCTTTTCTATCCTTAGTAGATCTGACAACAGAAGATTTATTCTGTCTGTTACAGATTTTAGCTTAGTCATTATGGGCTTAATCCTACCATCATAAGCAGTTTCCTTGAAGCTTATCTCCGTGTAGTCGTTAACTATATCTCTTATTGCATTTTGAATGAAAGCTATTCTTTCTTTTGCCTGTGGTCTATTGAGTATAGACCAATTTACGCCCTGTCCTGTCCCCGATTGAAGTTCGTCTACTAGCAGATCTATTTTTCTTTTATAGGGCTCTATACTTCTCTTTAGCCTAACACTAGTTGGATTATCGTAGAGTGCATCAATGTCCGTTTTTACTGCATTGGCCTGTGTTAAAAGATTAGAAACATCAGAGCTGAAAACATTGAACATGTTTCTAGGGTCGATCTTAATAGATTCAAAAATTCTTAAAGACTCTTTTACGTCTTCTGGTTTTAGAATCACATCCCTGCTCTTATCGCACCATTTAGATATAAAGTCTAGCAATTTTTCCTTAACTTCTATATCTTCCTCCTGTGTAATGAGTTCAGATAGGAGAGGCTCTATTTTTTTAATCTCAGCTTGAATCTCGTTTAACTTACTCTTTACAGCGGGATCTAAATCTGGATTTTCATATTTTACAACACCATCAAATACTTTTGTTAAAGCATTAGCCTTGCCTTCTAAAGGAACTGCTTTTATATCATCGACTAGGCTTGCTAACTCTTCCCTGTCAATACCCTTAGTTCTCGTAAGAATGGAAGTTGTGGTATTAAGAAATGTGGATAGTATGGAGTTGTACTCAGAGAACTCCGGAACGAGTTCCTCGTATGTTTGCTCGCCTTCTAATATTTTATTAAAAAGTGAAAAAGAGACTATTTTTCTCATTGATTGGATTTTTTTGCAATATTATATATCCAACCATTTTCAATCAGCTTTGTCTCTATTTACTAGAGTAATAGCTTAGCCAATGCTCTATCATCTCGTCGAGCATAGTTTCGAATGTGTATTTAGGGGACCATCCCGTTAAAGACCGAAGCTTTCTGCTGTCTCCTTTTAAATCATCAAGCTCCTCTGGACGAAGGAATTTTTCATCCTGTACCACATAGTCTTTCCAATCAAGATCTAGTTTACTAAACACGTACTCAACTAGGTCCTCCACCGAATGTGATACTCCAGTAGAACAAACATAGTCTTCAGGTGATTCCTGCTGAAGTATGAGCCACATCGCCTCCACGTAGTCTTTAGCGTGACCCCAATCTCTTGTAGCATCTAGATTACCAAGAGCAAGCTTATCGGAAAGACCTAATTTGATCTTTACTGCTTCTTTGCATACCTTATTGGTTACAAAGTTAGTTCCCCTTCTGGGTGACTCGTGATTGAATAAGATGCCATTTGAAATGTACATCCCGTATGAGTTTCTGTAGTTTCTGCATATATTATAAGAGAAAACCTTAGCACAGCCATAAGGTGAAACGGGATTCAATGGTGTGGATTCTCTTTGGAACCCATCTGAGTCTATGGAGTTGCCGAACATCTCTGAGGATGAAGCCTGGTATATCTTTATGTTAGAATTGAAAGATCTGACAGCTTCTAATAGATTAAGAGTACCTAAACCAGTAGCATTAGCTGTGTAGATAGGTTGGTCAAAAGATATTCTAACGTGAGACTGTGCAGCTAGATTATAAACCTCATCGGGATTAGATATTCTTAAAGCATTGAGTAAGGAAGACATATCGGTAAGATCTGCATAAATTAGATTCTTACCAATTTTATCGTAAACAGAATCAAGCCTGGCAGTTTGGTTTTCTGCTACGGAATTTCTTTTGACTGTACCGAATATATCATATCCTTTGTCAATTAGTAATTCTGCAAGATAAGATCCATCCTGTCCGTTAATGCCTGTTATGAGTGCTCTCTTTTTCATCTTTCCTTAAAATATTCATTTAAAAACTCCAGTAAGTTATTTTCTAAATAGAGCTTATTCTTAGCTTCGTTAAGAATTCCCCTATTGTTTTCGTATGCTTCAGCGTCGTAATAGATGGATCTTATTATCTCCATATTCCTATCTATATCATCACTTAGCATAGGTATAGTACCTTTACCGTAAAAATCGTCAGCTATGTGTTTAGACCCATAGTATATCGGTAGGGTTTCTTTTATTATGCAGTTGGTTAATTTTTCAGTAGCCCAATATTTTTCAAGAATATTTTCAGCTACTATTTGAAACTTGTAGTTTTCATACGGAACATGAAATATGCTCCAATCAAATTCCTTCACCCTTGGATCGCTATAGACATTATTTAGTCCGTTAGCGTAAAAATGTATATCCATATCGGAATCCAAAACTCTTTCGAGTATCTCATATCTCATTTTATGACCAGGCATGAAACGTGAAAGCGACATTATCATGCTCATATTATTATGATGTGGGTAAACCTCATTCTGGCTCTTACCAAATTCAGCAGGACAAACATAGCAAAATCCATTTTTAAAAACATCAGGTAATCCTGTATTATCGCTAATGTAATAACAGCTTGCATTTTCAGATATAAAATCTGCATGTACTTTTTTTATACCACCGGTCATTCTGGTCTCGTGGGAAAATCCAATAACACGGTTTTTGTCTATTGGTTTGGACTGAACTCCTAGATTTAATAACACCGCATATTCATAGTCTTCCTCCTGTGTAACCATAATATCCTTGTGGACCTGGCTTCCTTTACCCCATGATGAAACTATATTATTGAATATCTGCTCCTCGCTACAATAGGAAGAGAAAAATTTAATCTTTTTCATTTTTACATTAAAATTAACTTCTGAAAAAATCATGACCTCCTCTCCTAGATTTGTCAAGGAAACAGATTCTTGCATTGGGATAGGTGTCAATCTGTTCTTCTGCAGCGGAGAAGTGATTATCTAGAATTACAGACGGAGCATTTTCAAAAAAATATTTATTGAGATGTGATTCGTCATGCCATAGGGCCATCACCCCACGGGATAGATCGTTATCGATATTCGATCTTATTTTTTCGGATGCCTGTATAAATTCATTAGACGATCCGCCGAAGAATCCTCCACAAAAGTACCTATTTTGAGCACCGTGTGGTATAAATGCGGTGCTATCTGAGTTTCTGTCGGGGGTACCAGGACCATAGAATAAACAGGGATGTATTGTACCTATCATACCAATCTCTGGTAGCATAGACTCCGATATTTCCCCGCGGAAAAGGGAATCAACATCAATATAAAAAGAAAAATCATTTTCTAATATTATATCCTTACTGGATAGAAAATAGTGGAATCTTTTTAGAGTGGTAAGTGGCCACTCCTCGTGGTCTATGTTATTTTTAAGAATCTTTACCCTATTTTCTTTATACCTTTCCTGTATATGGCTAATATCCATATTAGTGTGAACTAATATTGTTATAGAGCTTTCTTTAAAAAGAAAAGAATTAGATGATTCTATTATACCATCTAGAAATTGTATGTATTTGTTGGTTGCAATTACGTTTAGTAGGATATTCTTCATTTTAAAATTAAAACAATTACAAATTATACTGGATATTCCTTATGTTTGTTCCGATGATCGATCCATTTATTCTATCTGGGTTTTTATTTAAAACGTTAGTACCGGGATTGTTACCGTTTCTTAAATTATTACCTGTTACCTGGTTCTCATGCAGTCGATAAAAAAGAAGTTCATCCGGGTGAATGTAGAATTTATACCCGTTATTAACCGATCTTTTCCATAATAGCAGATCCTCTCTTGGAATTTCATCAGGAACATATCGGTTTCCCTCCCAGAATTTTTTCGACATAGCAACTACTGGATGTGCTATGACATTATGGTCGGCATTAAGATTTACTGTTATAGGTCCAAATTGTAGTATGTTCTTATGGAAGGTAACACTATCATCTTCACCCATTTCTGTTACATAACAGAAATCGGAAGAAACGACATCGAATCCCTTTTCTAATATTTCAATCTGCTTCCCTATTCTATCAGGGGAATAATAATCGTCCAGGTTTGTATTGAATATGAAATCTTCTCCATTTTCAAAAGCTTTGTCTATTATAAAATTCATAGCCTCCGCATGATTGGACATTTCCCGATTGAAAAAAAATAAATCATGACCCAGATCTGGAATACCTTCGAATAGGGAGACAGCATCCGTCCCGTAATTTATTTCATAGATAGTGAAGTCTTTTATAGTTTGATTGAGTATACTAGAAACGCACTTCTCTATCCATCTCTTATTATAGATTTTAAATATGTTTTTATGGTAAAAAATAATCCCGATCTTCATAATTATAAAATTCTTTCTCCTTTCGACTTGGGGTCTACGCTATAGTTAACAAATTTATGCCCCTTTATTTCTTCAGACGATAATATCCTTTCCAGCTTATCTACGCTGTCGTTTGAAACCTCATCGTACCTATATACTGCAACATGAACCCCACCGTAAGATGGAGATATACCTGATAGAATAGCCTGCCTTCCTATGTGGTGCTCAGATGAGATTGTGATATCGGAAAAATGTGATCCTGTTGTTTTACAAAAGGGACAAATATTTCCCTCTCTTGGATTTTTTTCCTTGTCCCAGTCCTCGACTGATCTTGTTCCGCATCCTGTGCATTCTAAAAGCCAAACCTGATATTCTGTTGTATAGCCTATTCTTTCATACAGAGACATAAATATTTCCATGTTTCTTTGGTTCCCCATCATATACCAATCGAAACAAAATATAGTTTTTGTTCCTGGAGTGTAAATTACACCATCGTGAAAATTGTATCTGTTTAAATCAAATGATCCGCTGTATATGCAATCAAATCTAACCCTTAAAATAGCGTCGTACTTTTCCTTCGATTCGGTAATTGCTTTATATAGATCGTATATTTTATGATTTTGGTTTATGAGTGGCTCTGCTCCCGCTCCGGCCATGCCTGAATTAAGAAGTTTTTCATATGCTGGATGAGAGGATGCTTCAAATCCATGTATTACATTTAAATACTTTACATTAGGTATTATTCTTCTAAGCTCTCTTTCGATTATCTCCCTTGCTTCATCTACAGGAACTATTTTAATTTTATCATAGAGTCTAAAAGAATTATTATTAGTACACTCTATTACGCTTTCCTCTGTGTAGTATTGATATCCATCGTAGTAGAAATCGTTAACATCAGCTGATATGTAAACGTCGAGATCTGCATCTAGATTAGGATTTATCACACTATCTAAAAAATTTTGATAGAGGGGAGATCCGTTTTCTCTCATTGGCATCAGGAAAGTTCTAAGATTTCCGTGTATTGCTATTGCTTTTCTCATTATTCAGGTAGGTATTTAAGTAGATCATTTATTATATTGATGTAAGTATGTTTTTCTTTAACCTCATTCATTAGATATTTCAATCGATCAAGATGATCGATTGAATTTTTGAATTCTATTATTCTATGGAAAAGTGTCTCGTGATTTTCATCACAGATTAATTCGTTATGAAATATTCTATTGGTCGATGGCGAATTAGTGTACCCAAAGTGTCCATATGATATATTTTTAAATATCCTGCATGGTATGTATCCAACTTCTACCTGCCAATCATTCTGTAAAGCTGGGGCTATGTATGAGTTTCTAACTAGCTTCCTATTCTCCTCGAATGAAGTTGAGGTTATCCATGGATTTCTCCAATCTACTGATAAACCGTTATTTTTACACACGGAGAAGAATCTGGCCAGGTGTCCCTGATCGGAACCTATAAACACACAATTTAGAGGCTCCCTGTTATTAGAAGCTTCTTCTAGATTTATCTCATGTGGTAATAAATCAGTGGCCCACGGTACATATAATACATTGGTGTCTTCTGCGAATTGTATAACAGTGCCTGGTGATATCTCTTCACCCCTGCTTAAAGTATCATTAGTAAATACTTGCATAATCATAAATTTGCATCTTGAGTTTAAATACTTCTCAGTTTTACAATTATGAAGAATGTAATAGGAATCACTAACTAGGGGTATACCGGAATCAACTTGACCCTCTGTTAAAAAAAGTGAATTTGATAAATCAATTCCGTCCAGACTGTCACTATCATCCAGCCAGTATGTTTCATATCCAAGGTATTGAAAAGCTTTATAAAAAGCAGCATGTATATAGGAATGTGTGTGCTTAGTGTTTAATTTATGTCCCCATATCACTACTCTTTTGAATCTTGTATCTTTATTCATATCTATTTATTTTAACCGAAATATTAAATATATTTTATTAAACCGTTCATGTTAAAGAGAAATCTATTTAAAAAAAATTGAACTACACGGTAGCTACTCCCTTTTTCTGAACTACTATAGTTGCGCACTCCTGTGCAAATATGATAGATTTCTCTACGTTTTTAGTTCTGACCCATTCCAGTACAAGACCTGAAATAAAGGTATCTCCTGCACCCGATACGTCCCTCACTGAAACGAGTTCAACCGGAAATATTTTTTCCATATATCTGCACCCGTCTTTCGATAGGGTTACTATCATTTTTTTTTGGATGTCCAAATCCTGTATTTCTTTCTCTGTCTTCTTAAATTCAATATGGTTTATTTTAATGAATTCACAATTCAAACACCAATCACCTATTATCTTTTTGGTATCAATGAAAACGTTCTCGTTATTGTCACAGATGTACTTTATGTCTTCATTTTGTAAAAATCCCTTATCGTAATCGCTTACTATTATAGCGTCTATTTTTTTACCAAGATATAGATTATCTCTTATCTGTAAAAGTATCTTCTGGTCTATTCTTTCTATTCTATCATTTTCATCTATTCTTAAAAAGATGTGACCAGATCTGTCCTCGACGTATCTTGTTTTTAGGTGGTTTACTTTATTTGAAACTAAATAAGAGCTAGCACCCAAGGATTCTAAATTTCTATGAACGTTACCAGCCATTCCCAAATTTGTTGTCTCGCTTATCGGATTGAAAACGGGTACAGGTGCTTCCGGAGCTAACTTTTCGCAATACCCGTAAACGAATCTGTCTGTGCACGCGTCTCCTATAACCAGTACATTGAAAGCTTTAAAGTCTTTTCTCTTCATATTCATTTATAATAATATTTTTTACATTATCGAATCCCTGTTTGCAGTTATCTTTCCAGCTTTTATGGTCACCGCTATCGCTGACCCACTTATAAGATGTGAATTTTACACCAAAATGATTACAAGTCTTCGCAATTGAAAAACATTCCATGTCAAAGACCGAGTTTTCTTTTATTGATCTTAGATAATCAGGTGAATATTCTTCTATCCTAGTAGACTCAAAAAAATAATCAGTTGTAAAGCAACTAAATTTGCTATTAGGATCTAGCTCTATAAAATGACTATTTTCTTCAAATATAGTATGACCATATTTGGCCAACGACTTAAAGTCTATATCTTGGTAAGTTTTTCCGATTTTTACTACCTCCCCCACACCTAGGACTAGGGATCCACATGAACCAATGTTTATTATATTTTCATATCCCAGATTAATTGCCTTACACGTTGCTATAGCAGAGTTTATTTTACCAGCGCCACTGTAAATAATAGGAAGACCTATTATAGAATTAGAATTGCCAGTTTCGTCAGGTAGAGCTGCGATAAAAATGGTATTATCTTTATTTATTTCTATCATTTTCTAATTTTTTATCCCTCCGAGATAGTATCGGATTGTCTATCGGCCAATTGATACCTATTGATGGGTCGTCCCATTTTAATGTAAACTGCTCATCGACGTCCGGATATTTCCCTGAATAAGACCACTTATAAAAAAAAGTCGCTTCCTCGCTCAATACGAGATGCCCATTAGCGAACATAGGAGGGACTAAAACAGACTTTTTATTTTTATCTGTTAATACTACAGAATCCCATTTTAGATAGTTTTCAGAATCTGTTCTATTATCTACTACAACTAAATATATTTCTCCATGTAGGCAAGTTATTAGCTTCCAGGATCTAGAATCACCATGTAATCCTCTTAAAACGTTTTTCCTAGATATTGCAACTTTATCATGGTTAAAATTAATATCCCAATCTTCCTCTTTATAAACAGTAAAAAGTTCTCCACGATAATCTTCGAATGAATCGTTTTCTATTATTTTCAATTCAGGAAAAATCATAATCGGTTCAATATACTAATCAGAAAATCTATTTTTTTAATCTCGAGTGACGGGTAATTTCCTATATACCATCCGAAATTGTGCACGTGTTCTATGTTTTTAAAATCGTCGTAGTCTACATTATAGTTCTTTTTGAAGTATGGCTGCCTTAATTGGTTACCCCCTCCTGATAGACCCCTTCTGAACTCTATACCATTTTCTTTTAGTAATGTTTCCAATCTATTCCTTTTATCGAAAGATTGATCCTTTAATACAGCTATGAAAGCATAGTTACATTGCCCATCCATTTCAAAATCAGTCATGTATTTATCTGGATCTAATTTGCTAATAAAGTATTTGAAATTTTCAATCCTCCTAGTATTGTTTTGATCCAGTTTTTTTAATTGAGATAGCCCTATAACTGCATTTAATTCAGTGCTTCTGAAATTATGGGAGGGCCTGATGAAGATAAAATCCTTATTCAAATCTGGATTTTCTTTGATCATTTCAGCCTTTAAATTTTCATCCGTCATCTCCCTCATCATACCGTGGGATCTAAGAGCTCTGCATATTTGATAAAATCTTTCATCGTTAGTACATATAATTCCACCTTCGATGGTTGACATGTGGTGTGCAAAATAGAAGCTAAAATTGCTTGCGAATCCGAAAGATCCGACCTTCTTACCATTAAAAGTAGTACCATGAGACTCACACACGTCTTCTATCAAAAGTATTCCCCTTTCGTTGCAAATGTCTATAATTTCCTTTGTGAGCCCATTTATCCCCAATACATGTGTTAGAAATATGGCTTTAGTTTCCGGCGTTATCACCTCTTTTAATTTATCAATATCAAAAGATAGGTTCTTAAGATTTATGTCGCAGAAAACTGGTTTGAATCCGCTGAATATAACAGAGGAGATATCGGAGATCCATGTGAGAGGAGGAAGAATGACTTCACCATCGCCGTATATGTAATTAAGGGCTAGCATCGTTAACTCATTTGCTGATGCTCCCGAATTGACCATTAGATTATATTTAGTACCCAGCCAATTTCCCCAAGCGTTTTCAAATTCAGATACTTTTGGACCATTCGTTAGTTTGGGTATCGACTCCTGGCTTAAAAAATCTATGAGAGATTGTATATCTTCTTTATCGATATTATCGCTCATTAATGGTAAATAATAATTACTCATGCTTATTTTAAAAATTTATTGATAACAAGTTTTATTCTTATCGAGTAGGATGAAATTTTCAGGATTCTCTAAATATTGCATCACTATAGATAAGTAATAATCACCTATCTCTTTCTTATCGACATAATCCAATTGTATTTCATTATACATGTAAAAAGAATCCGGAAACCCTATGCCGTTTATTAAATGTCTTTCCATATTAAAAACATCCAGTCTAAAATCTATACCTATTCTCTCAAATATTTCATTAGCAATAAATGACATTAAAATTTCTGTCGGATGATTCTGAGTGTCGAATAGTCTATGCTTCTTAATATTGTCCCGTATAAAATCGCTTGCCTTTATGTTGCACCAAGCCTCTTTTTTTATCATAAAATCTAAAGAGAAGTTAAGTCTATCACCCAAATGAAAATTTACAAGGCCATTTTTAAAAATTTGTAAAATCTCATCTTTCGTATTCCCGCTGAGTAGTAGATCCTCGATATTTTTTAGGCCCTTGGTGTATTTACCCTCCTTGTAAACTGGGAATATATCAGCATATAAGGAAGGGAATGTTATTATTTTACAGTCGCTTTTTAAATATCTTGTTATGCTATTTTCTCCGTCTGTGGAAAATATACCTCTTCTAAGTGAAAAAGGCTGATTTATAAAAACATCAGCGGTTCTTAGATTCGACAATAACTCGCTGGGTAAACTTTTCGTTTGGATTATACCTCCTCTCTCTAATTCTGGATCGTTATATAAATGCGGTTTAAATACGGATGTAATCCTATATTCAAGATTAAATGATGCGGATCTTTCTAAGTATTTTTTTATCTCGTCGCCTTGACAGTTTGTATATACTAATACCTCTTTCATTACTCAATCTATTTATATTCGCTGCACGTGTCTAAACGCGTTTTACGCGTATCTTTATATCTTCCTGTATGTATGTGAAATTGAGCCATAATCAAGCTCCTCTGATGTTAGATATATTGCCGTAGATAAGAAATTACGTAGCCTTTGTGGATCTTTTGGTAAATAGTCAGAGATATAAGCTTCATTATTATGAACTAGATATATTTTTAAGCTATGCTCTCTCGAGTATGTGTGTATATTAGAATGTGATTCGGCATATCCAAACCCACATTCGTAAGCTTCATTATTTAGAAGTCTTTCCCATACTGTTTTATTAGATCTGTATAAATCGTCACATCCTTTTTCGCATCCCGTTTTGGCTATACTGGACGAGCCTTCTCTTCTATCAATTGCGTGATGAACTACCAGTGAATTGTCATGGCATCTATATTTTTTATTCAATGATGCACAAATGAAAGGGAAAACACCTTCTGTGCACCAAGATCTAAATATATCAGGGATCACCCTATCGTACGTCTCGAATATATCCCTATCGAATATCATACAATCGCAATTAATAGAAAGTCCAAACGGGAAATCTGCATGTTCAATTTGTAACTTCTCCCAATATTCCTTGGATATATGAGTCGGTATCCAGTTTTCGTTGTCTACGATAAAATTAGATATTCCTAAGTTATTATCATAGTGGAATCTAAACATTCTTTCTAGATCATCCTCTTTTGTCAGTTTAATATCGGAGGATAGAAAAAGATACCCCGAATATTTATATTCTTTAGAGCATTTTATGCAAGAATGGTTGAATGTAACATTCACCGGATGTAGCTCGTCTATGAAATCAATAAAAACATCAACCGCTAGCAGATCTTTCTTTTCTTCTATGTATTTTGTTAGGGATCCCTTGGATTCATCCGATATTAAACATCCCGATAAAACGAGATCGAAATCTCTACTGCTCTGTGATAATATTGAATCTATATGTTCTATCCACATGGGCAGATTATCCTTATTGGAACCGCAAAAATTGTAAACTATTAGAAATTTATTCACCGCTTTAATTTTTATTTAAAATGAGGGGTATACTAATTTTTCGACATCTTTAGATATCTCCAATGGATCGATGTACATGTTAGAGTTAAACTCTTCCCTGCTCAAATACGGATACATGTCTTCTATGGGAGTTTCCCATCCTATAACTCTAGGATCATACTTGTGATATTCGTGGCAGTTAACATCAACAATAATAGACCCTTTATGATCTAGAAATTGTTTTATCTTTCCCCTTATGTCCGCATAATCGCTTCCTTCGATCTTAAGTGTTTCAACTCCGTAAGCTTCAGATACCTTAGTAAAATCAGGAGGATTGTAACCTATGGGGCCGCAAGCTTCCATTCTTCCTTCAAAATTAACCTTTTGAAAAGCCTTGGTTATACCATATATGTGGTTATTTAGGATTATTACTTTTATGTTTATCCCGTAGTTTACTAAACTCTGTAGTTCCTGGATATTCATATTCATCCCACCGTCCCCTATAATACAGACAACATTTTGTTTATCCTTATCCGAAGCAAACCATGCACCAATTGCACCAGAGAAGGAAAATCCCATTGGAGAATTACCGTTATTTGTAAAATATCTTTGCCCGGTTTTAGTTTCGAATGCATGATTGGTCACAACAATATTACCTCCACAATCAGCAACAAGTATATCGTTACTATTCATTTCTTCTGATAGTATTCTAACAAAAGCGTAGGGATTAACATATTCATTCTTTACGTAAGCTTCAGTTGTAACGGGATCGTATCTTTTTTTCCAATCCATACATCTAGAAACCCATGTATCAAACTTTGGGGAGTATCCTCTTTCTTTCAATCTTTCTTTAAGGATACTAATAAACAATTTAGCATCACTTAATATACACACGTCAAAAGGAAGCTGCTGGAGCTTTTTCTGTAAAGCTGGCTTGTCTACATCTACCATATACTTTTTAGCTCCTCTAGCGAAGCTATTAACATTGCCACCTGTTATTCTACCCGAGATTCTACTTCCAATAGATATCAGAAGGTCTGAGTTTTGAACACCAAAATTTCTACCGCTACCACCATATGTGCCTATTCTCCCCGCGTAGTATTCATAATCAGAGCACACTATATCCAGGGCATTCCATGTGGGATACATTGGAATTTGTAAAATCCTACCTATCTCTAATAACTCATTCTCAGCTTTTGAAAGTTTAACACCACCACCAATTAACATTACTGGTCTTTCTGATTTATTTATATCGTCTATTAAAGAATCTACATAAGCTGTTATTTTTTCAATGTCAAATTCACCATCGATCCCGCTATCATAACCTATCAATTCTTCCGGATTGATTTCTGCTTTTGATATATCAATGGGGATGTCTAAATGAACCGGACCGGGTCTGCCAGATTTCATTAGATGGATCGCTTTTTCTAACTCGTATCTAATGTCCTCCGGCTTAGTTATCATTACCGAATATTTAGTAACCGGCTCAAAGCACCCAACTTGATCAGATTCCTGAAATCCAACTTGTCTGATGGATTTATCGGGTCTCATAAATTCTTGTTTTATTTGACCTGTTATAAAAAGACAAGGTACTGAATCGTAGAAACAATTGGCTGCGCAAGTTACTAAATTTTGACCTCCTGGGCCACTTGTTGCCATTGCGACGCCAAAGTTTCCATTTACCTTAGCATACCCCTCAGCAGCAAATCCGCAAGCCTGCTCATGGAGTAATGCTACGTAATCTATACCCTCAATTCTAACGAAAGCATCTACTAGATGTCCGGTTGCTGCACCATAAACCTGAAAAACTTCCTTTACGCCAAGATCCCTTAAATATGTAAAAATATAATCAGATAGTTTCATTCTATTATCTTTTTGTTGTTGTATCGTTTTTAGTTATTGGTGTTACACTGTGATTCTGATTGTTATAGTAATCATGATCAAGTTCATATTTCCATCTATCGTCACCCAATAATTTTTCTAGCTCTGATTCTTTTATTTCGTAAAAATGCTCGCTCGTTGGAAATTTCATTTCCCTTACGTCTGAACAATATTTTTCAAGAGCATCTACCATAATGGTTCCAGCCTCGCAGTATCTCTTGACAAATTTAGATTTAAACTCCCAAAAAAGTCCCATTAGATCGTGAAAGATTACGAGCTGTCCATCTACAGCATCTCCAGCTCCAATTCCATAAACAGGTATGCTTAATTCATTAGCTATCATCTGAGCTGGCTCCTTCGGCATAGCCTCTAATAGAAGTGCAGAGCATCCCGCCTCCTGAAGCTTTATTGCTTGCTTCAAAACTATTTCAGCTTGTTCAGCAGTTTTACCCTGTACCTTATATCCTCCAAGCTTAGCTCTCGTATGTGGGGTTAGCCCCAAATGGCTCATTACCATTATACCTGAATCACATATAGCCTTAATCCTGTCATACATTGCTCCTTCTACCTTAACCATGTCCATTCCAGATCTAATGAATCTACCTGCATTTTCTACAGCTAATTCATTAGATTGCTGATATGACATATAAGGCATATCTCCAATTAAAAAAGCATTACTTGCCCCCTTGCTAACTGCCTCACAGGATCTTATCATGTCATCCATAGTAACTGGAATTGTTGTCTTGTATCCTAGTGTTGTCATCCCTAAAGAATCACCAACTAGGATACAATCAACACCAGCCTCTTCTGCCATCCTCGATTGGGGATAGTCGTAAGCAGTTACCATTACTGTTTTAATACCCTTGATCTTATTTTGATTGAGTGTTAAAATTGTTTTTTTATTCTTATTGTCCGCTGCCATTTTTTTAGTTTTTAGTTTTTACAATCTCTTAATCCATATGGGTGCTAGTTGTCCTTCCGGATCAAATCTATGGTCAACGTCATAACCGAAGTGATCATATACTGCTTGAACCACCCCACAGTGGGCCCATCTGTTAAGCTCTGGAACATGTACAAAGTCAATCTCTAACCACTCCTCATTTATCTTACCTATCATCACCTTGTCGAAATCCTCATAATCATGTCCTACCATGATACCCCCCTTTTTCATTTTCGGGATCATTAATTTGATGTCTTCGTAAACAAAAGAATATCTGTGATCAGCGTCGATGAAACAGATATCCAAGCTCTCATCCGGTATTTGTTTTATCATATCGTGGGAAGGCCCATCAAGAATAGTTGTGATGTCTAAGCAGCTTGATATGTTATTCTTAAATACATCTAGAACGGAATCGTGGTTATCCGGGTTGTATCCATGGGTTCCCCCTGTATTAACGTTTCCATTAAACCAGTCTACAATATAGAGGTGCCCGTTGTTATTTTTTATTATCTCTATATAGTTTTCAGTCGTAGATCCGTCATAGACCCCTATCTCTGCAACTACCATACCTTCCTTCTGATTTTCTCTAAGCAAATCAGTAAATGCTTTAATTGGTTTTAGTGCTCCCATTTTTTTATTTTTTATTTTTTATTCTAGAATAAACTGATCGGTAAGTTCCAAATTGTATCTCTCCCCGTGTTAATCCCCTAAACATTTCCTTTTTAATTTTATCTTAGTATTTTCTAGTATATTATCAACTGCGAGTTGTCCGTACTTATTTCTGATCTTATCTAGAAATTTTTCACTGGTGTGATATTTTATGTATGCATCGTCTCTAAATCTTAATATTTCCTCCGATGATAGATGTTCATTCGGAACTGGCTTAGTATCATAAGAATGGAAAGAGTATTCGGTGTATTCGCTGGGGAGTTCATATCCCGATAACAAAGCATCCTTATATAATTTGCTTCCTGGAAGTGGCATTGCGCTATATCCATTCCAGCCCAAAGTTGCCAGCTCTAGTGATAAATCTAGAGTTTTTTGCATGGTCTCCATTGTGTCAGAGGGGAGACCAAATATATAATTTCCCATAACATTTATACCGGATTCCTCTACTTTACTAACTATTGTTTTAATGTCGACCTCCTCGAATTTACCCTTAGATACTTCCAGCCTAACTTTATGGTCACCGCTTTCTATACCTATACCTAGCCATTTTATACCAGCTTCCTTAAGTAGACTGAGTACACCTGGCCTTTTAATGGTGTCAACCCTAGAATATGCCCACATTCTTAATTTATCACCATATCCCCTTTCTATTAGTCCCTCACATAGTGGGATATAGTATTTAGGATTAAGAAGAAACATTTCATCTATAATCCTTACGTTATAAACACCCATCCGAACTAGCTCGTCAAATTGTTTCAATACGAATTCAGTGGACCAGTATCTCATCATACTATAATTACCAGCAACTCCTATAGGATCGTTATCGTTTCTGTTTATTATGTTTATCATACAGAAATCACATCCGAACTGGCACCCTAGAGATGAGTTGATGGAAGCATAGGGAGATCTTATGTTATGGTCATATTCAGAATGCCACATTGGACACCTATAGAGATCGAAAGGCTTCTTATCGAATGGCAACAAATCCCAAGCGTATCCTGGTAAATCTATATCCATCCTATTATTAGGAACTAATCTCTCTGGTGTATTTAGAAAGGGCTTACCGTTTATTCTGTATCCTATCCCGTTTATTTCAGATAAACTTGACATGAAATCAGCATGTGAAAGTAGATTTCTTAGGGCGTAGACTCCTTCATTAGTAAATACTATATCTATATTCTTCTCTTTTTCTAGTGTATCATATGGAAGAGCTTGAACATGCGATCCTATAAAGCTGATTGGTGTTTCTATACCATTAGCTCTAATATAATCGGCCAGACCAACCGCTCCGCTCATCATAGTAGTTCCTGCATTTACGTTTTGCCCATATACAACAAAGCATAGCATCCTTGTTCTAATCTCTTTTATCCTCTCGAGACACTTACCAAAATCTAGTCTTTCCGCGCCAGTATCCAATATACCTACTTTATACCCAACAGATCTGCAGGATTCTGCTAATAAACAAGCCCAGGTCGGAGGTTCTATACCTGCATAATCTTTAGCTAGGTCCTGATAGATCCCGTCTGGGTTACTGGGGGCAATAAATAAAACGTCTAGGTCTTTTTCCATACATTCTTATAGGTTTGTGAAGTCCTTATTTTTAAATTTCGTGATCAATTTATAGCCCTCAATCAGCTCTCGTATACCGTCTTCTAAGCTAAAATGGGGTTTCCACCCCATAGATTCCAATTTGCTATTAGAGACCATGTAATTTCTTTGATCTAAATCCTTCTTAAATTCATTCTGTACTATAACTAAATCTGGAATAAATTTTTGGATAGTTTGCGCTAACTCTAACTTAGTACAGTTAGCTTCGGAAAGACCCACATTGAAAGCATTGTTGTTGCATTTTTCATAGTTTTCTATCATAAATAGAAAAGTATTTGCAACATCCCTTATGTGCACATAATTTCGGATAAAATGGGATTCAAATAATACAAGATAACCATCATTAATTGCTTTATATACAAAATCTTGAACCAAAAGATCTGTTCTCATTCGGTAAGACATACCGAATACAGTTGCTAATCTCAAAGCTATACCATTACCTGAATCTAATACCGATTTTTCTGCATCGCATTTAGTTTCTGCATATAGGGAAAGAGGTTTAAATGGGCTTTCCTCCGTGATGATATCTGTAGACGATCCATATTGGCTATTGGTATTTGGTATCATTATCATCTGATTTCTCGTAGCCCATTCTGTAATATTTTTAACCTGCTCGTAGTTAATCTTGATTGCCAGGTCCGGGTTAGCTTTACATGCAGGCATACCTACTATTGCAGCTAAAGGGATTATAACATCGTGCGATTCAACTAGGGGTCTTAGGGTAGAATTGTCTGTTACATCACCGAGTACGAATTTAAAATTTTTATCGTAAGTAAATGCAGCTAGAGATGTTTGTCTATAGATCAGATTATCTACTACCGTTACTTCATATCCGTTTCTCAATAGAACCTCTGTTAATACAGAGCCTAAGTAACCCGCTCCTCCTGTTATTAGAACTTTTTTCATATTACCAACTTATTTCCCAATCTTTAAAATCTGCGGCTAAACAATCAATCTTATAATCTTTTCTTCCCCCAACAATCTCCTGGATCTTGTTCTTTGAAGTGTTCCTAATCCCATTGATCCCGTGTGTTAATTCTAGATTATTGCCGTCTTTAATCCCCTTTCTGTAATTAGATTCGTTATGCCATATGTGTAGATTCATCTGTGATAAAACGACAATTGCCCTGATGGTGTCCGAATTTATAGATGTTTTATTCTCATCTATTATGGACTGGATATCGTGCATGATATCTTTAATCTCTTTAGAGTATTCAGACTTGTGTTCGGGTATGAAAACCTCTTTTAACTGAACTATAGATAATCTATCGATTAACTCAGATAGCGTTGGTAAGTACTTTCTTTCCATTTTTTTATTTTGTTATTATATTAGACATTCCGTCCCTAAATTGATGTGTGTTCATATTATTAGATATGTAGGCGTTACACTTGTTTATATAATCGTTCATCTGTACATTAGCTAACCCGTTGCTAGCAAATTTCTGTCCCATCTGATTCTGATGTGTTCTTCCGAAGTTCGCAATTTCATCTATATAAAAAGGAAGATAACCCTCAGAGTTGAATTTGTAATTAAACTCGAGGCATGGTTCTAAATTTCTATCGTTGTCGCTTTTAGGATAACATTTCTTAAATACATCGGTTCTAACACAAAAATTACCCTCAGGAAGCCAGAATTTAGTACCAGCCCAATAGTTAAACCAATCAAATTTCTGAGGTGGTGGTGATGATTTGGAAAACTTGTCCGAATAAGAGACAGACCCCAAATAACCATCTTCCGACAGATACTGGGGTAATCCCCAAACCAATGAGATTTCAGGATCGCTGTCTAAAGCATCAACGCATTTTTCTATCCAATTCTCATTAACATATCCATCTGAAACGCACGGCATCAGGACATAATCACCCTTAGCTAAAGCCAATCCTTTATTTATAGCCTCTGTACATCCGGAATCCACCTCAGACAGAAATGTTAAATGTGGATATTTTTCCGCTATATCTTTTGTCCCGTCTGTTGATCCGCCATCTATTATTATGTGTTCAAAGTCCTTGTATGTTTGTCTAGCCACTGAAAGTATGGTCTCTTCAAAAAATCTATCATGATTCAAAGAAATAGTGATAACGCTAACCTTCGGGTTTATCTTATTTGAGGTGAAAATCTCATTATCCTCCTTTGGCCTTGTTAAATGTGGTTTCATTTTTTACAATTTTCTAATAATATATCATTTCCAAAATCATGAACTATATTCCAATCGTCGCCTAGAATGTTTAATATTTTGTCCTTTCCTATTAAGCTATCTTCGTATAGCTCACGATTTGAATATTCGGTAAATATAAATTTAGTATTATCTATCATTTTCCCAAATCCAGATAGAACATTACCTTCTGCACCCTGAACATCCATCCATACAAAATCTATATTTTCTATTCTTTTTTTGTGACAATAAGAATCTATTCTTGTTGATTTAACTTTTATGGGGTCCTTAAATTTACACCAATCGACTTCGGTTAGATGCTCTTTTGGTTTTTTTATAGACGAGGAGGCAGTCCAATCATTCTCATCCAGAATATTGATACCAAAAGACCCCGATGGTTTACCTGTTGATTGGTATAGATCAACATATCCGTCAATGTCTGACACTGCTTCATCGTTTAAATCTACATTTAGACCAAGGTTTTTTAGGATGCCTATATTTCTAGGATCACATTCGAAACAGTGTATGTTACGGGATCCTGTTATTTCTATAAATTTAGCCGTATCCAATCCCATATGCGACCCTATTTCGAATATGACAGAATCGCTATTTAACTTATCCCTTATGAAGTCGTAAATGTTCATTTTCTTACGAAATTTAAAATCTTAACTTCACGATGAAGGTCTATTTCATCTACTAGATCGTAATTTTTAAAGAGTTCACATATCTGTTCTGTTGTATAATCGTAGAAGTGAAACTTATTATAATGTGTTGTTTTTTTAGAGGGGAAAGATATGAATAGGTTTTTAATTTCCAATCTTTCTGCTAGATCTGGTATAATAGTTTGGTCTTTTATGTGCTCTATCGTTTCCAGACAAACTAGGACATCTATTTCTTTATCGAATTGACTAATATCTTGGCATATAAATTCAGACTTATCATTGGAAAAATTTTCATTAGCCCATTCAATAGCAGGCTCGTCTATATCAACTCCATATATTTTTTTTACATCTGGGTTTTTAGAAACAAGATTTGCGCCATAACCACATCCGCAGGCAAAATCGAGAACGTTACCGTGACACCACTGTCTCACCATAGCGTATCTTTCTATATGCCTCCTGTTTAAAATGTCTCTCTCCATCCTTTCCAAATCGGAACTTGATAAATAAATTCTCTCTACCGGTTTTAATTTTTCTTCTTTTTTCATAGGTCATTAACTCTTTTAGATATATTTGAATTGTGTATTCTGTATTTAAACAAGGGCTCACTTATTATGTAAAATTTGCATCCCTCCTTTTTTGCGCTAATCCACATGTCGAAGTCCTCCCTACCTTTGGATGATTCTGTGGACGGCAGGATACCCCAGTATTTCCAAAACCTTTTGGTAAATAGGCAAACGGGGAATCCTATTACGTTATTACCTTCTGAAAATTCGTTTCCTATAATTTCATTTTGTGCATCTATATCAACGACACCATCACAAAATTTCGTCTCCTTGTACGGAACAAGATCGTGTTCCGTAAAATAAAAATTAGACGATATTACATCTGCACCTGTTTTTTCTAGAAAGTACAATTGTTTTTCAAACCTATCAGTATTGTAATCATCGTCTAGGTTTATATTAAAGATTAGATCAAATCCCAATTCATTAAATCCTATGTCGAATGCTCTAGTTATAGCGGATCCTAGATTGTCTATTTTTTCGGAATAGAAGTAATGGTTCTTCTCCCCTTTATATAGCATCTCCGAATCCCCTCCGAAATTAAGCTCGATTACACTGAAATCCCGAAACGACTGATTTTCTATTTTATCTATGCAATTATATGTCCAGTTTGGATCATATCTGCTTAATATGTTCCTGTGGTATATTACAACTCCTATTTTCTTATTCTCTGTACTCATTTGTGACCTAAATCAATTGAAATATTATATTCTAATCCACCATTCGCAATAAATATCATCAGGATTTTTATTGATGGCAGGTCCAAACCATTTTTTTGGTGATATTATTTTTTTATTATCGGATTCACTTAGCCAAGCACCCCACCAGCTAAACGAGCTATTGGATATTATATGACCTGAGCATTTTGTCATTAGATAAAGATCAACGTATGGGTTTTTAGAATCGATGAAAATAAAGGATTTTTCTGTAAAATTTTCCTTGCACCATTCAATATCATCGGAGAATACCAAAAAATTAATATCGCTAGGGAAATGCTTAATAGCATCAAGATAATAGCTTACGTCCTGTGTTGGGTGATAGTCCTGTGATTGCAAATAGTCCCCTCTTCTAACATGGATAGAAATGCACTCACCATTTACATCTAATACATCATTCGCTATTTTTTTTATTTCGTCTCTAAATGAGAATATATTTAATATGTCTTTCCTATAATCTCTGAAGTATTTATCGGATTGAAAATATCCGTTTAGAGCTGTAAAATCGGGTATATTCTCCGTTTCCTCGTTATATCTAAAATCTTTCTCCTCGTAAATATATTTTATGTTTTTTGATAGAACCCCGGAATCAACTAAGTAATCCCCTGGTATGTCAAAACATTCCAATAGTTTACATCCTGAGTATGAGTCTGGTGTATCGGTTTTAAAATTCTCTATAGGGAATTTAACATCGTGTCCATTTCTTCTAGCTATCCCAACGGTGGATGCGAACTGGAACATCTGGTTAGCTAGCCTCCCCATATTCCCGATATTAGAAAAAGTAATCATACCCTAATTGTACATTTATAATCAGCTATAGTTTCGAAACAAAACGATGGATTTGCTGTATTTATAGATATGAAGAAACTGTCAATAGTCGTACCTTATAGAAACAGGGAGCAGCACCTATCTCAATTTGTACCGTTCATGGAAGAGTATCTAAAATACCTACCAAAGGATGAAAACGAATTTGAGTCTCAGATATTGATCGTTGAGCAGGAAGACGATAAGCCTTTCAATAGGGGTAAGCTTTTAAATGTTGGGTTTAATGAATCTAAAGATTGTGATTATTTCTGTTTCCACGATGTCGATATGCTTCCGGTTAACTCAGACTATTCACCGATACAAGCACCAACACACATAGCCACAGAAGCCGAGCAATTTGGATGGAAGCTACCCTATGAGGGATACTTCGGTGGTGTCACCATGTTCGACAAAGAATCTTTTGAAAAGATAAATGGATACGCTAATGAATACTGGGGGTGGGGAGCAGAAGATGATGATATATTAACCCGTTGCAATATTATGGGGATAGGGACTTTCAGAAAACCAGGGAGATACAGGTCTTTATCGCACGAGAGATTAATAGAAACCCCATTGTACGAAAAAAATCTAGACAAGCTTAACCTATTCCGAATGAAGTCCTCTCCTGAGAGAATATTAAAGGACGGTCTTTCTACACTTGTCTACGAGAAAACCAGTGAATCTAAGCTTGGTGACATTACCAAGAAGATAGTGGTCAAACTTTAATCTACCAGCTTTTCTATATCAGTCAGAACTCTTTCAAGAATAGAATTGATGTGCTCAATCTTTTCTTCGCTATCCTCTTTTGAGTTTACCAGCCATTTCATAGATTCTAAAGAACCTACTGCTAAAGCAAGAGCTGCTTTCAGGTGAGCAATTTCTTTTTCTAGGCTCTTCTCTTTCATTACTTCCATTTTATTATTGTTATAGAATATATAACTAAAAAAGGTTATAGATGAAAAATTTAATGGTTTTTGAAAACTTTGTCCAAAATATAGGCGAGGCAGAAAAGGGTTTAATGCACAAATTGTTAAATGTCCCAGATGCGGATAAGATTTCATCTAAATATTCAAGTGGTAAAAAACTAGCGGACGATCTTGTTAATGCTCTAGCAACATCTAAGATAGTTCCAAGGAAGGACATTAAGAAAAAAGCTGCATCCATGCTTGCCTTTGCTGCTAACTGGCCATCTGATGGCAAGAATAGTGTTATGGATAAAGCTTTAAGAGCTGTTAGAAATATAGGGGAGGCGGAAGTTGTTATAGCAGACGAGCCACAAGCTGAAGGGCCAAATGAAAAACTTTATGTTGAAACTGGGAATGATAGGGAAATAATTAAGAAGAAGATCAAGAATAAAGCTATGGCTGAAAAATATCCGTATGAAACGGGAAAAAGAAAATTAACAGGTACCGACGGTAACAATCCACCTTACACCCTGAAGGTAGTTATGTCAAAGGTTGTTCCTGAGTAAAAAATTAGGGAGCAAAGAAAAAGCCTGCTTAAGCAGGCTTTTTTGTTATTCTCCGTTTTCTTCTCTTCTTTTTGTTTCCCTGTACTGTGCCCCCTTTAGTTCATCCCTTCTCTTCACGCTATCTTTTACGTAGTGTGTTCTTTCTCTTAGCTCTTCAATTACCTTATGCTTAGAGAATCTCATCTTATACCTTTTTAGAGCTTGCTCTATCGACATTTTACCTTCTAGTTTAATATGGATCATAATCTATATTTATTCAGTTGGTTTCTGCTTTTTGGCGGTTATTTTAACTTTCACAGGGGTAGAAGTCGTTCCCTCCTTTTTTGGGTCAAAGTCAAGAGTAAACGTATCCCCTGGATTGATCTTATTGCTGATCATTGTTTCAGCAACAGTATCCTCTACGTACTTCTGAAGAACTCTTTTTAGTGGTCTAGCCCCGAATTTAGGATCATATCCAACCTCCGCTATCTTCTCTTTTAATGCGTCAGTTATCTTGATCTTAATACCGATTGTTTCAAATCTAGGTTTCATTCTATCCAATTCAACATCAAGAATCTTAATAATGTTTTCCTTAGCCAGTGAATCGAAATAGATGATTTCGTCAAGTCGGTTTAAGAACTCTGGTGAAAATGTTTTTTCCAACTCTTTCTTAAGCAGGATCTCACCTTCTATTTTTGCCTTCTCCGCCTTGTCCTTGGAGAATCCGATGCTAGATCCAAATTCATTTAGTTTTCTCTGCCCCACGTTGGATGTTAGAATAATCAGTGTGTTCTTAAAATTAATCTTTCTACCAAGACCATCGGTTATTAAACCTTCGTCCAATATCTGAAGTAAAGAATTAAAGATGTCCGGGTGTGCTTTTTCAATCTCATCAAAAAGAACTATTGAGTATGGCTTTCTTCTAACCTTTTCTGTCAGCTGCCCACCTTCTTCGTGACCAACGTATCCAGGAGGTGCACCAATGAGCTTAGTGGAGTTAAACTTCTCCATATACTCGCTCATATCGACTCTAATTAAAGCATCGGCATCCCCGAATAATTGTTTTGCCAATTCTTTGGCAAGTTGAGTCTTTCCAACCCCAGTAGGACCTAAGAATATAAAGGAGCCAATTGGTTTATTGGGATCTTTTAGTCCCATCCTATTGCGAAGAATAGCCTTTGCTATTTTATCGATCGCTGGTTCCTGCCCTATCACTTTGGATTTAAGATCTGGACCAAGATTAGCAAGTTTCTCATTCTCCTCCTGTGTTACTTTTTTCAAAGGAACCCCACTCATCATCGAAACTACCTCGGCTACTTTATCGCCATCAACCACCTTCCGGTCTTCCTTAAGTTTGCTCTCCCAGTTTTTTTGTTCCAGCTCTAAGTTAACTCTGATCTTTCTTTCTAGATCCCTAAATTTAGCAGCAGCCTCGTAGTCTTGTTTAGTGACTGCGTCTTTTTTATCAACGTGGATACTATCAAGATTCTTCTCCAGGTTCTTGATTGCCTCTGGAACTTTAACTTCTGTTAGCTGTGTTCTTGATCCTGCCTCGTCTAAAGCATCTAGAGCCTTGTCTGGGAAATTTCTATCAGTGATGTATCTCTCTGTTAGCTTAACACAATTTAGAATAGCATCCTCTGTGTATGTGACATTGTGATGCTCCTCGTATTTGCACTTGATGTTATTTAGGATTTTAATAGTGGTATCTGAATCCGGTGCCTCT
>Ga0181346_1000172_pt1 | contig 26533 bp, 21 predicted proteins | sample Su13VDMM15DN_FD_130100 | JGI IMG/M metagenome (GOLD analysis project Ga0181346, IMG submission 130100) | Freshwater viral communities from Lake Michigan, USA - Su13.VD.MM15.D.N | ecosystem: Environmental > Aquatic > Freshwater > Lake | place: USA: Michigan | collected 2013-07-15 | reverse complement strand
TTGGTGTTACAGTTGGTGTTAACGTTGGTGTTACAGTTGGTGTTGGTGTTAACGTTGGTGTTACAGTTGGTGTTGGTGTTAACGTTGGTGTTACAGTTGGTGTTAACGTTGGTGTTACAGTTGGTGTTGGTGTTAACGTTGGTGTTACAGTTGGTGTTGGTGTTAACGTTGGTGTTACAGTTGGTGTTGGTGTTGGCGTCGGTGTTGCAGCCGCCACGTTTCCTCTATATCCTCGCGCTGATCCCGCACTAAATGTTCCTAATACCGGCGTCATATTATGTGTATTTGGTAATTGATCCCAACAATATATATGACGCCGACGCCGACGTTTTTATGATGGTGAACGTATGTGCATCAAGACTGTTGATGTTTGCCGAACCAGATGTTCCTCCCTGCCACCGTGGCGTAATTGCTGCACCATCAATTTGATATACCGATGCGGAATATGCAGTTGCTGCATTTAATACTAACACGGTTGCCGTTAAACTTTGCCCCGAATACATCGTGCTATTTAGTGTTGTGCTTGCGTTACCACGGAAATTTAATGTCCAATTTGTGGTTGAACTTGCACTATGGAACAATATTGCTTGATCTAGCACATTATAATTTAATGTGGTTGGTGGTGCCGAGGCAGTTACTGCTACTCTTTCAATTATTGATTGTACCATTACGGTGCCCGACACGTGCAAGGATGCACTTGGAGCCGTTGTTCCAATACCGATATTACTACCGCTTTGATATAGTATACTAGATGATAATGCCGTTGAACTTGTCCACAAAGGAATATAATTTGTAACTCCACCCGTTATACTATTCGATGCACTAATAGATGATCCAACGAAATATGTGGGCGCTGAAAGTGTAGCAAGTCCAATGGAGTTGTTATTAACATCTAAATATTGTGCCTTAAAAGTTAATATTTTATTGGCATAATTGATATTAGGTATAAGTACATCAATTTCATCTGGACTGAAGAACGGTTCTTGTGCAGGTTTTACTGATACGTTTGCAATGTTCCAAAATCCACCATATGCCACGAATCGCAATCCAAAATTACCAGTATTAATAATTTTGGGTATGAAGTTGAACTCCGTGCTTTCAAAATTTTGTCGTTGAAAGGTAGATGTTGGTGATAACGTGCCCAGCAATTGTCCACGGGAATCCGTATTTAGTATTTTCCCTCCAACGCCTGGTTCTTTTACTAAATATACTTCCAATGAATAATCATTTTGATTTAGTGTAATTGATGCCGATGTACGACTTACAATTGCATCAAATGCAAGTGTATATTCTCCTCGGGGAAATAGTTGTATTGCATTAGTAGTTTTTGTTCCAATAAAGTATGAAACATTGTTAATGTAACTACTACTAACAATTTGTGGAGTTGCGGTTATTGCATCTAATAACACATTAGACGAGTATACGATAGGAAGATATGAAGATGACAGCGACGAAGAGATGTAATATAAAGGTAAAATTGGTTCATAGTCATTTTTTTGTAATGACATGGTTTCGCTATACCAATAATCAGCAATTGTTACATCACCAAAGTTACCAGTGTTTACAATTTTACTACCGCTGTCTACTGCCACCAATTCAGTAACGGTGGTATTTATATCTCCCAGTGATACAAACTCACCGGGTTCAGTGGTGGGTTTATAAGACAATCTAATTTTGTTAATTTCACCAGATATTGTTTTTAGATCTACTAGTCGGAGTTTTGCAAATGATACACTTGATCCTAAATTAGCAGTGGTTAATTTACCATATTGAATATTGATACTACTACTCACTAAAACTGACCCCAGTGGTTGAATTTCGGTAGTATATATTCCGCTACTACTTATCACACCACCCAATATTAGTGTTCCGTTATTAGTATAAATTAATGTTCCGTTGGATTCTGCAAGGTCTTTGTTATAAATTTTAGTGATTGGTATACTAACACTTGCCGTTTCGGAGACGGTGGCACTACTAAACGTAATTGTTCCTGTGATGAAGCCGTTCAAATAATCAGCCTCATATTGCCCAGCTCCACGAATCTTTGCTAAATATCCATTTGGAAATACATTATAATATTTTGGCGTAAGTTCAATACTTGCTGTCGCCGCAAGTTGCTCTGTAAACAATGATGAGCTGGGTGAAAAGTAGAATTTTTCCTCTACCACCACTGACGGGGGAGTTTGAAATCGAATGGGTGTTTTATTTTCTATCAGTGGAGAAATTGCTACGTCTGCCGTCCATCGAACATTATATTTACCCCGCCAGATATCAGGAATCGGCGTTCCATCTAAGTACGTATCAACACTCCCCAACAATACAATTTTTCCAGGTCCAATAGGTGTATCATTATATACTTCAATTTGTACAAGTCGTGAGTTGCCTTCTATGAAAAATGCAACCGGGGCGCTATATACAGTATTTCCATCTTTGTTTAATATTTCGGCGAGTATTTTTGAATTTGGACGTAACGCCACATTTCCTGCCAGTAGAAACGCATTACGGCCGCCATAAAAATTACCATCAAATTGTGTGACTTTGAAGTAATCTGATCTGGCGGCCTTATCTTCTATAAGAACATCATATTTATAAAGATTTAACGGTTGTATAGATTTTCTGGTACGTGCCATTCACTTCTCAGTTATATCCGTGGGTATGTATAAATAGTTTACTCCCCGTTTAAATTGAGATTTGTGAATACCCATCCTCTCGTTTAATTTCAATTAGAGTATCTACCATATCACGGGCAGTTTCCAAGTGACTTACTATTAATATAAAATCAAAGTGTGTTTTGAGTAAATTGAATAGCGTTTGCATAGAATGCATATGTTCCGCATCCAATACACCAAAGCCCTCGTCGATAATCATAAAGTTTGACTTCGGAAGATTGCTCGCATTCATGAGTGCAATGCGAATGGCAAGACTACTCACAAATCGTTCCATACCAGAAGAATTTTCTAATGGCCAAATGCGGTCATAGTCATAAATTAATTTACCATTAATATTTTTACCGTCTACTTCCAATGCCACTGTAAAGTCTACAATCTGTGAGAGGATTGAATTAATCTCAGATTCAATATTAGGAATTGCCTTACTCATAAGTTCGTAGGGAATGCCGTCACGACCCACCGCCGTCATATATTGATTGTATGCTTCGTAAGTAATTTCCAGTTCCTCTGCTTCCTTTAACTTATTGACCAATTCTTGCTTCTTTGATTCTAATACACTAATATTACCATGCAAAGTACGAAGATTCTGTTCTACCGATTGCATCATTTTTTTGTTCGTAGTAATCTTTTCTTGAATCTGTGCAATGTCTGTATCAATGGTTTGATTGTGTAGGATATTTTCTTCGTTGGTTTTATAAACAACAATCTCATTCTCAATATTAGGAATAGAAATTTCTATTTTTTCAAGAACTACCTTGCAGTTTGCCAGCACAGTTTTTGACTTTTCTACGGTAAACCCACATACTTCAATTTCTTTTTGTGCAACAAGTGCTTCTTCATATAGTTCTTTATCCGCTTCTAACGGTTTCATCTTATCAATAATCTGAGTGATGGAGTCTTCTTGGATAAGTCGTTTTGCATTTAACTCATCCAATTCATTATTTACCGCACCCAAATCTTCAATAACCGATGCATTATTGGTGACACATACATCACAATTTAAATTATACTTGTAACTGGACAGTTTATTCTTGAACTTTGTTTTTTCATCAATCTTGGTATTAACAATACGAAGCGCACTATTGCCCGTTACCAAAATATCATTTAACTTATTCCAGTTTGCAACGGATTCCTTAAGAGCAACCATATTATATTGCTCAAAGTCACCTAGCGCATCAGTTAAATCTGCGTTACTATTAGTCAATGCATATTCTGCAATGGCTACATCTTCTTGCGCTATCTTACGATTGGTGGTTGCCTTAGTTAATGCAGCAGTTAAATCAACAAGATTACCAGACGTTGGTGGAACAGGACGTTTTAATTCTTGTGTAGAAATTAATACATCATCAAGTAATTCACGACTTTCTTTAAGTTCCATATGTTCTACTTCAACGTGCGACACTTCTTGTTGTGCCGTAGTCAGTTGATTATGTGTAGACGCAATATTATCGGTGACTTCTGATTTTTTAAATCGTTTAAGAACCCCCGTAATTTCCTTTGCTTCATCGTGGGCAGCATCAAATAATTTATCGAAGATATTCAATCCCATAAACTGAATAAGCAAATCTTTCCGTTCCGAATGTGACTTATCAATGAACAAAGCATTACTGGTTTGTCCACTCAATGCCGTCATTACAAAGTCTTCATATGACCCCACATAATTACGAATATTAGCATTCGTATCTCGACGGTCTTCGCCATTTAAAGAAACATTGCCAGTAGAAGTAACCTTCCAGAATTGCGCATCAACCTTGACATCTCCGTTTTTCTTACGAGTACCATTTCGCTTGATACCATACACTTCGTTATTGATTTCAAAGGTCAATTCACATTCAAACGTATCCTTGCGATTATTAATAATATGATCGCCCTTGAATGCCCGTGGAGTCTTGTCGTATAGACAAAACATCAACGAATCCATGATGGAACTTTTACCACTGGCGTTTGCGGCAAATATTCCATACAATCCCTTCATGTCGGTAAAATTAATTTCATTATCTTCTCCATATGAAAACATATTGGAAAAGGTAAATTTCAGCGGACGCCAGTGAATATTTCTCGACTGATCATCGTGGTGAATTTTACTATTGAGGTCTTTATTAATGCGATGGACGGCAGTTAACACATCCACATCCAATGACGTATTATTTCGTGTCAACCAATCGGTGATTAACGTATTCTGCAATGACACATCGGTAAGATCCATTGCGTCATGGGCAACCGTGGTAGACCGATTAATTGTTTTGTTAAACCGACTTTTATTGACACTGAGTTCAATGATGTTGTGGTTGGTGCGGAGAGTTGTAATAATCTTTTTTACTTGTGTGTTATCAAGGTCACCCGTAAACAATCGCATGCGAACGTTCTTCGGCATATGTGACGGATAGGTAATATTTCCGTTTGACGCCTCTAAAGTTACATATCCATAATCATTATTAAGTGAAACAAACTCAAATGACCTATCTGGAACATTCCATAAACACCATCCATGATTCTCAAGACTTTCACCATGATTCTGTTGGATTAGGCTCGATGCATATACGATAATAGGATTACTCTCTTGGAGTACTTGGTGTTTATGAATATCTCCTAAAAGTACAGCGTCGAATCCATTAAATGTATCCACATGCACGTGCCGATTTGTAATCGTAAATCCTGCATCAGTTGTTGAACCGTGTACAGGTCCGTGGTACAGTGCAATTTTATTTGGTGCATCACATTCTTGTGCACGAGGCCATTCTGTTGCCTCGTCAAAAATAGACATGATTGCAAAATTAGTATCAGCAACGGTGACGATTGCCGAATATTTAATGTAATGTAAGTCTGGATGTTGTAGGCTGTTGACGATTGGGGTTAGACTATCTAACCTATTGGTGTTTGCGAGATTGCAATCGTGATTGCCCGCAATTAAAATCGTGGGGGCAATGTTGGCAATGTTGGACAAGAATCGTGAAGTAACTTCCACCATTTCTGGAGACATATCGGTCTTTGCATGGACAATATCTCCGGCCAATACAATGATGAAATCTCTGAGATTCTTTTTGCGAATATCTGCGTACAGTGTTTCAAATGCCGCTTCATATTCTTCATGACGACGGAATAATCTTATATGCGTATCCGCAATGTGAACTATTGATTTTAGTGTATCAAAATGTACTGGTATAATCATATATTTAATAACCGTTGTTCAATGTATTCTTTAAAATTTGTACTACGAGATTTACTGATTTCTTCCCACGCAGTTTCGAACCCCATGTCAGCCGCATCTTTACCTTTCGTTAAGACAATGCTGACATTCATTTCATATTGTTTAAGATGTTGTTCCAATTTCATAGCGTCAGATTGTGCATCTTCGTCCAAGAAAATAATTACATCTTTTACTTTGTTTTGTAATAATGCCTTTTCCAAATTCTTCGGGATCGTTTTGCCAAGTAACGGTATAGCATTTCTCCTAAGAGATATAGCATCAAACATGCCCTCACATAAAATTATTTGATCCTCCCAATTTGTCATATTTTCAAAACACACAATATTCTTTGTTACAGGAGGATTCTTATATTTCATCCCACCCTCGTAAAAAGACCGTGCAGTAAAATAATTTAATTGGTTGGTGTGATCGTAAGACGGGACAATGATACGACCGGCATATGCACCAGTTTCACAGTATCCCATGCGATATCGCAATATATCATCTGATCGAATTCCTCGGTGTTTCAAATACGAGGTTGCATTTAAATATGCGTAACTTTTCTGTGTTTTCCACAGCGGTTGATATTCATGTGGAAGATATAACTTAATATCTGCCGTCGTAGATTTATAGATTTTGATATCTTCATCACCCAATACTTCTTTAAACTGATTAATAAGTTCTTTTGAGATATTGAGTTTTTTTAGTAACCAAATGATATGGCCGCCCTTACTTCCGCATGTCCAACACTTCCATTTATTATTTGATATATTAATAGATAGTTTCTTTTTGCTATGATGACAAAACGGACAATGAAACAAGTATTCATCGCCTTGCTGGGTGTAATTCCCTATAATTTGTTGGAGTAGTGTGAGTAGAGTCATACTCGTAAGTTATCTAGATGATCACCATTTGTCAAGGGTTATACCACACCTCGGGCTAATCTAATGCCGATATCTTTTTTCAGTTCCTCTGGAACAGTTTCTAGCCAGTCTAGTAATAATTGAAAGTTATCTTCGTGTAATGATCCTTTCATACCGTTACTTGTTTTACATATTAACTGTATATTATTTATATTACTCGACCCACCCTTTGATATGGGAATAATATGATCGAATACAAAGGTGTTAATATTTAATATCTTATCACAGTATTTACATTGTTGCCCATAATAATTATACACCAATTCTCTGAGTTCTTCGACGGTGATATTACATTCAACATTGTGTTTTTTTGATCGTGCTACCATTGCAACTTTAGTCGAATCTATTCGTTTTAGAATTTTATTCACTACTTTATTTAAATTGCGTTTATGACACGATTTGATTTTTTCCAGAAATTTTTCTTGCCACTCGATTCGGATAGCAGTTTTTTGTACGGCGTGTGCCGATGGCGTTCGTGGTTTAGGTAAACGCAATTGAACCACATCATCGGTTGTTCCATTAAATATAACATGGACATCCGACGAGTGGTTCAATTTGGTAGTGCGTTTTTTCATAACCATTTATAGTAAAATTAACCGTTTATACCTGCAGGCCCAGGTCCATATCCACTACTATTGGGATTTGCCCGAGCAGATGCAAACGAACCCACAGGTAAGGATGCAAAGAATGATTTACCTACTAATTGTGAGAATTTGTGTAGTATTGTTCCTGGTGCGTTTCTTACATCACCAATTTGGGTGAACCGAGAATTTGCAAGATATGCGTCACCCTTTTTAACTCCTACTTGCAACCAACGACTTAATGGATAAGTTTTATCGTTGGTCGCTGCAGGGGTAGTTAATGTACCCGCCTCGTTGGGAGTAAATTCTTTCTGCACGGTATCTACGGCCGGTGTTCGTGTTCGTGGCCCACCGTCCCAGAAATTTACCCCAGGTGAGGCTGCAGTGCCTATAGTTTTGACCTGTGCTATGGTCGGTGAGGTGGCGGCCGTGTATCTCGTTAATAAGTCCATATAAATCTCCAAGTATTAGGTATCGAACCTAACTGTAAATGTTTGGTTAACATCAAAAGTTCTCTGAATTGGTTCACTTGTTTTTGCAACTGCCAACAATTCATATTTATCGTTATATAACCCAATTGTGGTAACGTATGGTTTGATTACCCCGGCCCTCATTAAATTATATAAATTCCACGTTGAACTTCCGCTAGATGGCTTGATGTTCATTTGATTAAACGATTGCGTAACACTACCCGTTGTGTCCGTATATGTGGATAATATTGACGGGTTAAATGGCGAAAAGTTAAAGTCCATAGGACGCAACTTTACATTTACTTGGTGTCGATTGAGCAGTACATCACTACTATAATCCACATATAAATTAGTGCCACTTACTATTTGTAATCCAATTGATGATATAGAAGTGTTTACCGACCCCGTATTATGTTTTATAACTGCTATACCCTTTTTATAAAAAATATTACCCAAGTATACATTAACAGATGCGCTTACATGATATAAATTTCCTCTACCATCGTCTCGTATATATGTATTTGCAATTTCAGTACTTAATTCGAATGATCCAGGCTTTATACGTTCTCCATAGAAATTCTGTCCAATGCTAAGTACATACGAATCATTGGACAGTCCTGCTAAACTAGAAGTAACTAATACCGATCCACTATAGAAATTTCCGTTATTGTAGAACAAATGTTTTATAGAAGAATATAAAATATATTCATATACTCCCGAGTCTTGATTTATTTTGGGAAAATCGCTTCCATAAAAATCTACAGTGTCATTTGTGGCGCGGTCGATGGTGACTGCACCAACTAAATTATCCGGAGAAGTAATATTTATTCCACTTGATCCTGATTGTAATTCCCAAGACATAGGTGCAGATGCATATATGTCTTCTACTGTATAATCTTTTGAATCTAATGTACTAAATACTTTCATGTATTACCTACTCCCGTTAAAAATCGAGTCGCACCCTTAACAAAACTTCCTCGTCAAAGCTTTTACGAACTGGCTTACTAAGTTTTGCCACCGCTAGTAATTCGTTGCTATCATTATATAATCCTATCGTGGTAATATATACTTTTGGATCATTTTTAAATTCCGATTGTACTAATACTCCCGTGGATGTATTTGAAAACGTTGGGTTATTAGAATAATTATATTCTTTATTTCGCAACCGCACGAAGTAGTGGGTTGATGCTATCGTTTCGGCCGAACGTGCTCTAAATCCTTTATTAGAACCAGATGCATTTGATGCATTTCTAATTGACACAAATAATCCCGTGTGATTATATGCCGATCCGTTTGTACTCCAATTAGGTTCGGTAAGCTCATGTATAATGGGTGCAAATGGAGATGTTTCAGAATTAAATGCGGTGGTCGATGAATAAAATAATGTTGTACGTGACGATGTTGCAACACTACCCGTTATTAATACTGACGAAGCAGATGTAAAAAATCCAACCGCCGGTCCAATTGCATTGGGGTTTAATACGATAATGCCCAAATCGGGATACACTAATCCATATCCAGGTCCACTGGTTCCGAATGTGGTAGCATTGGTCGATGATGAAATTGATCCCGATATAGTTGATAGTGCGCCAGAAATTATATTATACACTCGGCCTGCTTTACTGTTTGCCGTCAATGCACCCAGTGTTTGCCCACTATCGTCGATGAATGTTCTAATACCATTGGCACCAGACAATGGAAGTTCCCAATTGCCAGGATCAAGTTGTTCACGAATTCGCGAGCGTTGAAAATTGATGACATAAATGTGATCAGACTCTACGCCCTGAAAGGAGAACTTCGTGTCTTCTGGGTTTAGTAATAAATTTCTATATTGACTGTATATTGCCTTGGTCGGTAATTTTGATTGTTCATTTACGTCGAGTGTTGGTGAGCCTCCGCCGTTTATATGACCATACGTAAGAGCAAATTGCACTTCTGCTAATTCACCACTTGCGCCACCGGGATCAATATTATATACATCGAAATAATATTCACCGCTAATTTTAGTTTGTTGCCCAACGGCAACATTAACATATAGTAATCCCTCAAATGATCCAGTATCACCGGAAAATAATCCGGTGGTTACGGTTGTGGGATTTGCTGGTACTATGTCGTCATTTTGAAGCGTAGTATAAATAGTCATATGTATATCCTAGTGTTGATTACGTTGTCGTTGCTGGGAGGATAACCACGGGAATTACTTTTGTTGCGCCCGTTTCATTACCAATAATAACTAACTGTGTTTCTGTTCTTGTGCTTACATTTTTTGGTGTAAGTGTAAACTGTGTTCCTGTTAGTACGATGGCATTTTGTGATGTTGCCGAGGAAGTTTCTCCGACAAACGTGGGCACCGTAGCGCTTCCAGCCACCCCGTTACTTGTTAATGTTGCGGCTTCTCTGTCATAAAGAACTGCGGTGTATCCAAGGCTTTGGTCAAGGTTGGTACCACCCGTAGTAATTACTGTTATTTGTTGACCCAACGCATTCGTAGAATAACTGAGTTCTATGGACAGTGGCGCAACTTGTAATAAAGGAATTGTATTTTGTCCACGACCAAACGTGACCAGTTTATATCGTAAATTTTGTGTTTCGTCCACCGATGCTTCTACTATGGGCATATTTTCAATGGCCGATCCGTAATATTCTGTGCCGAGCGGGTGAGCTGGATCGAATAGTGAATAATCAATCTCGTCGTCTGCCACCGCAAACTGTGTGATATTGAATGCCGAGCGGCCGCGAGACAGTAATTCCCGTCCTTTTTTTGTTAAGATAGCGTCAACGGTAACGCTTGCTTTATTTAAATATCCCATAAATAATAACTCCGAGTAATAAGAGGTCTGATATACATATATAGTATTGTTTGTTTTGTTACGTTACGTTTAGTGTTCCGCCGCCGCCGGTCGTTATTTCTGTGTTGGTTATAGTACGTGCCACGGTAATTTCCGTTCCCTCACTTACAAATATTTCTACCGGATCTTTTCCGTCAATCGTTGTGTCCTTTGTATTTAAACACCCCACATAATTTCTACGTTTAGTTGCGGTAGAGTTATCTCTAAAAAACCTATAGTGCTTTCGCAGATGTCCAAATGGGACTCTTGGTTCAATCTCTAGTGCATAATAGTATAATAATAATGTAATATTTTTACTAATTGCGTCTTGATTATCTATGGTGTAAAAAAGTTTCCCCAACGGAGGATTACTGTCTGCTACTAACGTGGCAATTGGTCCTATGTTTTCTATTCCATTGGTAGATGTAACTGCGTCTAATAATACGCCATGTGAACCGGTCGGCTGCGTCACAATAGCTCTGTTTATATCTTGATTACGTAAAATTTCAGTTCTATATAATCTAACTCGTAACCCAGAAACTCCAGTTTGCAAACCGAATAATAGTGCAATATTTTGTACCGATAATTCTCCTGTGATATATGTGTTACCTGCTATTGCTGGCAAATTGAACAAATCTACATATCGGTCAGGCGTATCTATGAGTTTATCTATTGATATTGTTGTAGTTTTAAAATTATTTAATTCTGGCTTTGCTACGGTATACGTATCAAATACAATTCTACGAGGAACTCTTTTTTGTATTGGTAAAAATTGTAATAATTCCCAATTTTCTTTATCTAGAGACGGCGGCAAATACGATGGAACTCCATCAATATAAAATGCAGTTCCATCCGTTGGCGGTCGATACGATGGTCTTGTTGTAAATACATAATATTTTCCATTTCCACCGGCTGCAGCCTTTATAGAGCCACTCACACTTGTAAACGTAGAATCTACTGATTGATATACTACATCATATATATTATACCTTGCACCCGATGCCCATGTTTTCTGATTATCGAATGTTTGATTTTCCATATTCCATGTTGCATTTAATGGTCTGGTATATACTGGTTTTTTTATAATGACTGGAAAATAGTAAATTCCCTGTGTATCATTAAAATATGTGTACACGCCAACATCTCTGAAATCAGTGGATGGCGGTATATCATATATTGCGGGTATAAATACACTTGTTACTCCGCCGGGGCGGGGTGTTTCAATTTCTGTTGTAAATAATTTTCTAGTGTACAATCTATTATATGGTTCTGCTCCAACACTTCCGTAATTTATATCGTTGTATGAAATTTTATTTAAATTGGACAGTTGTAAATCAATATTTGATGGTCTTTCTGGCTTAGATGAACTGATGTCCGTATAATTCCATTGTTCGTGTCGTTTAGTATACGTGCGACTTTCTGCATTTACATTGCGTATAGGTTCTATTGCAATTGCTTGTAAGTTTGAATAGCTACCCGTCATTAATGTAGGTTGCATATCTAGCAATGCGGTATACTTAATAGTATTTGCTGTCATTGGAAACGGCAAAGTTACTACTTCTTGTACTCTATATGTTGGATAGGCTCCTTCAACCTTTGCAACAGCAGATTCTATTGTATCAGATACATTAAATGTTGCTCCATAATCTGGTTTACTACTTGATAATGACCCCGCTGCTGCTAACGTTTTTTTCGTACCCGTTCCATAGAAACGAATATTTTTTACTGGTGGTATTTTTACTTGTTCTAGAATATTAGGTTCTATAAGTATTCCATCCAATACCGCTGCCTTTGAAGGAATGAAATAGTCAAGTACTTGATTTAACACCGACGCCACATCCGATGCAATTCGTATGAACTTATTCGTATTGACCGCTACATAATGATACTGTTGATAATGCTGTTTTAAAGTTTCTAAGGACTTGTCAAATGTCGTATATAATGTCGTCGGTGATCCTAGTACTGCATTAATATTTTCCAATCCCAAATTACGAATTATATTTTGATTGACAATTTCAGTTGGTGACATAGCCAATATGACTTTGTTACGTCCCGCACGAAGTTTTTTTGTTTGTGGTTGAACAATACTTTGTGTTCTATATAATCTTGATCCTTTGCTATTGTCTATGAATATTGGCGGTGCCGCCACTTTTATTTTATTTGATATGTATCCGCTAGATCCAACCAATGGCATTTCCTGCCGCACCGTTCTATTATATCGTACAAAATCAGATCCACTAATATTAACGGCTGTTAAATTTTCTAGCGACGGGGACACTGATATATTTTTGTACGGCGATTCATTTGCAATCTGTGATGCCGCGAGAGATGCGGTATTAATTTTATTAAAGGATAACTGCGCTATTAAATTGTCTGCTGCAGAAGAATATGTATCTCCCGCATTTGAACCCGCATCAAATGCAGTATTTAAAATTACTTCATCTGATAGGGTGTCATTCCATAAACGTACCTCGTCTACGGTCCAGTTTGCTCTAGCAATTACTCTACTACCAACTCCACCGATACCCAAAAATCCAGTATTTTGCCACAATGATGCAAATTTTGATGACTCACTTGATATGGAATTGAATATTACGTCTTCCCCATCAACCTGAGTTACGTATAACGATGCGGTTGATGCATAAACCTGTATAGTTACGCTTACCCGTTCATTTAAAAGTTCTTGAAAACTACTTGACAATAATACTATATTACCGCTTCCCGATGTAAGTTGAATTTTACTAAGAGTTGGTATAGTAGAATGTTTTGCCAAATGCAATCCCCACCTTGCATCACCAGTAACCAACGTGGCTATACTTGATGTAATTGCCGAAGGCACGCACGTAAATTGCAGTGTGGTCGGCGACCGCAACGATGCTGAAACGGGTATAGTTACGTATGATGTTTTTGTTGTATCGAACTTCAATCCATTTGTATACTCATCGTATATATGGTATGAGCTTGATTCTGGCGTACCCGTTTCCTTTACACTGAGTAATTGCGGACCAATACCAAAAGTTTTTAATAACGTTTCTAACGCAGTCTTTGTACCCTTTGCCTTTGCAAAAAACGGTAAATTATGTAATAATCTTTTATAAATTTCCGCCGACATATCTCGCCGCGGAATTTCTGAGTCAGTTCCGATGATATTATCCGCCAGATTATATACGGAATTTAACGTGGGCAGTGTAAATCCAATGGATTCTGCAATCTCATTCACTAAATCTTTGGAAAGTTCTTTATTAGGATCTAACTGTCTGCTGTAGATATTCGGGAATTGATCAACGAACGGTTTTATCGTATCAAAGAAATGCCCTATCATAGAAACAAACGTGATATATGCCCCAGAGCTATCATCTTCCCGCAGATGTGATGGGATTGTATTAACTAAATTATTTTCGTTAAACTCATCAAATCGTTGTGCAATTAGACTTTGCGTTGTATACCAATTCGTGATCGTATTACTACTAACGGGCCACAAGCTACTTCCAGACTTTGGCCAATATCCAATTGAATTATATTCTTGCCCCGTGTCTGCATAATGGGCAGACGCAGAATATGGACTATTAGATCCTGATGGAGTGAAGTACAGATATTGCTCGTACCGATCAAATCCACGGATGATATCTTCTTGTTGTTTTGCAAATGTTGCCGATTGATCTTGTACGTAAATTAATCCAACGGATGCAGTATTTGATGTATATGTAGATAAGAATTGTTTACGGCTACTCTCCAATATTTCTACCTGACGAACTTTTTCCTTAAACGTTTCAAGTCGCATAGCAGCAGACCCGTAAAACATAAAATTATTATAATTCGTAAAGTCTATGTTCAACTCCGATGAATTGAAATCATAGGAATACCACTGTCTAAAGATTTCATCTTCAAATGATTTATTTTGAAATGTATCCGTTAGTCCTATCGAACCCGATTGCAATGACAGTTTTTGCAATGTCATATTGTTCAGAGATTTTCCAGTATCTAAATCTGCTTGTACTGCTAAATTTTTTGGACGTAGGTATGGCGTTGCATCTAATTCAGGTGCAAACCGAACGCGAACTTTGTCAATTAGTGTTTTGGTAACTTCGCGACTTAAGAATACAGAAGAACTGACGTTAATATTATCTGGAACTGGCTGTAATAATTTTAATTGTATTCGCGATATATTATTTTCATCGGTTGGACCGTACCGATATGCCAGTGCTACGGATTGTCTATCTTCACCATAGTTCAATAATGTTTTTAAAGTACGTTCTTCATCTACGTAATTATCTATAGCCGTTTGTAAAAATTGCAATGCCGACGCAATCAATGGCTGTGAAATATTAACATCAATCAGTGTAGGATTAATTGCTATATTATAATTTCTTGTAAATGGCTGCGATGGCGTTACTGATGGCGATATAATTACTCGGATAGCAGCCTGTATTGTCGTATTATACATTTTTAAGTACCACTGTGCCGTTTAGTAAATTTTTTACTGTAAACTGTATGGATAGCATCGTAGGTGTGATACTAGATCGTTGATCTAAAAATGAAGTTTTTAATTGGACGGGAAATGAAGTTTGTATATTTGGTGCCAATGTAAATACATATGGACTAGTTGTATTATTTGTATTTATATCAAGAATTTTATCGTTAAATTCTATAGTAACTTCCAATGGCGCATTTAATGTCGTGTTACGGACAATGATTGTATCATTATATTGCTGTTCTGCTCCTATTACATAATTAATTTCAGACGGTGGATTGAAACTAATTGTTACCATATCATTTATAGAACTAACAACCTGAGTTCCTGTTGATGGTCTATATGGTTCATAATTAAGTAAAAATGGAATCATTATAATTCTCTGATGCCAACTGACATTTGCAATCTAGATGTGCCATCACCCAATTGATTTAGTAAGGCGGCCGTGGTTTGCACAACAAATTGTACATCACTTCTTGGAGCAATTATAAATTTATTGGGAGTGACTGCAATATCCGGGTTGGTTATTATTTGTATTTCGTATGTTAATTGCGTTGATGCGTTAGTTGCTGTTATTACTTGTGCCATAGGATATTGAGTGGACCCACGTTGATATTGAAATGTCAATTCATTATTTAAATCAGGAGTAAACGTAATTTGTGTTAGTGGCTCCCAGCACGTTCCCCCACCAGGTCCGGTATACACTACTTCACGGCGATTAGTTGGAACGCCGGTATATAATTCTTCGGAAATGCAATCTCTCCACCGTAATATTATTTCTTCTGTTGGAGTTGGAGTCGGTGTTGGCGTTGGCGGTGGTGGCGTATTACAAGTTTGTCCATTTGAACAATCTGTGCCAAGATTTTGAGGTACTTGTGCGTTTCTACCGGCTTGTGGAATATCGGCCGAACAAATGTTTGTAAATGAGGTAAACGTTTCTGTTGTTCGAATTGATCCCGCTACACATGGTCTGTATGTTACTTCAAATGATTGTCCTTGCGCAGTTGGTGCTACGAAATAACATTTACATTTGTCTTGTGTGGGGTTTCTTGCAAATCTTGCTTCATATACATCATCTTTATCCGACAAAATGGCGGGAGAATAATTAGTAGACCATAAAAGACCGTTTAAATACCACCCCACAAACGTATATCCAGAATTTGCAGTTGCTTGAAAATTAGTTCTTTCACCAAGTCTTGACACGATAACGGTGCTAGGGATTGGCGTTAACAAGCTTGTTCCACTAACCACCCCACCCTCGGTCGGTGCGGCCACCAAGGTAGTAGTATACCTCCGTGGAGCACCTATTAATTCAAAAAATGCAGTTACCGTTCTATTTCCATCAACCGTAAAACTTATTGGCGTAGTTGTTTGTGTACTTATCAAATTGTTTGTTACACTGTCACGCAGTTCAAATTTAGTAAAGGTGTGTGTATTTGCAGGCGCGGCATTAATTCTAACGGTTCTTCTTACAGGACCATCTAACTCTCCAGATACAATATTTATTGATCCGCCAATTGGTGGTTCTGCGACCAATGTAACGACGGTAGATGGCGGTGGACCACCTATTAATTCAAAAAATGCAGTTACCGTTCTATTTCCATCAACCGTAAAACTTATTGGCGTAGTTGTTTGTGTACTTATAAGGTTGTCTGTTGTACCATCACGCAATTCAAATCTACTAAAGGTGTGTGTATTTGCAGGTACGGCATTAATTCTAACAGTTCTTCTTGCAGAACCAACCAACTCTCCAGATACAATATTTATTGATCCGCCAATTGATGGCTCTGCGGCCAATGTAACGGCGGTAAGTAGCGGGGTAACTGTTAATTCAAAAAATGCAGTTATCGTTCTATTTTCATCCACTGTAAAACTTATTGGCGCAGTTGTTTGTGTACGTATCAAATTGTTCGTTACACTGTCACGCAATTCAAATCTACTAAAGGTGTGTGTACTTATAGGGAATGCGTCAATTATAACACTTCTTCTTGGGGCTCCGACTAGAGCTCCCGCTATGATATCTATTGATCCGCCATTGAACGCATCTAATGTAACTTCGGTAAGTGATTCCGGTGGAGGTGAATCACATGCGGCAATATTAGTAACGCTGATTTGATATGGACCAGCTGTTATACTTGGTTGTGACTTCGAACAGATGGTTGTAGAAAATAATTGCTGTCCTGCCGCATCAGGATCGGCCGACGCTTGTTGTATTAAATTTATGACTCCCGTTGAGTTTACAACATTATTACCGCAGTCTGTATAGATTACCGTTACTGTAACATCACTACCTGCTTGAGCAATTGTTGTGAGAGAGTATTCTCTACAAATACCACTGAAATCTGAAGCGGGTGTGGTTGTAGGTGTGGGTGTGGGTGTGGGCGTGGAACGCGTTCCACCTCCTGACTGACCAGTAGTTCCTGCGCCGTCGGTTTGTTCATCATTTAAAAAAAATTGAGAATTGAACGGAATTGTCATATAATATATACCTTAACTTACGTTGATGCGCATGTCCATAATTTGGCGCAGATTTGATATTTTATCAGCTACAACAGAACGAATGATTTGCTCGTATTCATCTTGTTGGATTCTATCATCTCCATTAATAACTATTTCTTCGCTGATGAAAGTGTACAGTTGTAGAATTAAGTCATTTATTTGTGCGTCAAAAGATTCACGCAAGTTTAATGCATCAATACGTGCTATAGTATTTGCATATGTTTGGTTTATTTCTAGAATTTCTATGTTATCCACTACCGTTTTTGCCGTAACCCCCTCGGTTGGATCATTTAAATTTATCCCAGAAGTAAAGATTTTTTGTGCCACACCAACCGCATCCGATTTATTAAATGATGGTTCAACAAATTCTCTAAGTAAATATGTATCATCATTTCGTGTTACCGCATCAATAATATTATTGAATGTTAATTGAACTTCGGTACGTGACGGTGATATAGTATCTATTGTTAATCGTCTATCTGTGTAACTACCAATTTCATCTGAGAAGAAATTTAATACAAGTTTGTAATCTCCAGGAACTAGTATTAAGTTTTTATCTATAAATAATTTTGTAAAATCTATTCTAATATAATTTTTATAGGAGTTGTCGCTATATGAAACAATGTGCGACTTAATAATTTGGTCAGACAATGTAATAGTTGTACTTAACAATAATTGATTTCCTGGAATGGTGTAGAAATGTACTTCTACCGTATCCTGTGCATCGAATGCAAAACTTGCTGGAACTTCTTCAAACAAAATTAGTTCATTTGGATTACTTACAATTCTTGATGCCGCAAATCGTGGCTCAGTTTGCGTAGTAATATCACTTCTAAAATTTGCTTGATTTGGCATATTATAAATTTGACTCAGTAGTTAGTTCGGTAAATCTTGTATCTATATTTCGTATAACGTCAGCATTGTATCGTTCAAAATAAATAGGGACATAATATCCCTGCGATGCGGTGGGCTGAGTAGTCATACTTGGACTTTGTAACATTGTTGAGCCATCAAAATCTAACGGTGTTACAATTGTAAACGGATATACCGTTGAAATTTCCGGTTGCAATTCTTGCAATGACTGCGTGGTTTGCACTAAATTGGGAGATAATGTACGGGTATCTAATTCATATACGTCACCCTCTGGAGAGAAATACGAAGAAGACACTATTATAATATCTTCGTTATCCTTATTAAGATCTACCAAAAATTTTGGAATATATGAATTAAATATACTATGCATCACTGTCTACTTTAAATGTGTAATTAAATTCTGGGAAAAATACTAACCCGCTGGATTTTATTTTTAAATCTAAGGTGTAGTATCGGTTAACTTCCAACCCCGACGTATCCAATAATATATATGATCCCGAAGTATCGCAGTTTATTGCAGAATATTGATCAAAATCATATAATACCATATCTGCTACTTGATCCCGTACTCTATAGTATGATTCCGAGGGTAGGAAATATACATTTCTATATCGACTCGTTGCATCAAATTTTCTATCAGGATATGGTTCTCTTACTACCAAGTATACCTTATCGACTTCTCCTAACGTATATGCTTCTTTTATATTTTTTGGTACAATTGTAACATTGCCGTTGGGAATACGTTTTAGACTTCCCGTGACAAATGTCTGGTCTACTTGTACAATTTCCAGTTTTGGAGCAAATATAGTATGCGTATTGCCCGAAAAAAACTTAATGTTTCCAATGTTAGTAGAGTCTAATTCGTCTGCATCTGGAAATTTTATTATTAATCCATTCCACGGCGTTATATTTGAACCAGATACAACCGGCGCAATTAAATCAGTGACATCAATTTTTACATCTTCAATGGGAACTTTTGAAAAAGTATATGATGCAGAGATTGTTGTGGTATAATTACTGCCCGAAGTTGCCCATACATCTGTAGTACTTCTGTCAATCCACGTTACACCATCTTCCGCATTCTGCGTATCTTGATAAAAATATCCACTTCCTTCTACCCAACTTTGTGATATTGGATATATTTCCAATGTCTGATAACGGTTGACATTTGTTGCATTTGCAATTCGTAGATTTAAATAATACACCGAAGATGTTGGATATTGCTGTAGTGAAGGAATATCAAACGTTATCAACATTCTCGTTGACCCCGAGGCATATTCATTGGGCCCATCCAATGATTTTATTATTTTTCCCACTTCAATAATTTCATCAAGTCCAGTATTTAATGTTGGAAATTTTTCGTAGATAGTTGCGTCTTCTGACGTTGGTAGAAAAGTTCTCATATATTATCTCAATTATTGACGAACAAATCCAACAATATCCGTTTCTGGATATCGTATTTCGAATATGCTTGGGTCAAGTGACGGGTATATTACATCGTCCACCGTTGCTTCTTCAATGGGATATCTATATTCAAAATAATCACGACCATCTTTAAATCTATATTTGTTCGTAACAATTACATCAGACACCGTTTGCACCCCTTCTACTGAACCAATAGTCAATCGAAGATCATTCATAATAATTGGTTGATTAATCTGCCAGTTTGTAATATCAAAGAAACTTTTAATTGCGTCAATACATCGTGCAACAACATCGTTCATATTATAACTGCGATACGCAACAATATGAAATTCTATTCCAATATTTACCACGAAGGCATCTAAAATATTAACATCATCGGTTAATACTCTATATTGTTCTAAGTATTTTGCTAAATTCTTTTTGACTAATGTATTCAAGGTAGCTAAATTTTTATTTTCATCATGCCCGAGCACATATAAATTAATTGAATTTGGTGCTACTGGATCTACCACATACGTGCGGTTATTAAATGGATTTTGATCATTGTTTAGTTGTAATGACCCCGAATCTTGTCGTGCAATTGCATTAATTTGTTCATCGCGTACCACAAATACTTTTGACACCGATCCAAACTGCGCCGGCATTGCATAACTTCGTACCAGATAATCCTTGTCAGTTACCACACGATTTTGTGCGTTAAAAAAGGCCAGTGCGTTCTCTCGTATTTCTTCAACAGACTCGGTATCACCGCCGCCGCGTGCTGGTTCTTCATTGATAATTGCCACACTTGATACTACTTGATTGTACAATCCTTGTTCTGCGGTAGCATAATCGGTAATATTATTTGCAATCTGTGCTACGTCTACTTGCGTAATGGTATTGGACGCAACGTTTGATTGCACTCCACCGCCTACTAAATAGGTCACTGTTAATGTAGTATTAGCAGGTGCCAATCCAAATGTATCCGTTGATATAAAATCTGCCGGATCTAGAGATGAATTACTAATGACTTGGTTGTATTTTGAATTTGCAATTTGTGTGGAATTTAGCGTTACCAGTTCATCACTGGTGTCGCTTGTTCCCGACCCGAAACACAGTTCTAATTTCATATCAGAATTAATTCGTGTTACAAATCTTCTTGGTTTTTTGCGAAAGATTGCAAGTTTTGCAGGAGACAGTGATCCAGACTGCATAGTTTCGCTAGAGAAAAATCCATCAGATCCTCTAACTGCTGTATCACGTTCTTCTACAATTAAATCTTGACCTAAATAATCTACTTCATAAAACAAATTACCATTAGAGTCTTCTACCGAAATAATAGAAATTACGTTTGTATCTGTGATTTCTATTTTAGAAAATTTCTGCGCCGATCCAAATGAAAATGTTGCAATTTTTACATCAGCCGACACCAGTTTTATTTTTTTTGATACTACATACATAGTCGGTGCATTTGAACCGTCTCGGGCCAATACACGAATGTTTCTATTAGTGGGATCGGCAAAATCTACATTATCAATAGATCGAAAATTCTGAGTTGGTGGTGTATTTGTAGAAAATTTTGAATTTGCTAATATTTTTAAAAAGAATTTTTTATCTGGTTCGTAATTAAATGTTACGCCAAGTGCGGGAACCATTTGATATATATCCGCTTCCACTGTTGCAGTTGCTGTAAGTTTGGGTTTATATCCCAATGCCTGTGATATGCTCACTACATTATTTCGTTCCTTTGCAAATAACAGTAAATTTTCCTTAAACTGATTATCAATATAAAAGGACATAACATCCCCAACGTATGCTGCCATTTCGACAAACATCATGCCCGGAGATGCTTCGTTGAAATCACTATACGTGTTGGGATAATATGATTTAGCAAATTCTATTAAGTTCTGCCGATATTCAGAGAAATTTTTTGCTAAATAACTAACGTCCTTGAAGTTTGGATTAAATTTTTTTGTAATGGATTGATTTACTGCCATTGATTATCTCCTAAAACGTTAGAATAATAGTGTCTCTGATATTTGGATTCTGTCTTAATCTGTAACCAACATATAACTGAAGTCTATTATTATCCAAGTCGTTTGGTGACGCATTGAGTTCAAATTGTACCAGTTCTAAAAATGGCATCCAACGTTCTACTGCATTTACTACCGAGAGTCTTGCCCCTTCAATATTTTCTGGAGTGAGTTGCTCAAATAAATAATCATGAATGCCGCACCCAAACTCTGGTTGGTGGACACGCTCTCCCTTTCTAGTAAGTATCAAATTTATAAAGTTTGATTTAACTTGAGTTAATGTATCAAATGCTTGTTGAAAATATCCCATATTTCCAATTTGTATTGGTAATGTAATACCAATTGCTTGTGCCATATCTTATCTCAAGTTAATTTCATCGCTTTCATCATTGCAGAATAATCTCTTGTAATTGCCTTTACCACTTCTGGATCTGCATTGGCTGGTATGTTATCAGGAAGTCTTGATGGTAAATTGTTTGTGGTTGCCCGCAATGTACTACCGTCATATGTTACTCCCATCAATTCTGCCAGTTTACTACGGTCAAGTTTTGGCGCAGTTCTTGTTGGTTCTGTTACATTTTCTTTGAGCTGCTTAATTTCTGACACTGCTTCGGACAACATTTGTGGCAGAATTCTAGAAACTTCTTCCTCAACAATTGTGCGAATGTATGCTTTAAGTAATTGCTTGTCCATAAAACACTCTCTATATAAATGGTGGTAAGTTAAACTTTACGGTGATTTTGAAGTTATAATTTTAATATTTTTACAAAGGCAATTTTGGTATCGTCGGCAATGATATCTTTGGTATTTCTGGTATCTTGGGAATCGGTGGTAATTTTGGTATTTCTGGTATCTTGGGGATTGATAATTCTTTTGGCTTCATCGGATATTTAAATGTTTCTTTTCCTTTTTTCAAATTTTCTTTACTTACTTTTTGTCGTAAGTCTTGTAGTTCTTTTTTTGTCTTTGCATATGCTTTTTTTGCTAATGCTTTGACATCAATTGCCGGTAATTTTGGGGGAAATGCTAAATATACCGTTAATGCCAACGCCAACGTTTCAGTTAATAATGCTAACTTCTCCGTTACTTGGTTTTCTATGTTAGCCTTTTGTGCTAACAATTCTTGTTGTTTGTCTGCTACCAATGCCATTACTCTAGCTTCCGCTTCTTTTTTTATGAACTCCGGATCTTTGTATTTTGCTAAAGCGTCTAATTTTGCCTGTGCTGCATCTGCTGCAACATTTGCCTGATCAATTGATGCGTTGGCCGCATCAACAGCATTGTTAGGAATTGATGAATTTGATGCGGCCGCTTTTGTAGCGGCAATTGCACTTTTTAACGGGTCAATTGCCATAATTATAATACCTTATAATAGTTATCGGAAAGTTTCCATTTACTGTTTTCGGTTTTTATTTGTTCACCTTTCTTAAATTCATTTTTTTCAATAAGAGCAGAGGTATTTTCATTTCCCATATTCACAAATACATCAGAACTATTAAACGGTGCACCAGAGTATGGTAATTTTTTAATTGAACCTACATTTGGTGGTATCAATTCGGCATATAATGCTGTTAGTGCGGTCACTATTAATGGTGATAGCACTGCTGGGCCCACTGGTGTTATTACGTGTGCCAGAGTTGCCGGCCCAGGTGTCAGTGGGGGAAGCACGGTAGTTGGTATTGGTGACCCTATAGATTGGTATGTCGGAACTTGTGGTGGCGTCACACCGATTCCCATCAATGCATGAATTAATCTTGCAAGAAACATTGATAAACTTGTACCACCCACCGTGGGTTCTGCATCATTTGTAGAACTTCCCAAGTATATTTTTTTAGCAAGTAATGACATAGTACCCATTCCAACCATTGACATATCATTGCCAGATATAATAGTAACATCAGAATCTGCTTGTACGTCAATGCGGCGACTTGATTTCAGTTCTATATCTAAATTTGCGGTTAGTATAATACTACTATCCGTGTCTATTGCTGTATTTTTGAAGCTATTTAAATATATTTCTTCGTTAGAATATAATGATATGTGTGTTTTTTTAGAATCTAAGACAATTGAATCTGAGTTCATTATGATTTGTGCGCCGCCATATTTTTGTGGCGGTGCCTGCATTGAACGATTAAACGATCCCGCATTAATTGTTATGGGCTCAAACGGCACATTTTGATCTGCCGTCATCCATATAGAAGAGGCATCTTTGTTAATATCCTCCAATATCAATCCAAATACACTATCTTTTGTTGCATCAGTCTTTTCTATGTCCTTTCCTTGACCCGTGCGAAGTATTATATTTGGTGCCATGCCAGGGCTTGATAGTTCCATTTGGCTCGATCCAAATCGAATGGACTGACCCATTCTTCCTTGTATTAATAAATCACCCTCAAAATGTTTTAATGGTCGGACTCGACTGTCTGGTTTAAAATATTCACCAAACTTATGCTTATCTGCGGTTAATTCTTGTTTTGTAGTGGCAATCTTTGATTTGAGTCTATCACCTCTAGTATTTAGGACATTATTTAATTGCAGCATACCGTTTTCTTGCATTCTATGCGCGAGAAAAACCTTTCGCGTATAAAAAAAGTTTCCAAGGATCTTATGTACTATCACCAATTCACCAATCAATGGCATTTCTAATATAGAAGATTCTATGGGATCTGCATAATCAAGAAGATCGTCGTTTCTGCCATTGTGTACAGAAAAAATACGAATTTTAATGGTACCTACATTATACCCATCCTTTTTAGCATACTGCGGGTGGTGGTGATCTAATATGACATCGACGACGAGAGCTTCATAAAACTGTGCCGGAATTGGTGTTGCCGATTCAGTGGCACCAGATATACTTAACAATCCATCTGGTTTACCATTGTATACATATTTACTCGTCGATGCCATATTACTTTTTCATCCCCGACACGGCAATATCCAAATCATCTTGTTCAGCAAGCACCGATTCAAAGTCAGATTTAATATTTTTTAGTAGTTGAGATTTTTCTTCTTCTGTAAGCATTCCAGTGTCGGCGTTCTTAGAAGAAACGCCGACTAACCGTTGTGCAATCTGTACTAATCGTACAATGTGCTCATCATTTTTTACATTTAAGTCCAGAAAATCTTTTATAACTGGGCCCATGACCGCTGCATCCTCTGGCGTACGGATCATTTTTACAAAACTTGCCACGAAGCTATTAATCTGCTCGCGTTTCGTATTTGTATTTTTATATACATCAGAAAACATATCTGATAATGTTTTTCCTTCGAAAATAACTTCGTCAAATGCCATAATATAGTCTATGAAAAAGGTCTACTAGATAAATAGTTACTTTTCCGAGTTATAGACGAAAAGCATGGGATTGACCAAATATTCAGATTTCCCAGTTCAATCACTTATTTTAAAGCCCGCTTGCACCAGTAGTTGCCCACTCACGTGCACCGTTTGGTAATGTGCGTTCACAGGCCAACTGTGCTACTAAGGTTGTTACCACACCCGCTACTACGGCCGCACAGGCCTGTGGTACAATCATCGCACCTGCGGCAGCATCAATGCTCTTACATAATGTAAACGCAATGCCGTCGGTTAAAAGTTTCTTATTCTTGCTTCCAATTGCTTTTCGTACATCTGGAGCTACCCAAATTAATTCAACAAATGATGCTGCTGTTAAGTCGCATGCCGTACCCAATGCAACCGCACCAACTGTTTCTTTTGCGGCAAGATATGCAATGGCAGTAGAACTTAATGGAGCAGTTGCAGCTGTAGTTGTTGCTACACTACTTGGTTCTGGCCGATATAATAATGCGGCAAAAATTGTACCCAGTGCTGTACTCACGCCAATTTGACAATAGTTTGCCTCGGCCCATTCTGCAATAAGTTCACCGGCACCTTGGACGGCATATGCACCTTGTTCGAGCCCCTTAACTGCAAGCTTGCTACCCGCTTCAATATCGTTTAATGCGGCATCTGCAACTTTAGCAGCTGTCATTGCACTTCGTGTTGCTACAACTTTAGCTTGTCCGGCAGTACTGACAACAGTTTTGTTGATGGTGTTTACCGTATCAGTTGCTACTTTTGCCGTCTTTATGGCGGCGTCAGTAGTTGCTTTAACAGCAGCGTCGGCAACCTTTTTTGCTTCGGCGGCTTGTTGTTCTGCTAAACGCTGTGCGTCTGCGGCGACCTTTGCGGCCGCATCTGCGGCTTGCTTGCCCGCATCGACTACTGGATCAACTACAGCTTTCTTTGTATCGTTAACTGCTTTGTCCCAACTTTTCTTGCTAAACGGATTGAATCCCATAATCATTTACCTTTGGTTAAATAGTCAATGTCTTTTTGTTGCTTTACAATTTGCAATTCTAACTGTCGTACTCTGTCATCAATTTCATCCACTAATGGATGTGGTTTAAATTCCGCAGTAAATTTGCCGGCGGCGTCCCAGGCAACAGATTTTCTAGAAACAGTTGCTTCTATCTCATCAATTCTACTTTCAATATGAAATACAAATAATGTTGCAGAAACCAATGCAAAGGCTAGCATGATTGCTGTTTTCAAGGGTAATGTTACTGCTGTCTGTTCGTCTAGCTGTATTGCCATA
>Ga0181346_1000170_pt1 | contig 26567 bp, 36 predicted proteins | sample Su13VDMM15DN_FD_130100 | JGI IMG/M metagenome (GOLD analysis project Ga0181346, IMG submission 130100) | Freshwater viral communities from Lake Michigan, USA - Su13.VD.MM15.D.N | ecosystem: Environmental > Aquatic > Freshwater > Lake | place: USA: Michigan | collected 2013-07-15 | reverse complement strand
CGCCATGCACTCGCCGTTGCCGCCAACCAGCCGCCAATACCATGCCCCGTTGACGTTTTTTGTTGCCACGACTTTCATTCTTCACTCTCCATTTGTTCATCGATCTTGCCACTCAATCTTCCAACCGTCTGCGATATCTCGGCGATCCTGCCGTGCATGACGTCGAGTTTACCATGCAACTCACGGCGATCGCCTTTGCACTCTTTCAGTTCCTCCGTGAACCACACCCACATGCGAGCGACGGCCGCTGCCAGCACCGCGCCGCCCGTGGTCATCAGCCCGAGGATTATTTCAGAACTGATGTTCATTTAGTTGTTCCATCCATGATCTTTTTGGTGCAGGTCGTTGAGCTCAGTGTCACTCATCTCATAAAGTCTAGCGACTGCATGTTTCCCACGATGAATGCCATCCAAGGACAAATGCTCTATCAATGTGGATCTTGATTCATGCGATGTTCCGTGTCGTCTAAATAACAAGTTCGCGCTCGATATTCTTGCAGTTTGTTTGAGTTTAATGGTTTTCAACTCATCTGCAATCTGAGACACCTCTACAGACCCAGTCCATTCTTTTAACATTTTCCTGTCACTGCGTCGTGCTAACCAAAACGTCGGAAGTACGCGAATCTTTTTCTTCCATTCTGGATTCTCGTCGATGTCTACTACGGTGACAGGACATAGTTCCTTGAGTTTATCCAGCTTCCCTGAATTCTTAAACGATTGGCATGGACCGCACCATTTAGCAGTCCACATCACAGCGTAATATCTCTCCTCATCCCGTTCGCTGACAGAAAAAGCATTTACTCGATCCGTCACAAGAAAAGATTGCGCAGAAGCTGTGGTACAAACTGTGGTACAAACTGTGGTACAAACTGTGGTACAAACTGTGGTACAAACTGTGGTACAAACTGTGGTACAAACACACAACATCGACAGTATTATTTTCATGCTTCCACCTGTAGTATTGCGTAAATCGCATCAGTTAATGGGTACAAACTGTGGTACAAACTGTGGTACAAACTGTGGTACAAACTGTGGTACAAACTGTGGTACAAACACACAACATCAACAGTATTATTTTCATACTTCCACCTGTAGCATTGCGTAAATGGCATCAGCTAAGGCTTTGTTGCCGACGCGAACACCAAAGCCACCGCTTCCGTAGCCAGCGCCCCATGAATTAAGGAACTCGACTCCATACCTTGTCCAGTCAGTTGCTTTGCGTGATTTGTCCATATCTCGCAAAACCAGATCAGTTACCGCATGTCCCCAATAATTGAGACCGACTCCTACTGGATGGTTCTGTAACAACAAAGATCCATGCTCAAGGAAATTTCGTGGGCGCACATCAGTAAACTCATTGCATTGGTACTTAGAAGCATCTGCTTCCCACCCGCTTTTGCAATCAGACTTAGACGTGGTCAGCATAGGGCAGAATGCAGTTGAACACGCGCCGTGTGAAACTATTCGTTTCAAATCGTCGTGGATGTAAGCTCCAGCATTCCGCCATCCAGTAACTGGACCACCTACGGATGATGCTGAAAGTTCTACATAGGGCAAACCCTGTACTTCCCGTTTGATCATGTCAACCATGACTACACTGAACGCATGACAGTAACTGACAGACCCCTGATTCAAAACGCCAATCTTTGAATCCGCCCAAATATGTTTTAAGCTTGATTTGGTTTTCTCTTTGTCCGCAATTCTATCCGGCCACTCTTCCATCGGAATTGTTTTGACTGCCCCCGGTGGAACGGAAGGAATAGATCCATACGGCATCTGATCGAAGTCGCGAGCCAATGTTCCACAGCGCGAATCCGGTAGGCAGTATGCTTCCCAGTTTTCGTCCGAGATAATAAAATCTGCCATTATTCTCCTCCGTATTTCTTGATCTCAGTCATGGTCTCTTCAATAGTCTTTGGAAGAGGCCCGGATATCTTCTTGGTAGGTGTCAAGATGACAAGAAGAGGCACCGAAGTTCTAGGTTCAGCAAACGCCTGCTTCACCCATTCAGGTTGTCCAGAGATGTCTTGGCGGACACTCAGGACACGCTTATCTGGAGTTCCATCGGTAATCGTGCAATGTGTCTCGCAGTAATCGCGAAGCTCTGCCCCGTCCATAATCGCAATCTGAGTTGCTGGGATATTGGCTCGTTCTGCTGGGTCTTCGATGATCACGACTTGCAGCTTGCTGGGCACAATAACGGGAGAGGGAACGACAATAACAGGAGTCGGAACCAAAATATCGGGAGGCGGCTGAGGCCCAACTCCGCTGACAGTCAATACCTGACGCACAATATCAGCTTGTGTGGCCACGGCTACAGGTATCAAAATAAGTTCTGTCTTGCCGGGGTTCTCCGAAGACACGAAGTACACGAACGCACGTTTGTATTCACGAGACTCAACCTTACCGTTCCCGTCGCAAAACTTTCCCATCGCCTTTACGGGGCCAGTGCTCACATCAATCGTGAGCAGTTTGTCTGGGGATTGCAAAACGATTAGTTCAATATCCGACTCGATAACGTACCATTCGCCAATAACTAATTGACTGATCGGTTTAGATACAGAAACGTCGATTACCGGCGCAGGTTGATTCGGCTCTGTCAACACCGGGGTCATTGGCAGAATGATTTTTGATTCAGCCTGTAATGCAGGCAAAATCAAAACCAGAATTGCAAGGTATTTCATACACCTGCTTCCTCTGCACAAAGAGAAGCTGTGGCTGAGTCCGTTGCCAGTGCTTGTTCAATGACTGCATCTGCAATGGCGTAAGCTTGCGACTTCGTAAGGTTTTCATCGGACTCTGCGCGGACTCGACGCATCGTGCGATTTCTGAGCGACACCGGGTTGTGTTCATGGTATCGTTTGAATGTTGCCTGCACTGCCTCACTGTTCTGCTCGTCATTCCTGTTGAAGCAAGACATTAAAAGCGGGAGCACAGTGGTTATCACTGTTAAAATCGTCATGGGATCAAACCCATACTTCTGCATGTCGATTCGCTCTGACACGAGTCTCGACTGTTCTTCTAGTGTTTTCATTTCTTTGCCTTCGTTGCTAAACCTTCAGTTACCATAATCTCGGACAAATCACGCCCATCCTCTAACCACACACGACCAAGCACACGTCCCATGGTGACCGAATCTCCGACCTCATTGCCAAATGGGATCTGTATTCTCACCCGTTTATTTTCAGACAGTTCCGTCATTCTTAGCTTAGACTGCAAACCTTTTTTTTTCTCGACTAGGTCTGTCGTTCGACTTTCAGGCGACCAGCAATCTATCAATCGCACATGATATCGGACCACTGACTCACAAACGAGAGTATCGCCATCCACAACCCGAACCACTCTACCGTCGATCGTCAATCCAGTCACTGGTGGTTCTGGAATGCTTAAAAGCATACTGGCAATTGCCGCAAGTAAAGCAGTTTTGATCACCTTCCTGCTCCAGCTTCTTCCGAAGTGACCTTGTTATCGCGTGCTGAGATCGCCGCAATAATCCCAGTTATGCTTGCAATAATCAGGGAAATGTCGATGTTTGTACTTGGATCTTTATCTAGCAGTGTTTTCACTTGGCTGATAAGTATCGAAAGCCCTGCGAGGATGCCGAACAGAGATGTGCGCCACGATTCGCCTAACATAATTGATTTTGCCTTAATGGCCGTCCGGCAGTGGCGTTCCCAGGCTACGGCCGAAGGAACCGCAGCCCAGACTGCCGGACGGTTATTCAGGGGATACGCTCGCAATGACCGTAACAAATCCCCAGCAACTCAACCACATAGAAACCCCTCCGTCCATCAAAAATGCGACAGGAATTGCGGCATACAGACTAACGCAGATCGGACAATTAACTCCAGAAGTCTGCCATGATTGTTCTCCATACTTCATTTCGACTCGTTTTCGGAACCTTTTGAATAGAGCGAAAGGACCATCTGCGTTTGCCATGCTCCATGAAATCCCAAATGTAATCAGCCACGCCAGCGCATAGTCAAATATCATCGTCTTTTCGCTCCGCCAGTGCCTTTACCAATAACAACGCTCTTACTTTTCCTAGGATGCAACGTGGACCCATTGCTCGTCGCTGTCTTCAATTCAATTCTGCAATACTTGGCAACCAGCAATTCTTTCCAACCAGCCCACTTCAGGCCATTAACCCTTTTGCCATCACTAAATTTATCAGGAATCACAACTGAATTCATGTTGTGTCGCACGTAGATCCAACTTGCATCTAAACTTGCATCGATCGTTTTGCCAACGTGCTCCCCCGGATTCATCCACGAAGTCACAGTCACGAAATTGTCTCTTTGCCTAAACACCGTCATCTTCCCATTTAGAAAAATATATCCATTTGGGAAAGACAGAAACGAATTTTCCTGCGGAGAAGGAATCTTTCGTATCGTTTCGATGAACGTAGAGCAGAGAAAGTCGTCGTCACCAATTTCTACCTCGATGTGAGGGAAATCTGGTTCGTCGTTAACGACGTTCCTGAAGGACTCAAGTCTTTTTGTGAAAAACGGATCCATCGGAGACTGTTTCAGAAGAACAAAGAATTTCTTGTCAGTCTGATGGATGAGTGATTTGCATAGAGTGTTCTGAGTGATCCCGAGTCTGTAACGGCTGCTGTCGTGTTCAAAGTATTCAGATCTGACTCGGATGTAGATTGGTAACATGCAGTTCCTTTGCTGGTGGATAAAGTGCGCACAGATCTCCGGGGTGCTCGCCGATCCATTCTCGGCACTGCCTCACGCTGGAACTACCTTGTGGAGCATCATGTCCTAGAGATGAATTGGACTGGCCGGCCGGCAGCGGTGACCAGTGAAGCACCAGACTTGGAGAATAGTGCCAGATCGTTTTTTGCATGGTCACCAGTTCTCTGCCGATCCATGTGTCAATTGCTTTACGTTCCCATGGAGGAACTCCTTTTGATCGCTGGTTATGTGCTCCTCCCCACCTGTCCATCGAAGTATGCTTTTTCACAAGCTGCTCAAGCACATCTCTCGGAAACACCAATGCCAATGCACCTACCAGATTGTTCCGGCGACTGTCTATCTCTCCCTTAAGAACCTTTGCCTTATTCAAACCTTGCTGACCAGCGTACTGCGCCATGTTCGGTGAATACAAGCTGACAACACCACAGTCCGCTGAGGGCCACAAATCTCGCTCCAGAAGCGGTACGATCCCAAAGGCGAACAAAGCGTCGTCCTCAGCAATCATGATCGTGTCAGCGTCACCTGAGATCTCCAGCAGGTCCATTGCCGTCTGGATCCAGTTTTGAAAGTTCCCAAAGACTCCTGTCGGTGAATGTGTAAAGAGCGGTTTCTCCGTCTCCACTGCCGGCCGCTGGACGCAGAGATACTCCGTGTGGTTGATGCAGCATCCGGGTTCTGCAAACAATACTGGAGCACCGCCGGCGCCGGCGAGGGACTCGACGCATCTCTGATATGTCGTTGCTGGTCGTGGGGCGACTGTGATTCCGATTATGAGCTTCATTGGAGTTTCTCCTTTCTGAATCTATCCAACGGTCCTTCAGTTTTCCTCGACCGCAACAGCATGTCCCTTTTTGTCTCCCTCTCTTTCGCCTTCGGATCGAACGTCCCGTCTGCGTACTTGCTCGCGCGACCTACCCAATTCGTAAACGGTGGCCCGAGGTGCAACACTTCAAATGGAGGACGAACCTTCTTTGTCACTGGCCACTTATTGTGGAACGCTGAATCTGCTCCACCGGCCCATGTCCAGTCTGTCGCATGCCACGGCGCAGGCCCGAGGAACTGATCCGACCCGTGGAACAATTGGAAGTATCCTGCAAACTCCTCGTTCACCATTGGCCGCTTGTATTGAGCCCACTTCCTCTGCTCCGGAATCCCTCCGTCAAGATCCTCCTTGATCCTGCGATGCGGAGTGTAAATAAACCCCTCCTGCGGAATGAATGCATGGTGGTTCTCTGGGATCGCGATGTCTGCGTCGATGATTAGCAACCACCCCTCACGACCGAAGACGTCCAGTGCCTCTTCGAGTGCGCCGAACTTATTGAAGTGGGCATTGCGTCGGTAGAAGGTGTCAGTCTGGTGGACTCTCGCGCCGTGTTCCAGTGCAACGTCAACCGTCTTCTGATCCGTCATCGACGTGACGACCATACATTCTTCTATAAAGTGTTTATTGTAGGGCAGCGTCATTGCAAGGATGTCGCTGTAGTCTACACAAACTGTTATTGCGCGGGGCTTAATCATATTTTTATCCCCCACCAACTACACATGTCTTCGCTCGTTAAATAAATCTGCATTCCCCTTTTTTTTTTAAACTCGTTGACAGCTCTAACAACCCCAGGAAGAGAAGCGTCGAAGTCGTGCCCTGAGATGATCCCACCCCACCTCACCTTCTGATACCAGTTGTTGATGTCTCGCTTCACACTTTCATAATCGTGCAGTCCATCGATGTATACGATCCCGACTGAGTCGTCTCGGAAGTCATCAACGACATCTTCCGATTTTGCTACGATGAATTCAACTCGATCTCCAAACTCGCCCATTTGAGTTCTTGCAATATCAAGGTCAATAAGGCGATTTCTGCTTTCAGGGTCTAACGCAGGGAAGTAAGTTTTGAACCCTTCTGTAAATCCTTCCCACGGATCAATCAGAGTAATCTTCCCTCTAAACCTTTTCATAAACGACTTCGCGAACACCGCCTGATGTGTTCCGATCTCGACCGCTGTTTCAAGGTCAAGTGCATTGGCGATGTCAGCGATGCATGACCTGTCTCGAAGATTCATCGGTGTGAGTTCCCTACATAATCAACCGTTGACTTCAGCGACTGCTCAGAAATCTGCGACCGGAGTTCCACAAACTGCACTTCACGTTCCGGTTTCTTCGGCTTGTAGATATCCGCATGCGTTGCAGAAACCTGCTCGACACCAGACTTGCTCATCGCCAGATTACCGTATCCTCGAAGAGGAACTCCGCATCCATGGCAATGATGTCTAACCTGTGCCGCAAATGACTGCATTGGTTGTTTCCACCACCCTGCAACTACTGGAACTCCCGTATCAGGGTATTCAGGATCAAACTGATGCAAGATTGACTGGGCTCCGGCGATCTCGCAGAACCAAGCGCGAAGTTCTCCTCGGAACATGCCGATCATCGACGACCACTTCTGGTTAATGTCGCAGTTCGCAATCAGATCCCATCGCTCCGATTCATCGGCGATCACATCCTGCATTGCGACGTACACCGGAGAGTGCCGAGAATCATCATGTAGTCCGAATGGATCACTTTCGGGCCAATCACGCTTAAACTCGCCGTAAGCCTCAACATCCAGATGTACATTCAAGTTTGACACTTTCGGATTGAAAGTACGCCGCATCACTTCTCCGTGACCTTTTGGATGATTGCACCATAAACCGCATCTTTCTTTTGGGATCCGATCATTTAGTATGTCGCATAACTCAGGGAACTTCGGATGCATCGCAGGGTTACCACCAAATATCCCAACCACTCCAAAATAATCCTTTAAAGTATCGACAGCCTGAGCGAACAGGTCCGTACTAATCATCGTCAGTTTTCCGCCAAGGTTCGACCCCTGCGTACACCCAAAACATGCCTTGTCACATGCGCGTGTGATGTGGATTTGAACAATTCCTCCTCTGAACGCTGATTTGCGTTTCATTCCAGGAGAAACCATTTTTCTTAGAGCATCTGACTCGTTCATTAATAAGCTCCTCTGTAGATGTGATCTCTGTTACTCCACAACGCAAATCTGTCAGATTCTGGATGTGTTCCTTTTGGGTAAAACACCCACGAAGGATTCTCAGATATTTTTCGAACTGCGAATTTACTAAATGCTGCTCCTACATCGCTGTCCGTAAGGACATGCGGCTCAGTCACTGTTGCTGCATGATAATGAACTTCAATCCTGATCTCTCCGTCTGATCGGCAAACTCTCTCGCACTGGGCGATCGCTGCCTTAAAGTCATCAACATGGTCAATCGCATTAACAGAGATCACAGCATCAAACGATTCATCCGGAGCATTGAAGTCTTCTATCCGAAGGTCTTCGTTGATTATTGAATTCATGTGAATTGGATACCCACACTCTGAGTAGTGTGTGTGAAGAGGATCAATCCCTGTCACCTTTGCGCCTGCAAAAAAGCGTGAAAGACCAAGTGGGCCACAGCCAACCTCAAGAATTATCTTTCCAGAGAAGTATGTTGGCTCGATGATCAAGTGACGGCAATATCTCCACTTATCACAATTGATCCATGTCTCGATTGCATTCAACTGTTCTGTTTCAAACCTGCGGATTTGAGTCTTTGAATCGGGACATCGAACGCCGTACATTTCTTTTGATCTAATCTCTCCTCGATACCACTTCACGTAACGAGAGATTTCGTCGGCCCAAAACTTACGCTCTTCATCATACTTGGAAGTCATCGCACTTCATCCTCATACCAGTCCCCAGACCACGGTCTGTCGATGACTGTTTCCCCGAACTGTGTAAACTTAAATTCATGCGGTCTCACAATAACATCAACCGCAGCTTTTTCAGTGACTCTGTTCCACTCCTCGTAATCCTTGCAGTTCCACGAGAAGTGTGTGTTGCTGTATGGGCTTGCTACAAGAAATGGTTTCCACCCTAGCTCAATGGGATCGGATTCTGAAATCCCAGCGTCTCTCAGTTTCTTTGCCAAAACTAGGTCTTCCCCAAGAGAGACAGAGTCATACCCTCCAACACATTCAAACGCAGATCTTGTAATTCCCCAACTGCACTGGAATGCCTTGTCTTCAGCGTCTCTTCTGTAGTAAGTCTTTGTCCTGACAAGGTTCCTTCCTTGTGTCGTGTAAACCTGACTTGCGCGGGCAAAATCTGCACGACTCAAAGCATGCTCAATCGCCGTTAGTGCATGAGGAAGAAGTATCTCATCGTCATCCCAGAATACATACACATCTTTTTCTGGCATCATGCGTGCTATTGCGTTTCTCTTTTCGCCGAGAGATGCATGACGCTCATTCCTACTGACGATAGTCCAACCGTCTCCGCTCGCTTCGTTTATTTCACCACAGTCGTCATACGCAATCAACTCTGCGTTCTTATACTCCTGCTGACTAAAACACTCGATCAAGTGCCCAAGAAGTTCCGGTCGCCTGAATGTCGGAACACAGACACCAATGCTCATTCTGTTTATTTTAGATTCACCAAACTCCATTACCCTATGAATCAGCTTTGTCGATGACGCTCTCCTCGCCTTTAGTTTGAGTGCATCCGCCCCAGCAATCATCATTTCCATCGTTTTCCTGCGAGTCATCCAAGAGTTGTTCAACCCAAACGCAACTGTTGAGTCATCGATACATTCCGCAGGATCGCCATCCTCAAATAATTTATGAACGCTTGTGTCTATTTCAACAGGAAGGAATGTTGAGATTGGCCACACATCAACCACACAGGAATCGTCTATTGATGAAGTTAGGCATCCCTCGCCAAGCTCACACCATCCAATAATTCCCTTTTCAAGATTCGCGTTTATGTTGTTAACCCACGCCTTTGCAACCCTGCTTCTTTTCGCGCAGTAGCAATACCCAGCAATTACCCTTCTTGGAGGAACAGTCCAGACAGAACCACCGAAGTCCGCTCCAGTGTCAAGATGTTTCGGGCTCTTCAGCATCATTGTGTCTGCGTCTATGTACATACCACCGTACAGAAATAAACAGGCTGCCCTGACGCAGTCAGACTTTACTCCGAGTTGCTTGATTTTTTTCCATTCAGGATTCAAGACACCATCTGGTATGTATTTGCTTATGTTTTTCGATGTCACATGATGAAACAGACACCCATCAAGACAGTGAAACCTAATGCTGTCTAGGCAAATGTCGATATACTTCATCTTTTTTTTATTCGGATCGTTTTCCCAGTATGTGAAGACGTTAAGCATTATCCGAACCTCTGCTGCAACCACAATTTCGTAGTTGTGTTCCAAACCTTGGCTTGGTAGTTCAGAAAGTTTGCATCGATCGTATCCAACTGCTGCCGAGTCATAGGACGCAAAAGCCTCTTGAGAAACATCGGGTACTCAACTCCCTGCCAATTCGCGCCGTATGGTACTGCATCTTTTGGATTATGAAATGTGTTTCCATACAGAATTTCAAACAAACAGAGTTGCCCTGGGAACCCGTACGTTTCAAACATGGATCGAAGATTTGTTTTAGTCAACACATGCGGAAGATGCGTGCCGTATTGAAGCTGCGACTTACCTTGTTTGCCCAACGCGGCGAACGTGATCCGGATGATTTGATGCCACGTTGCCTTTACGTTTATTTTATACCAAGGATCGTATCTCGGAGTTCGCATCTCTTTAATCGTCGTTGGTTTCAGCATGTAGCAGTCGTCCATGATCCAGACGAACTCTTCTTCAATGAGATCGCTGCTGGCAACGTGCATGATCTTGTGCTGGGTATCGCGAAACGGCATGCGAGCAGGGTTGTCGCGAATCCCGGTGAATTGCTTTAGTGGAATGTGCTGTCCGTCGTACCACGGAGGCTTCTCGCCGATCACGATGAACGACGGTTCTCCAACGAAGTTCTTGCGCACTGAAGCAATCGACAGCCGCAACTCTTCGCCGTTGTCAGGTGCCTGAACATAAAAATAAACGAATTGAGTCAACAATTCATTCCTTCGGCTCGTACCCAAATCCATGATTGCAGTCCAGACATCGCCATGTCGCAGGACGAACAAACAGATACTCTTCCAGTCGGATTCTACTCTTTACTATGCAAACAGGACAGGGTGGAGTGTTTTTAAGAAGATGCATTCTGCGGTCTATGTAGGCATCTATATTCGGTCCTGTTGAAGACTTCCTAGGAGATCTGCTCATTTCTACACACTCGCACTCGCACTCGCACTCGCACTATCACACGGATCTGTTGGCCCAATACACATTACGCCTTCGACGATAAACGTGTAACACGCAACCTTTTTGATTCCTTCGATCGGACAGCATTCCCAGACCTCATGTGGAATTGTAACTAATTCATAGTCACCATTCAAAACAGTGTACAATAAATTCGATGATACGTTTGAGTCCGAAGCGGACGCGGACGCGGACGCGGACGCGGACCCGCATGGGGTATCACATAAGTCTCCAAGCCAAGCAATTGTCGCTGCACCGCCGATCTTCAATGGGACTGTTCGCTTGTCGTATGCATACACGAATGTCCCATTCCCATGTCCAGCATCTCGATCTGCGTCGAATGTCGCAGGTCCACCGCATTCACATTCAAAACCACTAAGATTACATAGGCTGCATAGGTCGCCGCTATTTGATGCTGACGAACTGCATGAGTAATCGTCGTTTGAAGCTGAAGCACTAGTGCTCGCACACAACGGGTCACAATCGGGTGGTGCTGATGGTAGACAATCCGCAAACTCCATCACATACCATCCGTCACCAACGCAGTCACATACGATCGCATGTCTTAGATTCTGCGATGCGCCGGTCGTAAGCACCTCCCACCGCTTCGAGTCTTCGTTGTATATCACATAAAAAACGTCACAAGCAGACTTGGTTGCTACTTCAGCGTTATCTGACGCAGAATGCAAAGCACAAAATGCTGCCGAAAGTCCAGACACTGGATCCCAAGCCCTGAAATCACCAGATAAATTATCTTCTGCGTGTGTCCCTGTTTTTCTGTTAAGCCTTACTTCTTTAACTAACCCAGAAGGCACGTCATCAAGGACACCTGTGTTCAGATCTGTTGTGGTAGCAGAAACCAAGAAGTCTGTTGTTGCAACTACCAGCTTGGTCATCTGTCGCCGCATGTTAGCCGTCTGGTTCCCCAGCGACTCATTTACCAGCGATAAACCGTTTCCAAGAACCACTTCACGACGTGGAATAACAGACTCGAACACTGCTTGGTTCAGTTGCTCGGCTGTTATTGGATCATTAGGTGTCCATCGTTTCGGTGGTGCCATATTAAATCATTGGGTACATGATTGTGTTGAATGATGCCAATTGAAATAAATCTTCACCTGTCGATTCTACCTGAACTCGCATCCATGAATCAACTCCTGTTTCGCGATCCATAAACAGATGATTCCATCCATACGGATTAACCGGGTCTAAATCGTTCGGTATTCTTTTTTGTTTGAAGATCAATTTTAGAGTGGTCGTGTTTCTGTTACTGACAGGGCCGTCCTGTCGCATCCCTCCAAACGCATCCGTGTGAAACTGTCCGTCCTCTTGATAATCGACAAACATGATCGTTTCTGGCTCATAATAACTGCAGCCGCCGACGCCAGATCCTTCGCTCACATCATCGCAAAATAACTGTTCTCCCCATATCGCATTATTTACGCATCCCCGAAACTCACGCAAGTGCGACTCAATCTGGCATAGTTTGTTGACTGGTACATTGTGCCAACTGACAATAATATCTGCCTTTGGAATTACCTTGTAGGCAAAGCTATCCTGCTTCAGTTTCCTGTTTTCATTCTCCGGAAGATCAGCCCAAATTAGATTTCCGTTCGGTAGAGTAAACATCTCGTACGACGGGTTGCGCTCGACGCTTGCGCAGGTATTCGGAAGAATAAATTCATGTACAGTCCATAAACCAGTCTCTCCATCAAACGTCATGCAGTCGCACGGATTCTCTTCGTACGTGACGGTTGCAAGGCACTGACAGCACTCGTCAGCAGGGTCATTGACACCTGGGTTTTCGTACCAATACTTTTCAAGCTGAACTATTGAGGTCGGAGTGTCGATATTGTTGTCAGGCGTTCCACCCGAAGTGTTTAAGCACACACCGCTGACAGGCTCAATTGTAAACCCTGTCGCCACTAAACTTATTTGTCCGTAATCTGTCGCTCCACCTTCTGTAAACGGGTATGGAGCAGGAAGACGAGGTGTTTCTGTGTCAGTCTGATCGTAGAACTTACCTAACTGACGCAGCACAAACTCTTCTGCGTTCTGACAAGGGATCTTAAATTTACGTGACGTCGAAGCATGCCTAGACTGGTATGTTAGGTGTGCCGATGGATGCACCGCTTCAACGATAAATGTGTAGTCGTCGTAAATGCTCATTTAGCTACTGCCCCTGGAATTTTCTTGACTGCCTCAGTTGTCCTGTCCTGTGAATCCACGATTTTTTGCAGAGGATTCAGCGTCACTCGCATTGCTTCCATAAAGGCAGATGCTTCGCGTTGCTTTTGTTCTTCCATGGACGGAATCTTACCGAGTTGCTTCTGTTCTTGTATCGATAGGAAATTACCACGAGGAGATAAAATAGCCTGAGTAATGTCTTGTCCAGCAGACTGCTTCCTCATCACTTCTTCCGTCCTTTTTATATTTTCTCTTAATGCGTCTTCTGCCGAGCTAAGCGCATTCTGTTGCAAATCCTTCGTGTACGAATCTAGGGTAGTAAATTTTGACTGCTTTTTTTTGAGCTCTAGTATTTTTTCTTCAGCAAGAATGCTTTCAAAATAAAGCCTATTTCTAATCGCATTCTCCTCCTCTAATATCTTTATTCCTTCTTCTTTCCCTTTGATGTTTGGGTCTTTATTTACTGCATCAATCGCTTCAGCCAGCAGACTCTTGCCTTTTGTTATTTCCTCAGAAATCTTCAGTAGCTTTAAGTCAAATTCTGTATTTGCTCCCCTTGCGACTTGGCGACTTAAATCCAGTTGGTTTTGTAGTTCTTTTACCTTCAACTTCGCTCCCTCGAATGCAATTCCAAACTGTTCGTTAACTGCATTTGACATTTCTAAGGCGATTTCCTTAGCTCTTTTTAACCCAGGCACTAATGCATCGATATTTTTAAGGATTGACTCTGTATTCTTTTCGTCTTCTAAATCTAAAAGACCTAACTCATTAACTTTTTTGATCGATTCAGTAACTTCCCTTATTTTAGCTAAAGCGTTTCCTAGTTTGTCTGGATCTGCAATCCCTTTCAAGCCTTCTTTGTTTACTGCTTTTAATGATGTTTCGAGATCTAAAACGGCGGTCACTGCCTTTTGTAATTGTGGAGTAGTTTCTCTTAATGTCGCTCCCGACTGTTCAGTAAACCGTTGAGTGCTATCAAATAAAGGAGCCAATGAAAACGTCGGTAATGTTTCAGGAGCAAATCCTTGTGATATATCTAAACCAACACTTCCTAAAAAACTTTTGTTGATTGCGTCTATACTACGCAACCTTTCGGAATCGATTTTAAGACGTTTGCCCGCAAGTTCATTCAAAGTTGTTGCACCACTAATTGCTCTTTGAATATCCCTTGTCTCTCCTGCTCCTACAAATAAGCCTGAAACCTCATCCGCACGCGCTTGCTGCTTATCTTTTAAGTCTCGTATGTTTTCGAGAATAGAAGCGACAGATGTTGCGTCCCTGATTGACTTTTCTAAACCAGTATTATCAACATTTAATTTGATCTTGATTTGTGTCGTTTCAAAATTTCTTTTGATTTCATCGGAAATGTCTACAATTTTTAATTCAACATCATTAAGGCTTTCCAGCCACTCAACCATTCTAGGAAGAACAACGATCGCAAGAGCGGATCCGATACCTGCCGCTAGTGGGATCATCGAGGCATACTTAGCACCGAGTTTTTTAGCCTCTTCTACTGGCAGATTAGGCTTCATCTTTTGAACAGCCGCTACTGCTAAATCTGTGACCTGTGGCAAACGCGACATGTCGTTCAGAATGAACGCGACGTTATTCGCCGCTCCACGAATACCACCGGCAATCCCATTGAGGCTGAACCCAACAGCGAAGTCTTCAATCGCCTGACCAGCTTGATATGCGTTGTTGCTCAAGTTGTTGAACGAGCTTCCTATCTTCTGAAGATCTTGCTGCTTTTCTTTTAGATCTCCTCTTGCGCCACCGCCCGTCGCAGATCCGCCGAGTTCGCCAAGACCCGTATTATCAAGTGGTAACTTGAGTTTAGCTAAAGCGTCTTTAGTGCTGTCTGTGACTCCGTTCAGCCTGATCAACGCTGCGATGTATGCCAGAAGTTTTGCTTCACTACCATCAAATGCCTTATCAGCAGCCTGCAATGCTGCTTCCAGTATTTTTATATCTCCAGCACTTTTAAGAATCGATTGCCTGTCTTGCGATGATATGCCTTGAACTGCCTGCTGACGTAACGAAGCCCCAACGTCAGCTTCGACTTTTGTCTGTATCTCTTCTGTTTTAAGCTGATCAAATGTCGCTTGCCGTCCGGTTTTTTCAGTTGTTACTGCGTTTGCTTTGATTCGTAGAAGATCAATCTCCGCTGACAATCTTTTGATGTCTGCGGTTGCGGCATTCACGTCGATCAGGTTGTCAGCGCCAAGTCCCTGAGACAGCTTCAATTTTGCTACGTCAATCTGCTGGTTCAAGACCTTAAACTGATCGTTGAGGTCATCATCGCCTGCTGCAGAGATCGACTTGCCTGCGCCTTTGATGCCGAGCAGGGCCGCTGCTGAACTTGACTTCTGTTCCCGGAATAAAAAGCTTTTGTCCTGACTCGAACCCCTCTGAGCGTCCAGTCCTGCTAGCTCCTTAGCGGCATCTGTGCTGTCTCTCAGGATTTTTAATTCTTGGTATCTAAGTTCGTTGATTTTGACGATTGCGTTGGTCTTTGTTGTGTCGTCGTCTGTCGTCTCGAACTTCCTTTGTTCATAGACAACTTGAGACGACAATGCCTGCAATCTGTTTTTCAGATCCGTGTCGTTCGCAATGCGAACATCGATCGAAAGAATCGCCTTCTCTCTTTCAAATGCTTTGACTGCAAGCCTGAGTTGTTTTTGCAGATCCGCAGCGTTTGAACCGCCGCCGCCACCACCGCCACCGCCGCCGCCACCGCCACCGCCACCACCACCACCACTTGCTTGACCTGCTTTTACAGGAACGACCACGGGAGCCATGTTGATGAAGCGCTCGCGGACTTTCGTCATCACATCATCGATGAGTTTGTCGAAGTCCTGGTCGAACCGGGGCTTCACATTGACGAATACATCAAGCAGTGAGTCGTCATCAGCCACGGAAATTCGCTCCCAGTGCGAGGTATGCCTCTACCAGTGTCAGGCTCATTGCGTCGGACAACGTCATTCCGCTGTTCCTCGTTACCGCAATCGCCATCATCTTATAGCGATTTCCGCTCACTTCATCCACCGGAACCTTTGGCTCGGGTGCGATTTTCATTGTTCCTGCGTGCCCGGCGGGCTCTGCTCGCCGCTCGGGCCATCGGAGTTTTTTAGGTTGTTCGTTTCGTCCGTGGCGTGCAACGCAACCTTCAACTCAACCTTCTCTTCAGTAGTCGCTGACTCCCAGATCGCGTTCACACGCGCGAAGCCGGCCTGAAACGTCTCTGGGACTTTCTTCGACGCTGCAGGAATGCACTTCCACAGACCGTACAGAAAGCCTTCATCCGACTTGTCGAAGCAGATCTCTTCCTCGATCGATACTGATGATGACTGCGAATACACAGTCTTCATCGCGAGCGAGACGAGGATCTTGTAGTTCTCCTCGTCGAGCTTCGGGGGGAACCCCTGAATCAACGAATATGGAGTAGCCCTTCGAGCCTTGATGAAGTCCACCTTCTGGACGTAGTCCAGAAGGTATTTTGGCTTCACCACAATGTCTTTTCCGCCGATAGACACAGTGATCATTTATCGGTCCATTAAATTAAGTGTTTTGTTCCGTCTGGCACAGGCTGTCAACTGATGGATGATGAACCCATCGCAGAACATCAAAAGCATAATTGACGATGATCGCTTGGTTACCGGCGATATCCAAAATCACAGGAACAGTTGTGATTCGAATGACAGCCTCAAAGTACTCACCTTCAACGGGATTCGCAACCACTGCACCCGATGTCCAGATATCGTCGCAATCTTGAGCCCACCGGATTCTATGAATGCTGTTGATACACAGCATATACGGACCTGTTCCGTTGTGACACGCGAGCGCCAGGTTTCCATTGCGAGTCACTGTGCCGCATGACGACAACTCAGCGCCACCACTGGACGATGTCACTAGTTTCGGGGTGTTCGCCGTTTCAGTGAATCCAATCAGCGTCACATGCGGAATCAAATCCCAGTCTTCAGACGCGGATCCAGCAGCCGTGTCTAGCAAAACGCAAGCATTGGAAGCACAGCACAGAACATCACCGGCAGTAAAGGGCATTTTAAATCTCCATTAAACCGATGCAGATACTGAATCGGAAGCCACTAAATTGTATGAACCTCGGAACAACAAACTGAAAACCACTTCCTTGTCGGCCGCCTTGATTGAGAGCGTCGGTGTCCCCTGAATACAAAAGCAACCACAAACACCTAGGTCAGTACACCGACTCCCGTATAACCATGTTCTAACCAGATCACGGTAGTCTCTCGCCATCTGAGGTTTCGACGAATCGAAGTATGCCTTGATGTCGATTGACCAGATAGTTTGTATTCCGGAACTCGTTCGAAGACCAGCAGTTTCGCTTGCTTTTAGAACTACATACGGAACACAGTTCTCGCATTTTCTTTGATCAATGAAATGGTTTTCCGTCTTGATTGGAGTACATGTCAATGATCGCAGCGCGTCAAGAATCGCCGTCTCGATGCAACACGACATTGTCTTCCCTCACTGCTATGATGTTTTCGATCTTAACGCCGTAATTTTCAACGACAAGTGCTTCTGCCACTTCCGGAGAATATGTTTCGACTTTGATCGGTGTGCCACAACCGTAGACGACGTAGGTCATTCTGCTTCCTTGAATCCTTTTTTTGCTGCCATGGCCATCTGAGATCTGTTCTCTCGAAACAATGGGTACACCCATGGTCTCCCATTACTGTCGTGCCAAAGAAGATAGTTCTTACTTCGGTCAACGACATGGCTTTTACGGAATCCTACAAATCCCTCGATAGTTCCGAAATGCCCACTCGCTCCACCTTCAATGTAATTTGACAGAAAGTCGCTGCCAACTCCTTGATCCCTAGCAAAACCTTGTGCTGTCGTATTGTTTGCTTCACCGTACCCATTCAGAGGCCCAAATCCTCCTGGCTTGTGACCGGCGTATGCATGCGGAATCTCTCCGATATTCGAATGCTGTGGAGCTATGTTCGCCTGTAGTCCATCCCTGTAGCTGGCAGACAAAGAAACAGCCGCTGCCCGAATGCATTCCTCTAACTTCCTGTCCAACTTCTCCTTGATCTTCTTGCTATGATCAACGAACGTCACAGAGGACATTTTCTGCCTCCAATCCGACTAAATACGGAACAAAGACGCCGTTATCAGTCACTCGTGTGATCCGGTACATACCAGACTTGTCCTTCAGTCGGTGGTTCGCCGATGGACGAACTGATAGAGGCCATCGCACCAGTGATCCTGAGAATGTGTAGATGAGATCTCGTGAGTCGTTTCGCGTCTGGAGAGTTCCGCTTTGCGCCGTAATCTTTCCTTTGACTCGCCCCACTCTCTTGTATCGCACCACGTCATCGCATGTCTCACAGTTGGCGCAATCGAGTTCAAGCACATCTACATTCTCCAGCAACTGGAAACATGCCGATACTGATCTCACATGCATGACCTTGACACAGAACGACACTAAATCAGTCACCGAATAGATGACCCATTCCGTGTCGTCTGAATCCGTGATCGTTCCGCCAATGCCTACCTCGACAGAATTCTCCAATGTCGAAATCCTGAAGACCTTGTCGGCCGGATGGATTCCTTCCTGCACGTTTGCCGATGACATTTGAATCCCGCGCGAACGTGCATGGTAAAATACCGTCTGCACGTCGCAATAATCCAACGTCACCGTCTCGTAGTCGCAAAACGACGTTAACCAGTCTTCACAGGCACAAAGCGTGTCATCACAGCATGATTCTGAGCTAGAGTGACTCACCTGCGATACCTCCTCTGCTCTCTGACAGCAGGTACTGTGCGGCATACAGTCCCAACGCATGTCACAGGTGTGACGCATGGCACATGAATGAACTCGTAAAGCTCCCCATCAGATCCACACTTCTTCGAAGTGTAAAGATCTCGGTACATGTTCATCACGTCAACCTTGGCTTGCAGACCAGCAGTCCCGTCGCGGGTCGTGTCGCCTTCCTTCCATATTTGCGTGTCACAACTGGCTGCTGCGATCTCTTCAGCGAGCTCGCATAGTTTCTGTTCCAGTTCCACACATGAAAGACAGTCGGCCACGATCAAACCTCCACAAGATGCTTATGCTTTCCGGTTACCTGGCTCTCCTGTAGGAACAAAGTAAAGTCCCTGTGCATCTCTGCTTCGTCAATCGCCTTGCAAAGAGGCCAAAGAGCTTCCTTGTCCAACAGGCATCGGGCTGACCTGTACGCGAAAGATTCTATGTACAAATCTTTCGCGTCTTTCTCAGACAGAGAACTGTCTGATTTAATAATCTTTGTCATCCCACCGGGCATACGCAATGCCCATATCTTCGAAATTCCAGCAGCCATTTTCAATCTCCACCCTTCGTTAAACAGAAAGAGCGGCGGCGATCACTCGCCGCCGCTCTCTAACAACTCACGCTTTTCAATTTATTAGATCGAGTCTGACTCAGATCCAGTGATCCACATTGCTTTTTGTGGATCCTTGATCCAAGCATAACCCTTGGAGTAACTGTCGTAGCGAGCAACAACTCGTTTCTTCTGGTCCTGCGCGGCCAGCGTTAGCCGGCGAACTTCAGGTTGGACCTGATACGTCCAAGCAAGGAACTCAGTCAGCTTACCAAAGAAGATCCACTCGTTCGCACGAGCAGTCGTCAAGCTGTATCGGCTGGCAATCGCCTGCATCAGACGAATGTATGCCTTCGGACTAAACGTCATTCCGTTCGCAATCTCAGGGGACATGAAATAGTGAATCGTGTCGCCTGAACCCGGACATGTCGCATCACGCTCAACACTTGTTGCGTTTAAAATCGGGTTGATCCGATCCCGTGTCCGCTGGCTCGTGAACACGTCTAACCCGTTCACATCCATCGACATCGGACGACCATGAACAATGTCTGTCATGTCGTAGAAAATGTTCTTTACAACCTGTAGGTCTTCACCGCACACGATCGCTTCTGCCGATGCGTTGATCCACGGGCCATTCGCTCCACTAGCAAACACACTTCCATACCCACTGTCGTAGAAAATGTCGTAGTCAGTGTCCGATCGGTTCCAAGTTACGTTGTACCCAATCATAGCATCGACCAGTTTTTCCTCGCGGTAGAGGTCGTGAGCATCACGCAACTTCGGAATCTGCTGCATCAAGTATCCGTTTGGATCCTTGCACATTGCTTCACGAGTAAACGCTACCCCGGCAGCAACAGCCTTTCCATTCGGATGCTGCAACCAGTCAGTCGAAAGCCCGTAATCAGGGCCAGCTTCCAACTCGCCAACTTCATGAACCTTGATGTCGCTGAATGCACCGAAGTCCTTGTAAGACTCTTCGCACTCGCCACGAGACTCCGTACCGACCATGTTACTGATCATGTACTCTTCGCGTGGATTTTCACGCAGGCTGTTCCGGATAACGATCTGCGCCATCTTGTTGAACGTGCCACTTGTGATGATCGCTTCCATCGCATCATCCGAAACACCGTTCTCGGATGTTCGACGACGCCAATCAGGACCAAAGTCCGATTCCAGACATGCTGTCAAGTCGATGTCAGCAGGCTTTACTGACTTAGCTTCTATCGCACCCTGCAGCGACTCCAACACGTCGGACTCTTTGTGCTTCTTCATGTCGCGAAGAAGTTTTTCAGTCAATTGGCGATTCGCCATGATGCAATTCCTGTACAAAAAACTAGAGATTTTCGACACATCACCAATGACATGCTTATGTTGAGAACTCAACCTCAGCGTACGCAACAGAATCAGCACCGCTTGATTTCACAGCGCGAAACACAATGTCAGCACCAGTTGTTGTTTTCTGGATCGTGTTGTTGGACAACAGATTCGATCCAGCAACTTTGCCGAACGTGAATCCCTGACCAATGATCCATGTGGTCGGTGCCGCTGCTCCAGCCGTGTCTACAATCTTGTAGGCACGACGGAACGATGATCCGGTGCGACGCCACGCAACTGGAATGCTCGTCGGTGCGTCATTGCACACGCCGGCGTCAGAATCTACTTCCTGCAGACTGACCCCAATCAACTTTGCCGCTGCAGCAACCTGAGTCGTACTCAAATTCGTGTCCCACGCCTGATCCGTTTGGATCAACGCGGCCGTTAGAACTCCCGTGGTTGTGTCCGAACCTAGGAAATCCCCAGGACAAACATCGACAAGAGTCGCAGGCAAAGACAACGTACGAATGTCCGTGTCATCAGGAACATGACCGTACTGATTCATTACATCGAGGCACCGTGGCATTTCGTCACTCCAAAAACACAAAGATCAATTTTGAATTCAAAAGCCCGTACGGCGGTTCAAGACACTTTTAGACCGAGCGACTTGTATATGTCGTAAGAAGCAGAAGCCTTCGACTCTTTGTTCTTCCGAGTTGGCACGTATGCCGGCTTCTTTTCTTCGACTTCTTCCTTGATGACGACTTCCTCGTCAACTTCGACTTCTTCTTCGTCAGGTGCGTCAACCAGCATCGGAGATAACTTAGCCAAAACACCTGTGAATTTCTTGCGGGTATCCGCCTTCATCTCACAAGCACACTCGACGATTTCGCCAAGTAGTTCACTCTCGATCTCAACCCCCTCAAACGCATCGCTGACTTCTTTCTCCACTTCAGACTTCAGCTTGGCGGCTGCATTCGCAGACTCCAATGCATCCAGACGAACCTTCAGGTCGGCCGCTTCCTTTTTGGCAGCGTCCAACTCTGCTTGTTCCGTGACTGACTTCGAGTTGTCTTTCAACAACTCTGTTACAAGTTCAGGATGCTTTTCGCGTAGGGTCTTGAGATCCATTGTTTCATCTTCCTCAGATTCAAAAATTCCGTCCGTCGTGCCGGGCCGCGTCACAACGTCAAGAGAACGCAATACCTCAATTGACTCAATAACCTGATCGCCTGTCTTATTCCGACGACCATCGTCCGCATACTTCACTGCAGAGTTGATGCTCATTCCAAAAGTGTTCGGAGCGAACAACACGTCCCAAATAAATTGCTCGGCGACCTGATTCTTCGGGTTGAAGTGGATGTCGCCAAAATGTCCCTGTCCAGGAACATACTTCACTTCCTTGCCGACAACGCCAAACTTATCCTTGTAGGATCGTGCGTCCGTCGCCGTCTTCGGATGGTCAATGTATATCGCAGCGCCCGAAAGCAACTTCTGGGCTGACACACGAACACCAGGTGTGTCGTAGTCTCGCCTGTTCTTCGAACGAATCCCTAACAACTTCACCCCACGGATGATTCCCTTCTCGCGATCAATGCGTTCTTCGGCAATTGCCTCAAATGCATCTTCGGTTTCAAGGGCGTCATTCACTTTTAAGGTTCCGGTGGTGGAGGCGGAGGTGGTGGCTTCTTTTTATTTTTGTTGCAAGCGCACATTTTTCATTTTCCCGTTTCAGCGTTTCGCCGAAATCAAGTGACTTCGTTTGTAAGTACACCTTTTCAGTTGTGCAACTCATTTCTGTATAATTTTTTCCGGATTTCCTTTCGAGACCCCTTTTTCCTTCATTGGGTCGGTTTTCTTCTTCGTCACAGGCCCTGGCATCGACGCAGTCGTCGCTAAACTGCTGCCCTTTGGTAAATCCAGTTCATTTTTCAACTCCGACTGTCGTTGAGCCTGTTCAGACTCCCGCTCCTTGCCCTCCTCGGCCAGCAACGTCTTGCCTGATAGTTCTCCTCGGTCGTACAACTCCTTGTTGACGTCGAAGTCTTCCGCGCGGTTCCTCGTCTGTACCCTCGGTGGCTTAATATGAAGCACGATGTCATCGATATCCGCGTCAGTGATGTCTTCAACACCTCTCAATGCAGCGTATCGCAACGCCTGCATCAGGATAACCTCGTCCTCCGCGACCATCTGGGACTGTTCGAATCGCATTCCCTTATGAAACGGCCCCTCCGATACCAGCGTCGATGCAAAGTTCCCCTGTGATACGTCCGCAGACAGCATAAACTCAGGAATTTTCATCCCGGCAGAGCACGCGCGCAGAAGACTCGTCAGAACTTCGATCTGATTACTGTTACCCGCGCCTGTCTCCGGGAACTCATATGTGATCGTGCCGGGGACTGTAACCACGGATGCGGCCGGGAAGTCAAAACTCTCCCGCTGACCTGCAGATCCATCCCCCGTCTGCTGTGATGCAAGCCAGCTTGCCACCTGATCCGCTCCTTGGCTGGCGTTTATCGTCCGGATCGCACCATACGCCGCCTGAAACGTCGATACTCGCATCAGGTTTGCCAGCAACTTCTTGGCAAAGATCATTTCCTCACGCACAGGCCAAAATAGCGTCAATCCCCGTGGATCGTTCGCTAAAACATTCCGCTTGCGGTGCTGAACTGCCACTTTCCCTGAATTTAGGCTCTCAGGTGCAGGTACTGCGCCCATCTGAGAAACATAACGTAGATCAGGGAACCATTCGCTCTCAATGAAATATGCGACAGGCCTGTACCTGATGTCGTTCGTACGCCGCACACCAAATAAGTCGATGAACGGATATGGCGACGGATTGTCACCCGCATTCGAGTCCTGATACTGGCTGTTCGGGTCTTCCTCAAGATCAGTCGGTTCCGCGAAATAAACTCGCAAAATCCCGTCGTCGTCGTAGTACAGAAGGTCAAATACCTCCCCGTGACGGTCGCAACGGTGACTCACCTCCGACTGACGGAGCTTCCAATTGTTCTCTTTCTGCCACTTCTCAAGGAATCGCTCTGCGTTCTTCACAGCCTTTGCATTCGGATTCGCCTCGTTCTTCGGCTTCACCGTGACGACGTGACCCGTGTCCGCAATGTAGTACGCCCTGTTGTCCTTCGCGTTTGAGCCCCAACACACTCTCGACAAGCTGTCGCCCAACGTCATGACCCGGTTTACGCCCAGCGTCCCCTCAGTGATGTCGTATGGCTCCTCGCCTCCGTGCGGAAACGTGTCGTCGCCCTCGTCGTTCTGCCTAGAGTAACCCGTTCCCAACTCCTCCATAATCTGGCGAGCGACTTTCGACGCAGATATGGCGAATAATTCGTGCTCGATGGAATACGACGTGGATTGATTTACTCGATTGATCATTTTGAATTCTCCTGAAACCATATTAAAGGGTTTCAGTGATTTCGCAAATGCAAACAAGCCTATTTTACTCGAAGTCTGACCACCAGCTACTCTTACTTCGCACGAAATGTGCATGATGCCCGGCGTACGGCATCGGGATCATCGTCTGACAGCACAGGACACTGACCGTCTGAATCATCACGAAGATTATCATCTCCGGGTCTTTTGATGAACAAGATTTACACTTCTTAGGCATGGTCTATCTCACAAAATTGTCCGTACGCCAAAGCCATCAAAAACGGATTTTCCTTGACAAACTTCTCCGTCACTCCCCTAAACCCAATCGACTCACAGTGATCAGCGATCTCTTTGCATCGCAGTTTCAACACCACCAAATACGCCTGCCGCAGTTCCTCTTCTTTCTCCCAATACTCTTTCTCAAGCACACCCATCTCTGCGTCACTCATCTCACTGACAGGTTCGTTTTTCATCATGGCTGACGCTCTTTTTATCAGCCTGAAACTCCAATACAAAATATCGTCGATCGGTGCGTCCATCTTGTCGTCAGGGCTAATTGTCATCGCGATCCTCCACTGGAATAAGATTGCCGAACTTATCCGTCTGCAACTCTTCGTCGTGCCAGTAGCGCTCTGGGACACAATTGTCGCTGCATCGCGGGCATGACTCTACGCTCGGCGAAAACCTGTCTCGCGTCGGTTCCGCCCATCTGTACTTGCACTCGTAACATGTGAATGCGCGCCAGCCTGTGCGGAGGGTGAGTTTGTTGGGGAGTTTCTGTCCGTCCTTCACTTACGCAATTCCTTATAATACCGTTCCAAATGTCCCGGTAACTGCAACGCCATGTCCAGTGCGTCAATCGCGTCGTCATGCTTGCCCACACCGGGCATTCCATCCCAGTTCCTGAACTGGTTCAACAGCAATGAAGTACTAGGGTTCTCAATTAACCTGAATTCTCTTCGCCGAAGAGGGCCGTCAAGCCTCCTGATTCGCATCTCTTTCTTCAACATGTCCTGAACCGGGATGATAATTCCCCCAGATCGAAGATACTTGCTGAGAGCATAGTCAGGATGGGCCGCTGCGTAGTGCATAATCAAATCAATGAAGATCGACTGGAACTGAAGTGCCTCAATCCCAATCAGGTCTCCAGATCTGATGCTGTGATGCTCCTGATTCGTGAATAAAAAAAGATCCTCGACTATCTGGCCCGGTGGTCGTCGCTTTACGTCCGCATCGACGTATTTCAATTCGGAATTCTGCGCAACACAGATGATCGCCGAGTAATCTCCCTTGTGCTGATGCTTCCCTTTGCTCGCATCAACCGAAAACATCCGCACAACGTCGCTTGCATGCCTCGGAACAGGATACTGCTCAAACGGAACTAACAGGTCAATAAACAGATCGCGGTTCCACTCCGTTCCAGTAATGCTCGATGCCAACCAGTTCCCGTGAAGATACCTGTCCCGCTCTGAATCAGAAAGCTGCATGAGCCTCTGTCGGTAACTTGGATCCGCCTGCATCAGAACCTGATTGTCGTTCAATGTCGCAGGAATAAATGTCGCCGATGTCGTCTCAAGAACTCCATCATCGTCGTACGTCGGCTCGTCTGACCATATAAACTCCTCTCCCAGTGTCTTGAAATATCGGATCACTCCTGATCTGTCTTTGATCGGATATCCACTGACAGGGTCGATCCACCAATACAGAAATTTATACAACCAACTCGATGCGTCAGGATTGCATGTGGCTCTCAGTGTTGCCTTGATCCCTGACTTCGATCTGCACCTCCCCCACAAAAACATCACCTGCGACTGCTCGAATTGTGCGCATTCATCGAAACCAACAAAGTCTAACTGCGAACCCTGATAGTTGTTCAAGTCTTTAGTGAACTGCAAGCTGCTCAGGTTTATCTTGGCTCCACTCGGAAACCTCCACTGCGCTGATGTGTTGTTGTAAATCGCACCCAGCTTCTCGTAGTTGTTCCGGCATTCATCCAAAAGACCACCAGGTGAACTTATCTGCGGATATGTCCTCCTGAAGATCGCTCCCCGAAACGAATGCACCGCAGACGGACCCTGACAGTGCCGCAATGGGTCAAGCGTCAAAGCAAAACTCTTTCCGCTTCCTGCACTTCCGCCATACACCGCAAACTGAGCCTGCGTTGATAAGAAATCGTACTGTGGTGCTGAGAGCTTCATTCCATCATGTCTGATTTGCGGTCTGATTCAACGTCTGAAAACTCACCAATCGTTAAACCCGTCACCGTCGCTCGCGGACCCGATGCTGGCCTCCCCTTCGATGGCGATGCACTAGCTGAGAGCAGGCTGAACACCGTCTGCCTCGCCTGTGACTCGGATTCTGCGTTAATGACGTCTAACTCAACCGTAACTCTCACTCGGTAACAATGGGACATCTGATGCACCTTCGGTAATGATACTGGGACTG